>WBZP01001947.1_pt1 | contig 24474 bp, 21 predicted proteins | sample 5204301 | NCBI WGS metagenome assembly WBZP01 (sample SAMN12412401, study PRJNA552823) | activated sludge metagenome | isolation source: activated sludge from nitrification reactor of wastewater treatment plant... | place: USA: Pennsylvania | collected 2017 | reverse complement strand
GAAATCATATCATACAATGAGCCCGCCTTCCTGTTACCATCCTTTCCCTGCTTGGCATCAGGGTGACCCTCATCGTCCAAAACCTGAATTTCGGGGCCGGTCAGATATGGTGTGCCATATTTTTTATCTTCTACAACTCCATAAAAAATACCGCTGTTACCATTTCCTGCTATTTTCCATTCCAGCTCTAATTCAAAGTTTTCGTATTCCTTGTCAGAAATGAGGTCATTGACACGAAACTCACTTTTGGCAGTTTTATCAAAAACGAATGCCCCGTCCACAACCTTCCATTTTTCATTAACAGGCTCCCCCGGATGATTATAGATGTGCCAGTTTTTAAAAGATTTTCCATCTGAAAGATTTACCCAGGTGCCCTTTTGAGCAAATGTGCTGGTGGCTGTAAATATTGATAAAGCAAGAAGAATTTTTTTCATTGATATAAAATGTTTGTATAAAAAATACGGTTGTTTAAAATTTCTGAGGAAACAAATATCCAAAATTTTATGAATATTTAGATTAAGAAAAAAATATTTGATCTTTAAATCATTTGGCATTTGCTAATGATCATTTCAAAGTAAATTCTTCAATTAATCTTAACTTTCACAAATTCAAACCCATAAACTTTATTAATCATCCTAATATTTACATTTAGAGATTTTTAGAAATTTAAAATTTTGAACATAATTCGAAAAGATTCAGTAGATCCTCTTATTTTTTAATTTTTTTAAAAATTATATCTTCGGGTTGGGTGTAAAAGTCCGTTTTTTGTCCAAATTTGTCATTTATTTATTCAAAACTAATGAGAAAATTACTGTTCCTATTTTTTGCTACCGCTCATATATCATTTGCACAACAAATTCCACTGCCCGAGCATCCCAGACCTGATTTTGAACGATCGGAATGGCTCAATCTCAATGGCCAATGGGCTTTTGAATTTGACAGTCTGGACAAAGGACTATCCCAAAACTGGGCCGATGGAAATACCAAATTTTCGAAAAGTATAAATGTGCCTTTTCCCTGGGGTTCCAGGCTTTCAGGCGTGAAAGACGAAACCGATATTGCCTGGTATCAAAAAGAAATTACCGTTCCCGCAGCCTGGACGGGCAAAAAGGTGTTCTTTACCATCGGAGCTTCTGATTGGGAAACTACCGTTTGGTTTGACGGAAAACTCCTGGGCAAGCATCAGGGTGGTTATACGCCTTTTGATTTTGACCTTACTCCCTTTGTAAAAGCCGGAGAAAAGCAGAAAATTGTGGTCAGAGTAGATGACATCCGCAGAGATTTCACACTCTATGGAAAACAAGGCTATGGCAATGCACGTGGAATCTGGCAAACGGCCTATCTCGAAGCCCGTGGAAATTCTTTCTTCGAAAACATTCACTTTACTCCCGATATCGACAACGGTTCGGTGAAAATAGATGTGCTTTTAGGTGAAAAAACCAAAGTCGATCAAGCCGTTTCTTTCAAAATTAATGGCCCGAAAGGTGTAATTGAAGCCACGGGTCTTATCACAAAAGGCAGAGAAAAAGCTACGATATATGTTAAAATTCCGGAAGCCCGCCTCTGGACATTAGAAGACCCATTCCTTTATGAAGTTGAAGCCAAAACCGGTGACGATGTAGTCAAGTCTTATTTCGGCATGAGAAAAATCTCTGTTACTCCCCTACCCGGTACCAATATCCCTTATGTGGCCCTGAACAATAAGCCGGTCTATCTGCAACTTACTCTGGATCAGTCTTATCACCCTGAAGGCTTTTACACTTTTCCGTCGGATGAATTCATGAAAAATGAAATTCTTTTGGCAAAAAACATTGGCCTGAATGGAATCAGAACACATATCAAAGTAGATATTCCAAGAAAACTCTATTGGGCCGATAAACTAGGTCTGTTTGTGATGAGCGACCTGCCCAATTTCTGGGGTGAACCTGACGAAAACGCTCAAAAAGAGTCGGAATTTACTTTAAGAGAAATGATCAAAAGAGACTATAACCACCCGGCTATTTTCTCATGGATAATTTTTAACGAAACCTGGGGCCTCCGCTCCACCGTGACCAACCCTGAAACCGGTAAAGAAGAGAGTAAATACACGCCCGCAACCCAAAAATGGGTTACTTCGATGTATTATCTGGCCAAATCACTGGATCCTACCCGTTTGGCAGAAGACAATTCTATATGCTGTGGAGCTGGTCATACCGTTACCGACATCAACTCATGGCATGAATACCTGCCGGGTTATGGTTGGGAAAAACACATGCAAAACATAGACAACGGCACCTATCCAGGCAGTACTTTTCATTATGAAAAAGGTTATGCCGAAGCTCCTAATACTCCAATGATAAACTCAGAGTGCGGCAACGTGTGGGGCTACAAAGGCAGCACCGGCGATGTGGACTGGAGCTATGACTACCACCGCATGATGAATGCCTTCAGGATGCACCCCAAAATGGCTGGGTGGCTTTATACTGAGCATCACGATGTTATCAATGAATGGAATGGTTACTGGCGGTTTGACCGCACCAAAAAATTCACCGGTCTGCCAGAGATTCTTCCCGGTATGACTGACAAGGATTTTCATTCCGAAATATACCTCAGCACCGGCCAGGATATCACATTTACAGCTAAAGCGGGTTCCGATGTGATGGTTCCCTTGTTTTTATCGGTGATGACCGACCGCCAGATTGCCGATAACAAACTGTCGCTGGTTACCCAACTTACCGGTACCGATAAACTGGGCAGAGCCATGGCTACTGAGAAGATTACCACTACCCTGCCCTATCGCCCTTGGATGCAGGAAAAACTCAGCCCACTGAGCGTACATATGCCTGATGTCGATGGCGTTTATACCCTGGCGTTGGTGCTACAGGATGCTTCAGGAAGAGTACATCACCGCAATTTTGTAAATTTTGTGGTGACTGACGGCAAAATACCGGAAACTTATAAAGTCTATGAAATTGCCCCAAACAGTTACAAAAAATCAGAATTTTCATTGAAAAAATGGGAAGTGATGGGAGGAAAAAAAGTGAACGGTGCTGGAAAGGGTTACATAGAATATGAGTTTAATACCAAAAAATTATTGAAAGCCCCTACCGGCTATTTGATGTTTGAACTAGGTGCAAAAGAGCTTTTCTTCAAAGATCGCGAAGGCTCCGAAATAAAAGACACCGACTATATGCTGGGTGCCAAGGCCGAGCCAAGTCAAAATCAAAATTCCTATCCAATGACTGATGAAAAGGCGTTTCCATCTGCAATTAAGATATTGATAGACAATAAACTGGCAAAAAAAGTAACGCTTGACGACGACCCTGCCGACCACCGTGGTATCCTGAGTTGGCATAACCAAAAAGAAGACGGCACCTTGAGCGAAGCAGGCAGCTATGGATACATGGTAAAAGTTCCACTAACCGGTGCCCAACTGGCAAGCCTTAAAGTCAAAGGTAAATTGAAAGTCAGAATCGAAACCGAGGGGCTTGGAGGTTTGGCAGTTTATGGAAAAGACTTCGGTCGCTACGGAATCAACCCCTCACTGGTGATCCAGGAATAAAAATTAAAAACACCTGAAGAGCTCCGGGTTAGAGTATTTCTCCTTAAAATGGTGAATATCTGGCTCGGGGCTTTTTTGTAATATTCTGAAAAACACTTGTTCTGTAAATGATTTAAATTATTTTTATAAAAAATCAATTCTTCAAATACTTACCAACATTGATATTGACGATAGAAAAGTAAAGAAAATCATGACGATGATGAATATAAAAACTAAAAAAGAAGCCGTAAATACAGCTATCGATGAGTTTTTGAGAGCTTTATCTGCCAAAGAATTATTAAAACTTAAAGGTTCCAATGTCTGGGAAGGAAATCTGGATGAAATGCGGAGAGATTGATGGAATATGCAATTTTTGATACTTCAGTTTGGTAAACTCCCCGAAAAAAAATCAAATAATTACTCAGTAAAAGTTATTTTTGATAAAAAATAAAAACCATGACCTCAAGACGCTCTTTTCTTCGCTCACTCGGTGTAAGTAGTGCATTTTTGTTAAATGGAGGGGCTATCTCTGCAGCCGAATATCTGGCGGGAAGGAGCAAAGTGAAGTTTCGGTTTGTGGTGGCTTCTGATGGTCATTATGGTCAACCCAACACCGATTTTGATGGCTTTCATAATACCCTCATCCAAAAAGTAAATGCTTTTAACCAGCAGCAAAAAGTTGATTTTGCGGTCATTAACGGTGACCTTTTTCATGATAAAACTGAGCTATTACCACAGGTAAAACAAAAGCTCGATGGTCTGGCTGTGCCCTACTATGTAACACGCGGTAACCACGATCATGTGAGTGATGAAGGATGGGCCCATGTTTGGAAAATGCCTTTAAACCATAGTTTTATACATAAAAACAATGCCTTCATTCTTGGTGATACATCCAACATCAAAGGCGAATATCTCAAGCCCAACCTCAGCTGGATGCGAGCTGAGCTTGAAAAGGCTAAAAACGAAAAAAACACCTTCATTTTCCTGCATATACCACAGATACCCTGGGTGGAGCATTGCATAGACAGCCCTGACCTCATCAAACTTTTTGCTGAATACCCCAACATCAAGGCGGTTTTTCACGGGCATATTCACTCACTCGATGGCATCAAAAAACATCGGGGGATCAGTTATCTTTTTGATGCCCACTTTGGCGGCAACTGGGGCACCGAATACCGCGGTTTCCGTGTGGTAGAAGTCATGAAAGACAACACCATCCTCACCTACATGATGAATCCTGAAGTACGGATTGGGGAGGAGAGGGTGTGAATCAAGAAATTGGCAACTATAAAAAGTCAATTTTTTAATTTTATTTTTAATCTTTACTGTCTGAAAAGCAAGCGGAAAAAATATTACAAATTTCTACATTTGTTGGTCATTTGCCTTTATAGCAATTATAATGTATGAAAATAGTATTTAAGTTAGCCTCTTCAAAACTCAAACCGAAAACCGAAATTAATTGAAATATTACTTCATTATTTGCTTAATTTTCATTCTAAAATCAGTTTATAGTCAAGATTTTGAACATATCAATTCAAAAAATGGCTTACCATCAAATAATATTTTTCAAATTGAGAAAGATTTCAAAGGGTATTTATGGATTTCAACCAATTTGGGCCTTATTCGCTATGATGGATATTTATTTGAAAACTATGGGGTTAATTCAAAAATCGACGCAATGGCTATTGAACCGAATGGAAAAGTCTGGTTTAGCAATAATAACGGCCTTTTTTTTATTGACCAGAACCTCCAAAAACCTGTCAAAAAAATTAGTTCAAATTTGGCGGATAGCCTGGCTGATAATGACCATTACGAATCCTTATATATAGACAAAAAAGGCTGGATTTGGTCAACCGATTTTCATCATATCAAAGTTTATAAGCCAAATGAGAAAACAATTCTTGCCTTTAAAATTTTAGCGAACAATACCCAAAATCCAAAAATAGCAAGATTTTCCTCCGGGCCAAATGGCCAATTGTGGTCAATTAGTCATTTAGGATTGTGTAAATTCAATTACCAAACTAACAAGTGGGTTTCTTATGTGGCAAAATCAAATTTAAGCTGTATTTTTTATGATTCTTTAGCCAAAAGATGGTTGTTAGGTGATAAAAAAGGCAATATTTATTCCTATGATTCTAATTCAAAAAAAATAACTTTTATTATTCGTTTAAAAGGTGAAATACTTGACATTGAAAAAAAACAAAATTCTTTCTTTGTCCTGATTTCAGATGGTCTCTGTAAATTATCCACAAATTTTAGTAAAATCGAAAAACTCAACAAAAATATTGATTCTGACGTTGAATATAGGAGAATTTTTGTATTTAATAATTCCAAAATTTTTCTGGCAACCGACGACGGAATTTATGAAGAGATTATCGACAACCAAACCATAAGTTCCCACTATTTTCCCATTGAATTAAATATTAATAAATCAAAAACTTTAGCAATCGCCAAATTGAATTATCATTCTTTGCTAATGGGTTTAGATAATGGCCGGTTAATTATCTGGAATAAAAACCTAAATTCTTTTGAAATGGTAAAGGCTCCTAATATCGGAAATATTAATCAAATAGTAGTTCATAAAAATATTGCTTACATAAGCTCAGATAAAGGCCTGTATAGTCTTGATAAACAAAAACGCCTGAAATTTTTGCTTCCCGGGACTTTTAAAAGTCTAAGTGTAGATAATCAAGATAGGGTCTGGTTGATAAGCTCAAATAAGCCCATTGTGGTCTTTGAGGTCAGATTGCAGAAAACTACAATCCCTTGGAAAAAACTTCCATATCCTAAATTTTTTGAAGAAAATCTCCTAAAAAAAATTATTTATCACAATAACAAAATGTGGGTTGCCGGATGGCTTCCCAAGGGGTTTGGAATGCTTTTTTATGATTTAAACAAAAATGAATTTGTACAATTAAGTGATTTAAATCCTGATGCAAGGTTTGTCAGTGATTATTATTTAGATGTTGCTAAATCGAATAAAGGTAACATTTATTTTTCGGCCTATGGAGGTTTCAATCAGGTAAACGAGCAGGGAATTATTACAGAAGTTTACAAGTCAGATGAACACATTCAGCAAGTTCCTGACAATCAATACTTTAAAATAGCAACTGATCAATACCAAAATACCTGGATTGGTACGCATGAAGGCTTGGTTAAAATCAAACCTAATGGTTCAATCAAAAGATTTACACAATTTGACGGATTGAATTCCAATATAATTACAAATGGTTTTTATTTAGATTCTAATGAATTATATATTGGTTCCAAAAATGGTTTCAATGTGGTTAACCTTTCTTCGCAAATAGTAATCAAAAAGTCTAACTTGTATATTAGCCATGTGAAAATCATGGGATCTAAAATCCGAAATCAGGATCTTTCTAAATTGGTTTTCGACAAAAAAGATAATAATATCAGTATTGCTTTTTCACCCTTAAGCTTTGAACAAAAAAATACTTATCAGTTTCATTACAGATTAAAAAATACCAATAACAATTGGATAAATGTCGGCACCAACCCCGAAATAAATTTGGTCAACCTTGAAAAAGGAAAGTACCAGTTAGAACTGGCTATTTTGGATCAAATAAACATGCAAAACTCACAAAACACACTTCTAAACTTTGAAATCTTGCCAGCTTGGTACGAAACACTTTGGTTTAGAGTCCTGCTTTCTGCCTTGATTTTTGCTTTAATTTATGCATTTTACAAGTTCAGACTTAATCAAATACGGAAGGTTTATGCCCTTCGAAATCGCATTTCAGCAGATTTACACGACGAAATAGGGGCCTCTCTTAGTAGCATTGGCATATTGGGAGGTTTGCTAAAACAAAATCTCACCCAAGATCCAAAAAATAATGGATTTGCTGAAATGATAGCCGAGGAAGCTAAAAAAGCCGGAAACGCAATTGACTATATCATTTGGAATATCAACCCAAAATACGATTCATTAGAGAGTCTTTTTACCAAAATCAATAAAGAAGCGTCCGAGTTGATAGAGACCCAAAATATTCAATATGAATTTGAGTCTAATGATTTGAGTGGCAAAAATATGTCTTTGAAAAACAAACGTAATTTATACCTCATGCTTAAGGAATTGATTAACAATGCCATTAAGCATAGTCAATCGACCAAAATCAGTCTCAAATGTAGTTTGTCAGGTAATTTCCTCTTTTTGATCTTTGAAGACAACGGTCGAGGATTTGATGTAACACAACAAAGCAACAGAAACGGTCTAAAAAATCTCAAGGCACGAGTCAAACAGATGCAAGGACAAATACAAATCAGCTCAGAAATTGGCAAAGGGACGTCCGTTCAATTTAAATTACCCCTCAAATAAGGTTATTTTTTGAGTAAAATTTAAACCTGAATTTTGTGTTAAAACATAACGAAGATGAAAATTACGATATATGAGGACAACGAACGCCTGAGTCAGCTGCTTTGCATGCTCATCGAAGCTACCGAGGGCATGCAACTCATATCATTTTACGGTGATTGCATTGAAGCATTACAGAATACCCAATTACAGCGGCCTGATGTCATTATTATGGATATAGACATGCCTCAAAAACTGGGCACCGAGGCCGTTTTTGAGATCAAAAGTAAATTTCCGGAGGTTAAAATTATCATGCATACCGTCTTTGAGGAAGACGAACATTTGTTCGAAAGCCTAAGCAAAGGTGCAGACGGATATATTCTCAAAAAAGACTCACCCACACGACTCATTGAGGCCATTCGGGAAGTTATGGCCGGTGGTGCACCCATGTCACCGTTTATTGCTACCAAAGTCCTGCAATCTTTCCGCAAACAGTCGCCCAAAGACACCTATAGCCTCACAGCCAGAGAGATAGAGGTGCTCAACCTCGTGGCCAAGGGCTTCTCTTATCGCATGATTTCTCTCGAATTGGATATATCGGTAGAGACTGTCAGGCGGCACATCAAAAACTCATACCAAAAACTTCATGTACAAAGCGGTCCCGAAGCAGTTGCTAAAGCCATAAAAGAAGGAATAATTTAGGGCGTCCCGAAAGCTATCGGGGCTCGCTATCCGCTATATATTTCTGTCCGTATTCGCCAGGCCCAAAAGGATGTCGCTGCTATTGTTAACGCTTAGAGAGTGCCGTTTACAAATATCACATTACACAAAAAGGGTTATTGTTTCGTCTTGTTTTTTATTTTATGACCTCAAATCTCCTCCTTTTTACCTTTTTATGGCATTGATGATTATACTCTTCTGCCTCAATTTTGTGTCTGTAAATGATACAATTCAATGCAAAAATATGTAGCCCTTTTTCTGATTTTTACCTCTATTATTTCTCGGGGACAAGTTGCCTCCGAATTAAGCCCTAAAAGCCTGACCTTGCCACGACTTTCCACCTTACAACAAAACACACTACCACCCCAGCAAGCCGGCAATGTGGTTTTTAATGCGGACGAAAAGAAACTTGCAGTACATGATGGTAATCAATGGAATTATATTTCGGGCATTTCCAATTCATCCTCAAATCCGTATAAAAATCATAAATTATTTACGAACACCGATACATTCATTGTGCCATCAGGCATTACCGAAATGTTAATAGAGGTTTGGGGCAATGGTGCCGATGGCCAAATAATGAGTACTGTTGGATCCGATGTTCCTTGTAGTGGCGGTGGCGGTGGGCAATACATGATGGCTCTTGCCATGGTAAATCCGGGTGATGTTATTGAACTTTATTTTGATGTTCACGCCAACTATATTTTAAACGATGGTATCCAATTGGCCAATTCTTTTCATGGTTATGGTCGCAATGGTGGTTCAGGTATTTCCAACATCAATTCAAATATTATAATGGTGGTAAACGGTGAAAATGGACAAAATGCAGACTTTAGTTTTCAGCAAGCCAATGCGGGTGTTTTTAGGAAAATAGTGAAAGGCGGAGCCGGCGGCGGCAGCTACCCTACTTTTAAAAATGGTGGAACATCTCAAACTATGGAGTTTGATGTTAATACTGGTCAATTTGTCGGAAGTTCTTACAGTAGCGGCGATAACAATGGTAAGTTCCCCGGCGGTGGTGGTGGTTGTGGAAATAGTTCCCTAAGTTTTGGGTATGGTCGCACTGGAGCTATTTTGGTTCATTATTAATATTTGTGGTCACTAAATACCCAAGATTAAAAGTCATGCAAGTTACAAGTAAACTGTTGATTAAAAGTGTTTTATATAATTTTAAAAATATGAAAAAAAGCCTATTTCTTTTTTTAATTAGCCTTAATTCTTTCGCCCAAAGCCCACTTTCAAAAGGGGAGCATTTTGCAAAAATCAATGGGTTGAATCTGCACTACGTAGTTTCGGGTAATGGTCCTCTTTGCATATTTCCTACGCCGGGTTGGGGACCCAATCTTGATGCTTACAAAAATTCGATGCCCGAACTAGAGAAAACCTTCACCATGGTTTGGCTGGACACCCGAGCCTCAGGTCTTTCTGAAGGCTCAGACAAACCCGAAGATTACCAAACCGATGATTTTATTGAGGACATGGAGCAGCTCAGAATTCTACTAAAGCAAGATAAAGTCTGGATCGCAGGACACTCCATGGGAGGCTGGCAAGTGCTTAATTATGGAATTAAATACAATAAAAATCTCAAAGGAATCATTGCTATAGCAGCTTTTGCAGGTATGGATCAAGTAGCTCAAAATGAATATGTTAAAGCTATTCAAAAACGTAGTTCAGAACCCTATTACGCTGCCGGGTCTAAGATGCTTTTGGGTCAGGATACTATAAAACGTTCTCTACAAGAAGAGATGGGCTATATTATGCCCTTCTATTTTCATAACCAAGCCAATTTGCCCAAATTCCTTGCAGTAAAAAACGTTCAACTCAGTCAAAAAGCATGGGATATGACCTCAAAAGGAGGATTAGGCTCAGAAAAAATTCTAGCCCTGTTGCCAAAAATTTCAGTCCCTACTCTGGTAATAGTTGGAGATGACGACTTTATATGTGATCAGGTTTCGCATGCCAGTCGTATCCACAAAGCGATAAAAAATTCTCAACTATCGGTAATCAAAAACGCAGGACATTTTATTTGGATAGAACAGCCCGAAGCATTTTTTGGAGAAATAAACAAATGGATGAAAAAACATAAGTAATGAAAAGTACACTTTATTTTCTAATAGTAATATTTTTACTGTCAACAAGTTATGCATTTCCTCAAAACATCGCCCTCACTCCACAAGGTGTGATGTTTCCACAAATGAGTACAACTCAAATTGAGGCTTTATCCAGTCAAGCTAAAGGCACTATGGTCTTTGACAATACACTCAATGTAATGAAATATTGGGATGGTACAAACTGGAATGTCCTGAGCAATAGTGGCACGGGAGGTACATGGCAAAGTAATGGAGACAAACAATATTCTTCTAATTTAGGAAGTGTTGGTATTGGGCAGTCAAATCCTTTCTTTAAGTTGGACGTTTTACATGATGAATCATTTGGTATGCGGATAAAATCAAGCAATGGGCCGTCTTTCATGGCCTTAGAAGCAGCAAATGAAAACACTGGTATTGAATTTAGAAAAACTGATTTAAAAAATTGGCTAATTCAAAGTGTAGGAAATAGTGATGAGTTCCATATTTCTGGTATGAATGATGCCGTTGAAATAAAATACAATACCGGTATTGTACGATTTCCTCAAGGTGTTATTTATGGCAATTATGGTAGCATTTTGGGTCATTTTCGATTTGGTACGACAACCTTGGGGAGCAGTACCAATAATACTTATTCTCAACCAGTAACTTTTCCATTTCCAATGCCAAATGCCAACTATATCGTTACCTTTTCTCAGAGCCACACCTCTTTTGACGATTTTTTTCAGATTCAGGTACGAGACAAAACCAAAGATGGATTTACCATTTGGGCAAGAAGGCGGGATTCCAACACCGGTTGGGGGCAGATATTAAATGTTGATTGGGTTGTAATGGCACCTTAGCTATGGATAACTTCTTAAAAATTTAAAAACCAAATATCGAAAATGGTCTGATAAGCATCAAAGCAAATGGAGACCTAAGATACCTTAAAACCAGCGATTTAGTTTTGCTAAGCAGCGACCTAAATTACACAGAAATACATTTGGTTTCAAGTCAAAAAATAGTTTCCTCCCGGCCGCTCTTATTGTTTGAGGGAGCATTGAAAGCCTGTAGGCTATTTATTGTCAACTTATAAATATTCCCACGTTAAAGAATTGTTTTTCACCGGAAAAAACAAAAAGATAATGCTGACCAGGGGAATTAAAGTGGAAATTTACCGTTGTCGAAAATCATTTAAAATTAAAAATGCCATGAAAAATCTTTTACTTTTTTTGTTCCTTTTTGTTCTCCAAAAAGCCAATGCCCAAAAAATAGCAGTACCTTATTATTCTAGTTCAGAAGTTAAATTTTATGATTTGACCAGCGTCCCGGCAAATTTATTAGGAATCTTAAATACGACTGTTTTGGGAATAAACTTTAAGCCCAATTGTGTGGCTTTTTACAATAATGAAATGTTTGTAGGTTATGACGAACCCTCAGCAGATGGCTTTTTACATTATAAAGGTTTGGTGGTTTCATCAGGAACTGTAACTTTTTCTTCTGTAGTCAAAGTCCAAACAGGTCGAGCAACTACAGAAATAGTGGTCAATCCTACCAATGGCACATTGTATTTATCATGCGGTTTTGGAGAATCAAAACGCAAAGCTATAAAAATGGCTCGGGATGGCTCAGGTAATTATGGAAGCTCCTCTGGGATTTTCCAAAACACCCCGGTTATAAAAAATAGTCAAAGTTACTCAGGATTCGGAGGCATTACTCGCAATGCTGCCGGAGATATACTTGTAACTGACCTTTCGGACAATAGAATCTTAAAATGGGCAACTGACAATACCTTGGCTCAACCTACTCAATTTTTATGTAATACTTCAGCAAATTCTATTGCTTGTGATGATACTTTTTTAAATACTAAAAATCAGCCATCAAAGTTATTTTCACTGCCTGAAGGATTGGTCTTTGATGGAACCGGGAACTTGTGGTTTGCCAATAATAACGATGGATATTCACCGACATCAGATGCAAATGGTGGCTCTTTGGTTAAGTTACCAAGTAATTTTATTTCCCAAAATGCCCCTGGAGCACTGGTTATTATCTCTTCGGCAAATGCCAGTATATATTCAAAAACTGGAGCAAAATTTGGAGGATTGTGCCGTATTGGAAATTTCATTTATGCCAATGACCAGGGCAATGCTAAGGTTTGGAAATTTGATCCAGATGATGGTAGCTTTACAGATATTGGTATTGCTGCTACCTACCCGGGAAATGGTCAATGTGCAGAACCTTCAGCCTCAGTTTTTCCATCCTTTACTATAGCAAGTTGTGCATATCCAAATTTCGGAGGCACAGTAGTAAGAGTGGGTAGTTCCGGCAGTATTAGTTTAAGAATTAGTATTGAGGTAATTACACCCGGCGATATTACTCTAAATGCCATAGGACCAAATTTCTCGGGAACAGCTACTCAAAATTTCCAAAACACAGGCATTCAAAATATGTTTATAACTGTTGAATATGATGGCCAAGGGGTAGCAGGAAACCGTACAATAACAGTAAGTTCTCCCAGCCCAAATGTTGGATCATGTAGTCAAACCATTCCTGTTTATGATGTGTTTTTTACTTTTGGCGATTGTGAGACCAGTGTATTTGATGGTACTTTTACTTATGGAATCTCGGCAACTCATAATCTTACGGTTCCTATCAATGTTACAAAAGCAGGTACTACCACATTTAATATTATTTCACAAGAGTTTTCGGGGAGCCTTACAACAAACTTAGATTTAGGTCAAAGCAATGTTATTATACCTGTTACCTATAATCCAGTCAATACCGGAAATATTTCAGAAACACTTACATTAACCAGTAACGAGGCAGCTGGAGCATATCTATCTTTACCGGGTTTTTGTTATAAATCAATCCAAATAATAAATCCAAATAACCAATGTCCCGAATTAAAAACACTTCCGATAGATGATCCAGGCACAAGTCTTATTAATTCGAGTACGAGAACAATATCAGCACTGACAATAGTAGCAGGTGGTGTTACTGTTAATTCTACTGCAAATGTGACTTTTTCTGCGGAGAAATCTATAAGCCTTTTGCCTGGCTTTGAAGCAGGAAATCAAGCGGTTTTTATAGCAAAAATTGCCAATTGTCCCAATTTAATTCCACCATCAGAGAACATGTATATTCATGGAAGAGAACTCTTTGATTCTAATCATCAAAAATTTGTTCCTGTCGGCATTAATTACCCAACAGATTATTGGCGATTTTCTGGAAACAATGAATTCGTCAATCAGGTTGATTTGTCTGGAGCCAACATAGCAAGAATCGTTTGGTTTCAAAATGCTGTTGCCGGGACATCGCATACAGATACAGATCTAAATTCTTTAATCACCAAATTTGCAGCGAAAAAAATTGTTTCCGTTGTTACACTCTGGAATGGCTACATCAATGACCCCAATCAGTTGAATACACCGAACGGCTATGTGTCATGGTGGACTGATCCTGCTAGAGTAACTATGTTAAATTATCACAAAAAATACATAATCATAAATATTATCAATGAATTGGGCTTTGGAAGGGGCTTTGCTTATGACCCAAATCTACCATCAGATGTTGCAGCATTTACTAACTGGAAAAACCAGTATAAAACTGCTATTACTAGTTTAAGAAATGCTGGACTTAGAGTGCCTATTATGATAGATGCCCCTATAGGTGGTACTAGTTTGAAGCTTATAAATTTAGCTGCCGCTGAACTAATAGCCCACGATCCAGAACACAATATTATGTTTAGTGTACATGCCTATTGGGCTGAAAATGACCAAACTCCTGAATTAAATACGGCCATTAACAACAATGTGCCTATTGTTTTTGGCGAATTAGCCAACAAGCAATTAGGTGCTGACGATTGGAATACCAATCCCGCCAGGGGATATTCTGAATGCTATTATGGAATCGATGGCACACCTCACGAGCATTTACCACCTTCAGGTTTCAACTACAAGAACCTCCTGCCAATACTAAAAACAAATGGAATTGGTTGGCTGGGTTGGGAATGGTTCAATGATGGTTGTCCTGCGAGAAATTTGACTACAAATGGTAATTTCACGAATTTGACGCAATTTGGTAATGACTTAATTAATAATGTTAATTACGGAATGAAAAATTTAGCTATAAAAAGTAATAGTTTTTGAAAAAATCTAACCGACCGATAATAATAAAATTTTTCCTATTAAAAGAGCTTTTAAAATTTGTCTTTGAGCTGCAATAGTAACCTTTTTTGTGTTCGAAAGTTTTGGTATGTACTGAAATACGACCTTTGAAAAACCTCAAAAATGAAACCTGCACTGAATAATATGAATTCTTTGGTCTAAAACTTTGTAAACCAGGCGGTGTTCGTCGGTGATTCTTCTTGACCAGTAGCCACTAAAGTTTCCTTTCAGGGGTTCGGGTTTTCCTTTACCCTGAAATGGCGTTCTTAAAGTCTCTCTGATGAGTTCGTTGATTCTTTTTTGTATGTTTTTGTCAATCTTGGTCCAATACACATAATCTTCCCAAGCTGCAATATCCCAGGACAGGTCCATCAGTCTATCAAATTGTGGGTTTCAAATATTCCCACTTTTTCTCTTTCTATGGCCTCATTTAGGCGTTGAAGGTTTTTCTCACTACTTGACAAATGAATGGTTTCGAGCATGGAATTATACTCTTTCAGGGATAGCAATACCGCATTATCGTTTTTTCCTCTGTTGATAATTATCGTTTGAGCATCTTGAGTAACGGCATCAAGGCTATTTTTTAGATTTAACCTGAATTCGGTGTAATTAACCACTTCCATTGTAATAGGTTATTATTTAAGTACAATATTAATAACTTGTTTGGGTTTCTCCAAATTTACTAAGTATTAAAATTGTATTCATTAATGTAAATTCAAAATAAAAAAATAAGCAATATTTTAAAACTTTGATATTCTAACGTACCTTCGACAGCCTGACCTTGTCGAAAGCTCAGGCTGACATAGCCCTCACCCCCACTTCGCTATCAAGCCATCCAACAGCTTGTTGGTCTGGGGGTTAATTATCATTCGGGCGGGGTCGGCTTCAAACCAGGCCAGGGTTTCTTTAATGCCTTCAGCAAAAGGAATGGTGGCCACGTAGTCGGGTACCAGTCGTTTGATTTTACTATTGTCAAAAATCGCACAATGTGATTTATCGCCCCAAAGGCCGCCTTCTTCTGACTCAAATCCGTTCTCATCGGCGTATTGGATAATTTTCCTGGAAGGCACATGCACGATGTCGGCCTTTACCCCTGCGGCATCTGCCAACTGTGTGTAGATCTGGTTCCATGTCAGCACTTCGTCAGAGGTAATGTGGTAGGCCTCCCCTATGGCTGCCGGGCGGCTCATCATGCCTACAAAAGCCTTAGCAAAGTCTCGGGCGTGCGTCACGGTCCAGAGTGAGGTGCCGTCGCCCTGTACTACTATGGGCTGACCTTTTCGCATACGATCTACGGCGGTGTATTCTGTCCAACCCGCCAATGTGAGCGGAAACACGGAATAATAAGTATGCGATGGCCTGATGATGGTCATCGGGAAATTCTGCTCACGGAAGGCCTTTACCAATAAATCTTCACAGGCAATCTTATCACGGGAATATTGCCAATGAGGGTTTTTGAGTGGTGTTGACTCGGTAATGATGTAGTTAGTAGGCGGCTTTTCATAGCATGAAGCCGAGCTTATGAACACATACTGTCGGGTTTTTCCGGTGAAAAGATTGATATCCCGCTGCACCTGCTCAGGCGTAAAGGCAATCCAGTTGACCACCACATCCCATTCATGGTTTTTTAGAATTTGGGCACATTCTACCTCATTTTCAATATCACACACCAGGTTTTTTACTCCTTCTATGGGTTGGCGATTGCCTCGGTTTAAGTGATATAAATCTATGCCTTTGGCCACGGCCAACTCGCTCACCGGGGTGCTTATATTTCCTGTGCCACCTATAAATAATACTTTCATTGGGTTTAATAATTTTTATCTAAAAAGGAATATAAGAGAGCAGTTCCTTAATTTCTTTGTCCGAAATACTATCTCTTTCTGACTTATCATAAATTGAAAGTAAATAAATTGTGTCTTCCGTCATTACAAAATTTGTAATTACCCTCGCACCCCCACTTTTGCCTTTACCTTTTGAAGAAATTGAAATTCTAATTTTGAAGCAATTTTTTCCTAAATGAATTCCCTTATTCGGATTAATTTTTAGTTCTTGAATCAAGTTTTGAAGCTATTTTTTCAAAGACGGGTATTTTCTGATAAGCTTTCTAGCTTGCTTTTCAAAAACTTCTATGGTTTTTACATTAAAGCTCATTGAGAAAATCTTCTGCATTACGAGCCACTTTTTTACCGGCTCTAATCAATTTCATTTCTTCCACAGCCTCTCTCAATTCACCCATTAGCTGAGCCTTTGAATCAGTTAAAGTCTTAGTTTTAAGATATTTAATGCTATTTAAAACATCCATTAACGATTCGGCCTTATTATCCGGAAATTCCAGTAATACTTTCATATAAAAGCAATTAATTTCTGCCCAAAACTAAAAAATAAAGTGTTAGTATTAAAATTTGATTTTACACCTTTGTAAAATATTATTTGAGAAAATTAAAACCTCTCACAATCCCATCAATTCCACCTTTCTAAATTCCACTTCAGAGCCTTCTGCTTGCAGGGCTATCTGTCCTTTACTGGCGGTCGAAACTCCCTCATTTACAAGGTCTCCATTTACCCAAACTGTGATTTTGTTCCCTTCACACCGCACTTTCATGGTGTTCCATTCGCCAAGTGGTTTTTCTGAATTATCCGTCAGATTTTTCACTCTTCGTTCTTTGCCTTCTGTAACTCCCCAATCCTCTTTTTTACCCCTTCGGGCCTCCATATCAGGCGTAACCACATCCTCACCTATGCACCAGAAATCTCCGGCGTTTTCGTGCATGAGCTGGCATTCGATAGACTTTGGAAACATTTTGTACAAGATCCTGGGTGTAGAAGCATGCACCAGCACCCCACAGTTTCCGGGCTTTCCTGCAAAACGATATTCTACGGTGAGTTCGTAATTTTCATAAACTTTGTCGGTGATAATGTGGCCCTGTGGATCGACCAAACTCACCATTTTTCCATCTCTTATAATAAAAGGGGATTTCCCCGAAGGGTTATTATCAAGTGCGGGTACGTCTATATGCCATCCGGTGTGATCCTTTCCATTAAATAGGCTGATGGGCAATTTTTGAGCAAAAACACTGCATGAAGTTAGCAGTAAAAACAAAATGACTGATTTTTTCATTTGGGTTGAATTTTTCCCCAAACTTAATTTGAAATTTATATATTCAATCTATTTTCCAGAATCATTTTCTAACGAATACTCACCATGGCCCTTCTTTTTTTACCTGATAAAAGTTTTTACCATCAAATCTATAAAGCCCTTGTCCAGTTCCCCACCATACATTTCCCTCTCTATCCTGATACATACTCTGTACACAACAATTAAGTCCATTTTCGGGTTTAAAAATAGTAAAAGCCTTCGCGTCACTAATGCTTAATGATGGATCAAACCGTGTAGTGTTTCCTCTTGCTGTAACCCAAACTATTCCTGATTTTTCTATTAAAATACCCCAAAACTCCTTTCCTTCCAGTCCATCTTTTGGTGTAAATTCTGTAAATATTTTTCCATCGAATTTACAAATACCATTTTTCATTGTAAACCACATATTCCCCATTTTATCTTGAGCGATTCCGCCGGCATAATTCTCTCCTAATCCTTCTTTCTCGTTAATATTTAGTATTTTAATCCCATCATATTTAAACACCCCTTGGCCTGAGGAAGCGAACCAAATGTTACCATCTTTATCTTCAAATATATCAGCCACATTAATATTTTTAAGTAATGGGAATTTTGAAAAACTTGGATTTACTAATGAATCATACTTGTAAACCCCATTGTGTGTCCCAACCCAAATAATTCCTGATTTGGAAACGAGAATACCCCTTCGGCTTATTTCAAGCTGGTCTAATCCATCCTTTAGGCCATAGTTTTTGAAATTTGTACCATCGTATTTAAAAACGCCATTGTCAGTACCGAACCAAATATTCCCCATTTTATCTTCACTGATCGCATTAACACTTTTATTTATAAATCCTTCAGGATAAGAGTAGTATGTTAAAGTCTTTTGGTCATATTTAACAACCCCTTCTTCTAAAGAACCAAACCACATATTGCCTTTAGAATCTTGAAAAATACTTCTGAAGTATTGACTAACTAATGTGCTATCAAAATCTGGGGCTAAAGTAACTACAGGAAAGTTCCTAATAATTTTAGGCCTCTCATTAGGGTAGTGAAAATTTGATTTTTCTTGAGCAGAGCAAGAACATAAGTTACTCAAAATGAAACCAAACACTAACATTAATTTGTAATTCATTTTTTTCTATTAAATAAAAAATATAGAGGAAAGTTTTTCATATTAATAAACCAAAATCTCATTATGTGGCAGAGCATATTGATCTTTGGTGGTAAGAATTACAATGGCATCGCCTTTTTTGCATTTGGAAAGGATTTTCTCTGCTTCAATTTTCTTAAATGTTTGGGCTGAATACATCAAAATCGTACCCGAGTTTCCGTCTTTGATGGCTACGCCAAATTCAAATTTTCCGGTGATTTCGGCTTTCTTTTCACCTTTCGAAACATCCCCCAGGCTAACAGTTCCTGCGGAGATTAGCCCGTGGGCATCTTTCGAAATCCTTGCTTTGGCCACATCAGAATATTCCTCCACAATCATCTGGTCGTTAAGAAATACCGCAGAGCAATTGGAAAACTTTTCCTGAGCACATGCCATAAAATTAATGCCAGTAAATAAAATTAAAATTAGCTTTTTCATAAATGTAATTGTTTTACCTCACCCTATATCCCTCTCCATAGGTAAGGGACTTTGAGCAATATTTAAAATTGTAAAAATTAACAGCCGACCAGCATATCCATCGGGATATTTTGGACTTTCTCTCCCTCCACCCGATATAATCCACCGGAAAAACCCAACCACATATTTCCTTTCTTATCTTTTAAAATACTCTGCACATGATTTTTGGTTTGTCCTTGTGTCTCTCTAAAAGTCTTAAATTCCTTACCGTCATATTTGATGGCTCCACCCCCACCGGTTCCGAACCAAATCTGGTGATTTTTGTCTTCATATGCGGTCCAAATGTTCAGACTGCTGAGACCCTCTTTCTCACCAAAATTCCTGAATTTTTTACCATCAAATCGACTCACTCCTCCACCATCGGTTCCCAGCCAAATATTTCCCTGGTGATCCTCCAAAATGCATCTGACATTGTTGCTTTTTAAACCGGAATTGGCTTTATAAGTATATATCTTTTTGCCATTAAACATCTTCAGTCCGCCGCCGTCAGTTCCAAACCAAATATTTCCTTTTTTATCCTGCATCATATTCCAAACCACTTTTTGGTTGAATCTCGGAATACCTCCATTTTCGGTTTTGGGCATATCAAATTCCCTGAAAACCTTGCCATCAAATCTATCTACACCGGTCATGGTACCCAACCATATAATTCCTTTATTATCAATCAAAATACTCCAAATCACCTCATTTTGAAGACCTTCCTTTTTAGTAAACGAGATAAATTTCTTTCCGTCAAATCTGCTAAGGCCACCATCGGTAGCAAACCAAATATTGCCTTGCTTATCCTCCGAAATGCCATTGACCTGATTTCCGGCCAATCCTTTCTTTTTATCAAAAAATTCGATGCTGGTACCATTATATCTGCAAATCCCATCACTGTTAGTTCCAAACCAAAGGTTTCCTGACCGATCCTGATAAATTTCTCTGATATACTCACTGAGCTGTTTGGGAGGAGGTGCAAAACAGTGCCTGTTTGGAGAAATCAAACTGAAAAAATTGTATTTCTGACTTGGTCTCGCATTTTCTTTTTGGCCAAACGAAACCCCAACCATTAGTATTAAAAAAAATGCTGTTTTAAAAAGCTTTTCCATTTTTGTCATTTTTAAAATTATTGGCAAATCTGTGAAATGATTTGATGACCCAAAACTATTCCGAAGGTCGCCAAAAAATGTAAATAGAATGTAAATTATTGCAAATCTGAGGTAAATCGTATGTAAAAGAGCTTTTTTTAGAATAACTTGCGGCGGTATGAATTCAAGATTTTTTCTCCTCTTTCTGGCCTTTTTGGGCCTTTCTTGTAGCTCATCTGTTGATGACGATAAACACCGTATTGTACAGTTTCGTACCATCGGTCACCAGCTTTTATTGGCCTGTGGTGACTCTACGTCGCGAATATTGCCGGTTGAAAAAACCAATCCAAACACCTACAGAATAACATTTGAGCAGCAGTTTGAGATTATGCCCGACAGCCTGGCCAATATTGTTATCAAAAATTTGAAAAACTCTGATCCAAAGATTCAATACCGTGTAAGTGTTTTTACCTGCAACAAGCCCAAAATGGTTTATGGGTTTGAATGGAGCTCAAAAAGTACCGATGATATCACCTGCATGGGCCGAAAACTACCTAACAATTGTTATTGGGTAGAGATAGAAGTGCTGGAGTCAAACAGCTCATTATCATTGTTTTGGATACTTATTCCGCTGGTTTTAATTGGAATTGGTGTATTTTTTATGCTCAGGAAAAAAACTAAAAAAGAACTTTCTTTTACCAAAAATGAGGGTGATTCGCTTAGAATTGGGGCATTTGATTATTACCAAAAAACGGCAGTTTTAGTCATAGAATACCAAAAAATTGAGCTTTCGGATAAAGAAAACAAACTGCTCAATCTTTTACTCGAAAAGCCCAACGAAACCGTTTCACGTGAATATCTTTTGAAAGAAATCTGGGAAAACGAAGGGGTTTTTGTTATCAGCCGAAACCTCGATGTGCTGGTTTCCAAACTCCGAAAAAAACTTGCTGCCGACCCTGCCATCAAAATCACCAATAGCCACGGAAAGGGGTATAAGTTGGAGGTGTGATTTTTTACATTCCTATAAACAGTTTTCAAAACCAAATGTACTTAACCCCATAGGGGTTAAATATTTATAACAAAACAAACTTCTTTAAAATAAAAACCCTGTCAGGGGTGACATTTTCAGAATATCAACCACCGCCAACCAAGTATACTCATTAATTTCTCTTTTGAAATCAATTTCCCTGTCTTTTTTTCTATTAAGGAATCTAAAAAATGATACAAAATCTTAAAAATATTCCTCTACCTAATCGGCGAATAATCAGTGGGTTTCATCATGATAGACTCCACTTTTTCTACTATTTTTCCCGATTCTTCCGAAGCATCTCTGGCTTTGATCCAATTGGGGTCATTCCTAAAACCATCCCACGATTTTTTGGCTGCATCGGCATCTTTATGGGCCAGAAAATACAATAACGTAGGTTGAGCACCATCTTTTTCAATGGTCTCAAAATACATGATATTCTCCATACCCTGGTTTTCAAAAAGTTTGCGGGTATGATCTCTGAACCTGGCCACAATGTTTGGGTATCTGCCCGGCAAAAGATAGTATGTTCTCATTTCAAAAAGTCGCTCAGGATTAGCCTGCTTTTTCTTAATTTTCTTGGTCAGTTCGGGGTTTAAAGTCATAAATTTTGACTCAATTTTCGAAATAATCTTACCATTCAGCTCCGACTCTTTCATTACTCTTTGCCATTCCGGGTCGGCCATGAATGCCTTCCAGGATGCCTCCCGAGCCTCTTTGCTTGGATATCCCAACACATAATACAGCACGCTGTTGTTTTCTGTCGTCGGTGTCCAGTAGCCAATATTTTCCATACCATGCTTCTCAAAAAGCTTGGTAGTGTGGGCTCTAAATCGGGTTTCGAGCGTGGGTAGCTTCCCTTCGTTGCAATAGTAAATTCTTAATTCATAATACTTTGAAGGCCTGGGCTTAGCATTTGTGCCAAATGATAGAAGAGATGCAAACAGAAACAGAATTAATTTTTTCATTGAAAAAAGGGGTTGAATATTCATCCAAAGATAAGACTAAACTTGTAGTCAAAAAATTCAGAACTGCTTTTTTAAAAACTTTCCTAAATTGCACAAAATTTTTACCCTTTAGGGTTGGTCAATTTCCAATTAATCTATGAAAAATTTCGATATAAAAGACTATAAGGTAAACGATAAAGATTCTTTTAAAATCAAAAAACATCCTACCAAAATCAAGGATTTTTATGAAGATAAAGCCGAATATGAAACCTTCCTGAGTGAGCTACAAACTGAAATGGACGAGCTTCAAAGTATGATGTATGCCCACAACCGCTATGGGGTACTTGTGATTTTTCAGGCGATGGATGCAGCCGGAAAAGATGGCACCATGAAGGCGGTTTTTCAGGGTGTGCACCCTTTGGGCTTGAGTTTTTACTCTTTCAAAAGACCTTCTGAAACCGAGCTCAATCATGATTTTATGTGGCGATGTTTTAAGGAATTACCTGAGCGTGGTAAAGTACAGGTTTTTAACAGGTCTTATTATGAAGAAGTTTTGGTAGTGAAAGTTCACCCCGAAATCCTGCATGATTACCAGAAAATTCCTGATGAAATCAAATCTGAAAAAGATATTTGGGAAAACCGCTATAAAGACATCGAAAACTTCGAAGACTATTTGGCAAACAATGGAATAAAAGTAATCAAGTTTTTTCTGAATGTATCAAAAGAAGAACAAGGTAACCGGCTGATAGAGAGGATTGAAGACATCACTAAAAACTGGAAATTTGAGGAAGGAGATATAAAAGAACGAGGATTTTGGAAGGAATATCAGGAAGCTTACGAAGAAATGATCAACAAAACCTCAACGAAAGAAAACCCCTGGTATGTTGTACCTGCCGACGACAAAAAAAATATGCGTCTGATTGTGGCAAAAATCATGTCTGAAAATCTTAAATCTCTGAAAATGAACTATCCCGAACCCGACGAGGCACGTAAAAAGACTTTGGAAGGATTGATAGATACCATCAGGCAACAAAATAATAGCTGAATTCGGTCAGTACCGTTGGTCAGACCGGTATTTAGGTCAGCACCGAAGGTCAGACCGGTTCACAATACCTCATCAATTTTAGATTTTCACAAAAAATATTACCCTACTAACATCACAAACATTATCTTTGCATCCAAATCGGGTCAAATACGTGCTTTAGTACCCTGATAAAACTTAAATATCTCCTTTTGAACGCCCGGGATTTAATAAAAATATACCAGGAAGATGCGTTTGTGCAACATATCATTGCGGCACAAAAAGGGGAAAACTCCGTTCATATCTCGGGCTTATCAGGTAGTCTGGATGCAGTAATTGCTTCTGCAATATTTGAAAATCAGCCAGAAACCACTGTGTACATTCTGCCCGATAAAGAAGATGCCCTTTATTTCTTCAATGATCTCCAAAATATTCATGGCTTTGAAAGTCCTAAAATAGCCTATTTCCCGGCTTCTTACAAAAGACTTTATGAGTTTGATGCCATAGAAAACGCCAATCTTATTCAACGTGCCGAGTTGCTCAACAAACTCAATGCAGCCACTGAGCCTTTGATGATTGTGACTTATCCTGAAGCACTGGCCGAAAAAGTGGTCAGTAAGAAAACACTGGTTGCCAATACTTTACGCATCAAAGAAGGGGATACCCTCGACCTCAATTTCGTAACAGAACTGCTGGTTTCCTACAATTTCGAAAAAGCCGATTTCGTTTATGAACCCGGCCAGTTTGCCATTCGTGGGGGTATTTTTGATGTATATTCGTATGCTGCAGATGTCCCTTATCGTATCGAACTTTTTGGCGATGAAATTGAGAGCATAAGGGCGTTTGAACCTGACAGTCAGCTTTCAAATCAAAAACTAAA
>WBZP01001946.1_pt1 | contig 24481 bp, 22 predicted proteins | sample 5204301 | NCBI WGS metagenome assembly WBZP01 (sample SAMN12412401, study PRJNA552823) | activated sludge metagenome | isolation source: activated sludge from nitrification reactor of wastewater treatment plant... | place: USA: Pennsylvania | collected 2017 | reverse complement strand
ATCACCCCGTCGGCGGACTCGGCACCGACCGAATCAACTGGAACGGAGGTCGCCTGAAACAAGCCGATCCACAGGTATTGACAATTCCTCCCCGTTGAGACAGGCCGCGCTGTCACATTCCTTGTCCCGCACTGCGTGTCTCGATTCTTTGCGTCAACTGGCGCAGCCGAACGCACAGTATTCGACTGGTGGCTACGAGACGAGATGGTCAGCTGGCTGCCGGCCAGAGCTTCGTGAATCTGTGAAGCTCCGCCGGGGTCGAGCCCGTGCGCACGTTGCCGGTTCCGGGCCGGCCTCGGCGGACCGCCGCTGTCAGCCCCTAAGTGGGAACACAAGCCGATCGACCCGTTCCCCGCTTACCCACCAATGGCGAGAACCGCCTAATCGGGAACATCAAGACACGCCGCGATCGAACCCCAGATAACTTCGGGCATTTACGTCTTTTTGCCTGGTTTGGACGCAGTCTGGCACTGTCCGGAGTACCGGTTCAGCCCCTGGCCGTGGCACTGTTGCTTGCTTTGCCCGACAGGGCCGCCTTTGGGAGTGCGTACCCAGTTTCCAGCCGTATCCAGGCCGGGCATGTGTTCGCTTGAGGCCGAGCTGTATCGGGTGTTTCCGTCGACGGTGAGGATTCCGTCTTGAACGTCGATATGGGCGACGGTGGCCCAGTAGGAATTCTTGTCGTTGCCGACGTAGACCAGGATTTCGTCGGCATCGGGGCCGGGTAGTCCGTCCGCGCCAGCCCGCCCGTAGCGGATGGCGCACCGTGGTCGCCCGAACTCGTTGATCGCGCCGGCGCCATTGTCGACGCTCTGGTAGATGTTGACCAGCAGGTCACCGTTTTCTTGGGGAAGGACGCGCACCTGTTCGACGGCGGGGCGGTTCCCGCTGCCCGGCCCCATACTGTCGCCGTAGTGGTGAACGAAGGGCCACTGGTTCAGATTGCCGTGGTGGCCGTTGTCTCCGCTGATCACGACGTATTCGTTGGTGACCTCGTTGCGGCAAAAGAAGTACACGTCGAGATCGCCTTGGCCGTAACGTATTACGCGACCTTGGCCGTCATACTGTGCGTCCCTGCCATCCCACTCCAGGCCCACGGTGAGCACCCAGCTGGGGTCACCGTGGCTTTTGCGCAGGTCGATTTTTGCGGTCTTGGTTGCTGAATCCTTGGTCAGCACCACCGATACCTTGTTCATGTTGATCGGTGCGGGCGTCGGGGCGGGGTCCGCCGGCGCAGCCGGCGCTGTCGACGTTTCTGAAACTGCGTTGGGCGCAGGCTCGTCCACGGCGATACCGAAAGCTCGCGCGAACTGCGCGAGCCCGCCGTCGTAGCCTTGTCCGATCGCGTCGAGGCGCCAGCGGCCGTTGCGCCGGTACATGGCCACGAGTTGCAGCACGCTTTCGCTGCTGAGCCCCTCGGGTACGAACTGGAGCGTGTCCTGTGGCGCGGTGATGTCGGCGGCTATTGCGCCGATGTCCCCGAACCGGACACCTTGGGCTTCGGTGCTGGCCGCGATGACCACGCGCTGCACGATTTCTGGGATGTCGTTGAGGGCCAATTGCATTGTCTGGGGGCCGGTCAGCGTGATCCCCGGGCGCCGCGGGTTGTTGAAGAACACGAAGTCGTCATCGGACAGGACGCGTTGGTCCGCGCCGAGGGCGATGGCCATCAGATCCACTGATGTGGCCGAAGGCCCGGTCACTGTGACGGTGTAGGTCTTCGCTGTGAGATCGGTTTTCGATCCTTTGGCCACATTGGCCATTCCCAGTCCCCCTGATCCGTTGAATTCAACTGGCGATCCACATGTTTGGCGACAACTCGTTGTGCAGCACCGCGCAGCGCCGCCCGACGGTCTGCGACCGATCGCATGCGGTCCCCGAGGTCGCTATGTAGTTCAGCGGTGCTGTTGACTGGCCAATTGGGAGCTGATCACCCCGTTGAGGTGCTGCAGTCCGGTCGACGTCAGACCGTGAAGCTGGTTCTCGATGGTGCGGACCACCGCTGAATCGCTCAGGACTTTCTCGCTGGATTGCACGAGAATTGTTCCGGCGCCGGTGAAGTCGAACTGCCGTTCCTCACCGGTGTTCACCCCGAACCGTGCCGCGCCCGCTGCGATCATGTTGGTCACCCAGCCGTGGTCGTAGTGGTGGCTCGGCGCCGGGCAGTCAGCCCAGCCGACCAGGGCCTCCGGATCGACACGGGCCGGCGGTTCAACAAACATCACTGGCCCGTTGGACGATGCGAGGAACTTTCCGGTGCCGAGCAGGGTCACGAACCCCGGCACGATCGACTGATTCATCGAAAGTCCGGGCTCGAAGGCCAACAGATTCGCCGCGCGGATCGTGAGGTTTCCGTCGTCGAGATCGTACGAGTTGATGTCGTACCCGCGGTCGCCGATGATCAGCTTGCCTTGCCCCTCGGCGACCGTGTAGTCACCGAAATACATTGGGGCCGAGAACTGCTGGGCCACCATGTGCAGCAGGCCGCCGTGCAGGCCGTGGGTGAGCGCCCGGAAATCGATCTGCCCGTAGTACGCGATCATCGCGCCCTTGCGGATGAACCACGGGGACACCAAGTTGATGCAGAACGCGTAGTGGTTGTCCGGAACGTTGTCGTCGTTCGGCAACGTGATGGGGTTGAGCACCTGGCTCACAGCTTCTCCTCCGAGGCCTGTACGAAGACGGTTCCCTGTCCGACACAATGCAATTGCATGGCCTCGCCCGATCCGCGGCCGACGGCGTCACGCCAGCTCAGCGCTGTCTTGAGTTCGGTCTGCACGTTGCCGTAGGCGGCGACGAATGCCTGCGGATCCACTACCACCGGCGAGGGGCCACCAACTTGCATTTCGATCACTCCGCCATGGGCGAGCAGCACAGCGCTGCCCTGACCGGACAGTTGCGTGGTGAACATGCCCTGACCGGTGAGCGCTCCGGACGCCGCACCGCGCAGCATTCCCATCACGCCACCACCACCTGACCCACCACTGCTGGCCACCGACACCACAGAACTTTGCAGGCCCGCGGTGTTGGCCAGCAGCCGGGAAGCTTCAACGCGCAACACCGCGCCTGGGGCAATGTCCACGGTGTGGACATCAAGGCCGGCGTAGCCGTAATGCACCTCGCCGTTGCCCTGGGCGAGCATGGTGCGTTCGTGTTCGCCCTGCATCATGCGACCGGCGAGCCGAACGATTCCGCCCATGCCGCCGAATTGGCTCGCGCCGGGGATTTGGTGCGGCGCGAACGACACCTGGCCGGTGTAGAGCAGCATCGCCCCGGCCCGGGCGACGACGCCGCCGACCTGACCGACGTTGACTTTCACGACCTTCGAGTTGACCTTGGTGAACACCGTCGTGACTCCTATCGCTCGGCCGGCTGAATCGACACCAGGCCAGTGCCTTCCCAGCGCAGCGAGAACGCCTCGCCGCTGCCCTGGCCGACCGCGGTCCGCCAGGACACGTCGGTGACAAACGACTGCTGCAGATTGCCTTTCGCGCACACGAACGCGTCAGGGTCCACAACGAGGGGGTACTGGGGTGAGACCTCCAGATGGATCAGCGGGCCGCCGGCGGACAGCAGGGCTACCTGCCCCTGCCCGGACACCACGGTGGTGAACAGCCCCTGGCCCGATGATGCTCCGCGCAGGCCGGCGAAGGTCACGTTGGTCTGCAGATTGCCGGCCATTGCCAGCAGCTGGCGCGATTCGACCTTCAGCTGCTCGTTGTTGACGTCGATGATGGTGACGTGCTGGGCATTGACGGCGAACAGCACGCGCCCGACACCCTGGCACTCCATCAGGGATAGCGCTTCGCCGGTCGCGCGCTGCTTGAGCCCGGCCACGATTCCGGAGCCGCCGCCGAAGCCGGCTGACTTGAACGAGATGGTGCCCTCGTAGGCGATCATCGATCCGCTCAGTGCCCGGATCGACGTGTTGTTCACGTGCGCTTCGATCACCTTGCTCGATGTCTGATAGAGCTGGGCCATAGATACCTTCCTGAACTCCGTTGACGTCTGCGAGTTTGTGGTCAGCGTCCGCAGCCGGGGGACCACTCAATGTGAAACGTCGCCCACTACGCCTGGCTTAGATTCCTGCGTGAGTTCGCCCCACGTCGTTGGCCGCCGCCGCTACTTGCGGCCCGCTTTCCAGCGCATACCCCAGCTGTAGGCACGGTCGAGGTCGCTCTGGGATCCGTTGATGTACTTCACTTCCCGCTGTACGTGCAGGCCGTTGTTGGCGTAGTACACCTGGGCGACCGCGCAGATTGCGGCACCGTTCACCGGTGAGTCAAGGCGCACCTCGATCGGTGGGCCCGATGTCGGGTACAGGGTCACGACCCCGTCGACGGCGGCCCAGTTGGCCGCTCCCTCATAGATCATCGCGAAGATGAGAATCCGCCGGAACTGTTGGGGCTGCGCGAGATTGATGTGCATGTTCTCGCCGCCGGCGACCGCGCCGCTACGATCGTCACCGTCGAGCGAGATGTAGGGCGGCCGGTCGTGGGCGCCGAAACTGTTACCCAACGCCTGGATCACGCCCTTGCTGCCGTCGGCGAGCTCGTAGAGGCAACCCAGGTCGAGATCGACTGAGGCTTTGCGGCCGAAGAAGCCGCCCTTTCCGGCCGACCAGTTCAGGTTGACTCGCATAACGCCCTGGGACTCACCGGGTTTGGTCAGGTTCACCTGGGGCGCGGCCTTGGTCAGGCTGATCTTCGACAGGTTCACCCCGGGGGAAGCCGGCGGTGTCGCTGGGGCTGAAGCGGGAGCGGCGGCGGGCCGCTTGTTGTAGTCGATTCCCATGGGTGGCTCAATTCGTCAGGACGGATGACGGGGATTCCGCGTCGGACCCGGCGGCACGCCGGTTGCGGATGATGCTGGAGATGAAGGCGGCCGCGATCAGCACGACTCCGATCAGCCCGGTGAGGATCTCGTCGACGTGGATCCCCAACGAGATCAACAGGATCACCGCCAGCGCGCCGATGGCCCAATGGGCTCCATGCTCGAGGTACACGTAGTCCGAGAGGGTGCCTTTGCGGACCAGGAAGATGGTGATCGACCGGACGAACATCGCGCCGATAAAGCCTAGGCCGAGGGCGATGATGATCGGGTCGCTGGTGATCGCAAACGCACCGATGACCCCGTCGAAGGAGAACGATGCGTCGAGCACCTCGAGATAGAGGAAGAGGAAGAATGCTGCTTTGCCGGTGGCCTTAACCAGGTTCGACGGTCCGGCGGACTCGGATTCCTCGCCGCCCTCGTCGACGTTGAACATCGCGCCGAGCCCGTCGATGAGAATGTAGCTTCCCAATCCCAGCACCCCGGCGAACAGCACCGTCGGCACGTGCTCCTCCTCGACGAGGAACTCCGCGGAGGCCAACAATGCACCAAGGGCAACTACAACGGCGAGCTGGTCGAGTTTGCCTGCCCGGCCCAGCGGCCGTTCAAGCCAACTGAGCCAGGTAATTTCGCGCTCGCTGAAGATGAAGTTCAGGAACAGCATCATCAGGAACATGCCACCGAAGGCGGCGATCTGAGGGTGTGCGGCGGTGAGGGCGGTCTCGTAGCTCGGTGACCCGTCGGGGAAGTGGGCGGCGCCGTCAGCTGGCGGGTTGAGCGCGATGTGGATCGCTTGGACCGGATCGAGGCCGGCAGTGATCCACACGACGGCCAACGGGAAGACCAGCCGCATCCCGAACACCGCGATCAGGATGCCCACGGTCAGGAACATCTTCTGCCAGAACTCATCCATTCGCTGCAGCACGGTGGCATTGATGACGGCGTTGTCGAACGACAACGACACCTCAAAGATGCCCAGAACCGCGGCCAGGATCAGTGCCTGCGGCCCCCCGTAGATGAAGGCGACGACCAAAGCCACCGCACTCACCACAAACGAGATACCAAAAATACGTGTCACCATGTGCCAACTCCCCCAATTGGATTCGACGACAGCGACGTCCGCCGGCGATACCGGCGGACGTCGCTCATGCCGTTACTAGACGTTGACGCCGTAATCGCGGGCAATCCCGGCCAGCCCGGACGCGTAGCCCTGGCCGATGGCGCGGAACTTCCATTCCGCACCACTGCGGTACAGCTCCCCGAACACCATCGCGGTCTCGGTCGAGGCGTCCTCGGACAGGTCGTAGCGCGCGAGCTCCTTACCGTTGGCGCGGTCGACCACGCGGATGAAGGCGTTCTGCACCTGACCGAAGCTCTGCGAGCGGCCGTCGGCGTCGTAGATCGACACCGGGAAGTAAATGTTGGTGATGGTCGGCGGGGTCGCGGCGAGGTCGACGTTGATGACCTCGTCGTCGCCTTCGCCCTCGCCGGTGAGGTTGTCGCCGGTGTGCTCGATCGAGCCTTCCGGGGACTTCAGGTTGTTGAAGAAAATAAAGTGCTTGTCGCTGAGCACCTTCTTGTCCTCGCCGGTGGCGATGGCGCTGGCGTCCAGATCGAAGTCGGTTCCGGTGGTCGTCCGGATGTCCCAGCCCAGGCCGACTGCCACGGCGGTCAGGTTCGGCGCCTCCTTAGTCAGCGAAACATTCCCGCCCTTGGTCAGACTGACACCCATTCGATTTGCCTTCCTGAAACTGTGAATTTGCCGAATCGGCCGTATCGGCCTCTATCTGCTGGAACGCCTCAACGACGGAGATGGCAGCAGCCAGCCCCGTATAGCGATATTGGTCCCCGTGATGCATTACAGCAAATATTGACACCACGTTATCTGTAGATTCCCTACGTGTCTAGCTGTAATCTCGCTGTGTGTCCAACCGCTGGGGGAGGCGGTCCCGCAGCACGCGCGACGACAGCACCCACCTCTATTTACCCGCTGAAATCACCAGCGCCTTCCTCGACATGGAGCGTCGACTCGACGTCGCCCAACATGCGGTCGAAATCGCCATCGCCGGACACTCCGACCCGTCGTTGACCGCAGAATGGGTCACCGCGCGGGACCGTGCCTACGCAGCCACCACGCAGTACCTGGCCGCCGTGACACCGGATTCCGCGGCGGGCCCTCCAATGTCACCGGCCGATCTCGGGCATGCCATCGACACCGCCCGCGCGGGCCTGGACGCGTTCTACGACCGGCACCGGCGCGTCCTGGACTCCGCGGTCGGCGCCGCCTCAGCCGCCGCGGCGGAGGCCCAGGCATCAGTGGCGTTGGCGGTCGCGACGCTGCAGCGATGGTCCGCCCTGGACCCACAACTGGCCGCCTACGGGTCGGTGCAGTCGGCCCACAGCCTCGTCGAAACTGGACGCGACGACCTCCAAGCGGCCGTCGCCCGTGGTGACGTCGCCGCCACCCGCGGCGCCGCCGAGCGCCTGCGGTCCGCGGCCACCGGCCTGGATGCGGCGGTGGCCGCCGCCCCCCATATCGACGAACGTGCCCGCCGCACACTGGCTTCCGTGCAGACCCGACTGGCCGCCACCAGCCACCGGGCGGACACCGTGTCGGCCTCCTTCTCGGCGCTGCTCAAAGAATTCCACGCCGACTCCTCGGCCGACCTCAGCGACAACGAACGCCGCGGCCGGCTGCACATCGCCGCCGCCAAGGCCCTGCTCGAACAGGCGGCCGCGGCACTGGCCCAGCACCGGCCCGAGAACGCCGCCGCCCTGTCCGGGCAGGCCCGCGACGAGCTGGGAGCCGCCGCCGACCTCGTCGACGCCGTGACCGAACGCCTCACCACCTTGCGCACACTGCGCGCCGACCCCGCCGGAGCCGAGCGCAACGCCCGGTTCCGGGTCCGCGATGCCCAGCGGCTGGCCGTGGACCGGGGCGCCGTCACTGAATGGGGCTCCGTCCTCGATGCGCAGGTAGCCCGCATCGACCGCACCGTCGCGGCCCTGACCGGCCGCCACCCGGACTACTGGAAGTATCACCTTGCCCTGGAAGAGGTTTCGCAGTACGTGAGCACCATCGTCACCCGCATCCGCCAGCAGGCGGCAGCACGATGACCGCCGCGGAGGCGACGCGTCAGCATGCGGCGGTGCAGCATTTCCACCAGCTCGGCGAGGCTGACCGACACCGGCTGTTCTTCCGGGCTCCCGAGGAGCTCGCCGCCGACGCCGACCGCGACGTGCTGGCGACCGCGCTGGGAGCCACGCTCTATATGCCGGCCGACCGGTCCGACCTGGCGGCCACCGTGACCCGCCGCGCCGCCGAGGGAATCTGCTCGATGGTGCTCGACCTCGAAGACGCCATCGACGAACACGCCACCGCGGCGGCACTCGCCAACACCATCGTCACCCTCGACGCACTGGCCGCCGCACCGGAACCGTTACGGGCCATGGTGTTTGTCCGGGTGCGCACCCGCGACTGCATCGAACGGATCACCGCCGGCCTCGGCGCCGGCGCTGACGTCCTACGTGGATTCGTCATCCCGAAATTCGGGGCCGCCACCGGGGAACACTTCCTGGCCCAGACCGCGACCGCCGCCGCGGCATTGAGCCGGCCGCTTTACTGCATGCCGGTGCTCGAGTCCCCGCAGATCGTTTACCGCGAGTCCCGGCATGACGAGCTGCACGGTGTGTCTGAACTGCTTGCCCGGCACCGCGATTCGGTCCTCGCCGTCCGAATCGGGGCGACCGATCTATGCGGCATGTTCGGCATTCGCCGCGACCGCGACCACACGATCTACGACGTCCAGGTCGTCAGTGCCGTCATCGCCGACATCGTCAACCAACTCGCCCGCACCGACGGCACCGGCTTCGTCGTGACCGCCCCGGTCTGGGAGTACTTCGCCGACCACGAACGCCTCTTCCGTACCCAGCTTCGCGCCACCCCATTCCGAGAACACGACGCGACGGGGTTCCGTGACGGCCTGGTCCGCCGCGACCTCGACGGCCTGCTGCGAGAGATCAGCCTGGACCGAGCCAACGGGTTGATCGGAAAGACGGTCATCCACCCCACGCACGCGCCCGCCGTGCACGCGCTATCGGTGGTCAGCCACGAGGAGTACCGCGACGCCACCGACGTCCTGGCCGCCGAATCCGGCGGTGTGCGCCGGTCGGAATACCGCAACAAGATGAACGAGATACGGCCGCACCGCATCTGGGCCCAACATGTACTGCGCCGAGCCCAGGTGTTCGGCGTCGCACGCCGGGGCGTCACCTTCGTCGATTTCCTGACCGGGCTGGCCGACACGTGACCACCACCCCACACGCCTGGGCCACCGCGCAGTTCGGGCTCCGGCTGCACGACGGTGCCGGCACCTCCGACGGACAACCCTTGAGCGCGTTGGTCCAGCCCGGGCTGCGGCGCAACCCGCGCCGGGCCCACTTGTTGGTATCCACGGTGTTGGGCAAGCACATCGCGGTGTCCCCCACCGTCGTTCGTGACGCCGGTCGGCGTCTGGGCGCGGCGGTGGCAGCCCTGCGGCCGGGCGCAGTCGAGGTACTCGGCATGGCCGAGACCGCCACCGGACTCGGCCATTGTGTCGCCGACGAGCTCGACGCCACCGTCTACCTGCACAGCACCCGCCGACCCGCGCCGCCCGAGCACATCTACGCCGGGTTCCAGGAGGGGCACTCTCACGCCACCGATCACCTGCTGCAGCCAGCCGGGTCCGCGACGTTCGGCCGGCCCCGCCCGCTGGTGATCGTCGACGACGAAATCTCCACCGGCAATACCGCTTTGGCGACCATCGAGGCCCTGCACCACCGGCAGCCCCGACCCCGCTACATCGTGGCCTCCCTGGTCGACGTCCGCACCGACGCCCACCGCCGGCAGGTGGACGCCACCGCCCAGGCACTGCAGACAGCGATCGACTTCATCAGCCTCGCCGGCGGCCAGGTGAGCACCCCTGACACCCTCACCGCGCAGGTGTGCGCACTGCCCGCCCCCCGGCTCAACCCCGTCCATCCCGACGGTCCCGGCAGTGCCAGAACCGTGGCCCTGCCCTGGATGCAGGATGTCCCTGACGGTGGCCGGCACGGCTTCCTGCGCTCAGATGGACCGGCGTTCAGCGCCGCCGTCGTCGCCGCGGCCGCGCACCTCACCCCCCAGCTCGACCCGGGGCGGCCGGTGCTGGTCGTCGGCCATGAGGAGCTCATGTATCTGCCGCTGCGGATCGCCGAACACCTCGCCGCCTACGGCTTCGGTACCCGGTTCCAATCCAGCACGCGGTCACCGGCCTATGTGGTCGATGACCCCGGATACCCTCTGCGCACCGGATTCGAGTTCCCTGCAGGCGAATCCGGCGAGAGCGGTCCCCGCTACCTGTACAACGGCTGGCCCGCCGGACCGGGTGCCGCACGCACCCAAGCCGTCGTCGTGATGGACACCGCGGCAGCCGCCGGCGCCGCCGGCCTCGCCGGGGTCCTGACCGCGGCCGGCTACGACGTCTTCAGCGCTGTGGTCGACTCGCCCGGCTACGGCGCCCTGTCCGCCGCGCGGGGGCCCGCATGAGCACTCCCCTAACCGGTCCCACCTTCGGCAGCTACGCCGGCGACGAGGTCAGCTGGCTGCTGACCGACCTCTCCGAGGTCACGCTGGAAGCCGATGCCGTCACCCGCGAACACGCAATCCAGTCCGGGCGCGCCCATTACGCGGAATCACTGCCGATCGAATACCAGCCCGACCCGGCCTACCGGACACTGTTCAACGAGGTCCTCGCCGACACCGCGGCCCGGCTCGCCACCGCCGTCGGCGTGGTCACCGAACTCATCCTCAACGAACGCGGCCGAGACATCACCCTGGTGTCCCTCGCCCGCGCGGGCACCCCCATCGGCATCCTGATGCGCCGCTGGGCAGCCCACCACCACCGGCTAACGTTGCCCCACTACGCGGTGTCAATCGTGCGGGGCCGCGGAATCGACACCGCCGCACTGCATTACCTGCGTACCCACCACGACCCAGCGACCGTCGTATTTGTCGACGGCTGGACCGGGAAAGGCGCCATCACCCAAGAACTGGCCGCCGCGCTCGGCGACTACGCCACTACGACCGGCGTCCGGTTCAACCCCGACCTCGCGGTGCTGGCCGACCCCGGCCACTGCGTCCGCACCTACGGCACCCGCGACGACTTCCTCATCGCATCGGCCTGCCTGAACTCCACCGTCTCCGGGCTGATTTCACGCACCGTACTCAACCGCCGCTTGCTGGCACCCGACGACTTCCACGGCGCCAAGTTCTACCGCGACCTCATCGCCGACGACCACTCAGGGATATTCCTCGATGCGGTCAGCGCCCGCTTCGACGACGTGGCCGCCGCGGCCCTGGCCCAGACGACGGCGGTGGCGGCCACCGACCGGACCCCGACCTGGGCCGGGATGACGACGGTGGAACGCATCCGCCGCGACTACGGCATCGCCACAACCCATTTCGTGAAACCCGGGATCGGCGAAACGACCCGCGTCCTGCTGCGGCGCCTGCCGTGGCGCGTCATCCTGCGTGACCCCGACGCACCCGAACACCGGCACATCCGGCTGCTCGCCGCCGACCGTGGCGTCCCGGTAACCCACGACCCCGACCTGGCGTACGCCTGCGTCGGCCTGATCAAGGACGTGACCCAGTGACCGTACTGATCGCCAGCGACCTGGACCGCACCCTGATCTACTCGCGCCGCTTCTTCGACGCCAATCCGCCGGCGCAGCAGTGCGTGGAGATCTACCGCGACGAGCCCATCTCCTACATGACGCCCGCCGCTGCAGACCTGTTGCGGCAGTTGTCGACCCGGCATCTCGTGGTCCCCACCACTACCCGCACCATCGCGCAGTACACCCGGATCACCCTGCCCGGCGCGCCCTACCGCTACGCCATCACCAGCAACGGCGGCAACCTCCTGATCGACGGCACCCCCGACTCGCACTGGGCCGACACGGTCGCCGCCCGGATCCGGGCCAGCGGCCCGCCACTGCCACACATCGTCGCCGAACTGCAGACCCGCATCGATGACAGCTGGGTACACAACCTACGTACCGCCGAGGACCTGTTCTGCTATCTCGTCGTCGACGAAACGGCCCTCCCCGCCGCATTCGTGGCCGACTGGCAGCAATGGTGCGCACCGCGTGGCTGGACCGTGTCCCGGCAGGGCCGCAAGATCTACACAGTCCCGCAGTCCCTGTGCAAAGCTGAAGCCGTTGCCGCCCTGCATCATCGGCTCATCGACACCGGCGACCTGCCGCCCGGATCCCCGATTCTCGCCGCCGGCGACGGCGCCCTCGACGCCGCCCTGCTCGACCTGGCCACCGCGGCGATCCGGCCAGCACACGGGGAACTACACTCCCTGAGCTGGCAGCGCCCGCACCTCACCATCAGCGATGCCACCGGCGCACGCGCCGCCGAGGACATCCTCACCTGGTTCGCGGCCCAAACACCGGGCGCCACCCCCGATTCCCATTCTGTTCAGCACAGCAACGCCCACCCGGGCGAGAGGAAGGACAACCGTTGACGACACAGTTGAGCAAAGGCCAGAACGGACCGCTCAATACCGGCGATCTTGTGATCTCCGTTGAGCTGTATGCCCCAGCGGACTTGTCAGCGCTGCTGGTCACCGAATCCGGCAAAGTTCGCACCGACGCCGACTTCGTCTTCTTCAACCAGCCCACCGGCCCCGGGGTCCGATTGCAGCCCGGGGCGGCCGGGCAGCCCGCCAGCCTGGCCGTGGCCCTGGCTGCGGTGCCCGCCGATATCGCGCGGGTCCGCGCGGTGATCACCCTCGACAACCCGAACACCACCTTCGGGCAATCAGCCCCGCCGATCGCCCGCATCAGCGATGCCAGCGGAAACCTGCTCTACGAGTACCGAATCGACGGCCTGTCCACCGAATCCATTGTCATCGCGGCCGAAATCTACCGGCGCGACAGCAGCTGGAAAGTCCGCGCCGTGGGCCAGGGTTACGCCGGCGGATTCGCCGCCTTAGTCACCGACCACGGCGTCAGCGTCGACGACGCCCCGGCGCCCCCCGCCCAGGCCGCACCTCCAGTGACACCTCCGCCGCCCCCCGCGCCCGCGCCGCCCCGCCCGGTCGCGCCACCGCCCGCACCGACCCCGCCTCCCCCGCCTCAGCCGGTCGCACCCCCACAGGCTCAGAACTCGGGCGAGGTCAGCCTGGTCAAAGGCCGAACCGTCAACCTGACCAAGGGACAACGCGTTTCGCTGCGCAAAGACGGCGGCGTCGCCCTCACCCAAATCCGGATGGGCCTGGGCTGGGACCCCATCAAGAAAGGCATGTTCGGCAACCGGACCCCCGACGTCGACCTGGATGCCTCCGCAGTCCTGTTTGCCGAACACCAGCCCGTCGACACCTGCTACTACGGCCAACTCGCCTCCAAGGACGGATCCATCCGCCACCAGGGCGACAACCTCACCGGCGAAGGCGACGGCGATGACGAAGTCATCAACGTCGACCTCACCCGGATCCCGGCCTACGTCACCACGGTGATCTTCATCGTCACCTCCTACCGCGGGCACACCTTCGACCAGCTCTCGAACGCCTTCTGCCGACTCGTCGACGCCACCACCGGCGCCGAACTTGCCCGCTACACCCTCCAAGGCGCCGGCCTACGCTGCACCGGAATGGTGATGGCCAAATTCATGCGCGTCGGACCGGAATGGAAGATGCAGGCCATCGGCGAACCCATGACCGCCAAACACGCCGGCGAAGCACTCCCGCAGCTCCCCCGGTTCCTCTGACCGGTGTCCGAACAGCGGCTCATAGCCGGGCAGAACACCGAACTGGATTCGGAGACACTGGTCTTCACCGTGCATCCTGCGCACGTGGAGGTGGCGGCGCTGGTCCTCGACGACCAGCGCCGCCCCCTGGACCTGCCCGGCGCCGGCTACAGCGATGCGAGCAACCCAGCGGGCAGCCCCGGGATCAACGCCGAACCCAGCCGGCTGACCATCCGGCTCGACGCACTCCCGGACACGGTGGCGCGGGTGTTGTGTATCGCGCTGACTCCCCACCCCCACCGCGAGGCGCTGACGTGCACCCTGGCCCACGACGCGGGCCACGCCACCGTGTTCGCCGTCTCCGCCGTGGACGCCCACCCGGCAGTAATTTGCCTCGAGCTCTACCGCCGCGGCCCCCGTTGGAAGGTACGGGCAATCGGCCAGGGCTACGCCGGCGGCCTCGCGGAAATGGCACGCGCGCACGGCATCCCAGCGCCGAGCCGCTCCCCTGCAGCACCGGCCACTCCAGTCCCCGGGTCGCCGCCGATCACCCCGCTCGGTGACCAGAATCCGCTGGAGCGAATTTCGATGATCTACGAGGACGCCGCCCGCAGCACCGCGGCGCTGATCACCGCGCACGGCTTCGCCGAGGACCGGCGCGACACCGAGATGACGGCCGCGGTCGCCGATCCGGCTACCCGCAACACGACCGCCGGCCAGCACGCCTTAGCCGAGGCACAGCGCCGCCACGATGAGGTCATCGCCGCGGCTACCTCCGACTATCGGCGCGATGCCGCGCACCTGACTGCCGAACTGGCGGCCCTCGACCACGAATTGCCGGCCGCTCTGGCGCCCTGGACTGCAGCCGCCTGGCAGCATCGACCGCAGCCCTGCCACGGCATTCGGCTGGGCACCCTCACGGTGCCCGCCGCCGGACCCCTGGCCATCCCGCTGTGCCTCTCCCTGCCGCTGCGCCGACCCTTGTGGATCGACACACAGAACGCCGCGGCAGCCATGCCCGTTGCCGGCGCTGTCCTGGCCCGGCTGCTGGCCGCCGTACCCCATACCACCGTGGACGTCATCGATCTGGCGTCCGCGCTCACGGCGCTGACCCAGCATCTGCACCCTTGCATGCCCCGGCCCGCCGTCACCTCGCACACCGACGTCGCTGAACGGCTGCAGGCGCTGGTCCTTGAGTCCGACCTAGCTGCCCTGCAACAGGATTCAGCACCCACCACCCCCGTTGCCGGCATCACCGTGATCACTGATCCCGGCTACGGGTTCCCGCCAGAATCGTCCGAAGCGATCGCGCGGCTGCTCAATAGCGGTACCGGCCATGCCGTGGTTCTCATCGGAGACCACCGCGACGGCGCGTCGGGGCCCCAGCCACTCCTTCGCGAGATCGCCGACTACAGCTACCGGATTCTCCTGGACGCAGATGACGCGGTGGTGGCGGACCCGTGGACGGGGACCGGCTGGCGCTTCGTACCCGACACCCTCGCCGTCGGCTCACGGTTCGGCGACATCATCGCGCTCGTCTCGGGGCGCGACCCGGCTGGCGAGCCCACATCGTGGTGACTCCCGTCCCGGCAGAGACTGCACCCCGCAGCGAAGGAGACCCACCATGGGCTTCGGCATGAACTTCAAGCTGGCTCCCGGGGTACGAATCCGGGTGTCCAACCGCGGCGTCCGAACCAGCGTCGGCCCCCGCGCAGCCCGCGTGCACATCGGCGGCGGCCGGACCGGAATCTCCAGCGGCGTAGGCCCTTTCACCTTCTACAACACTGTCGGGTCCACCGCCCCGCCACGTACCGCGCCGCCGCCCGGCGCCGGGCCGACCCGCGCCAGCCTCGCCGAGCTGCAGCGCCAGGCCGCCGCCGCCGAGCGCGAGGAGGCGATCCGATCGGTGATGGCTCTGGAGCGCTCGCTGCTCACCTTGCATCTGCAGGAGTTCACCCCCGCCACCCGCCCCTTGCTGCCCTCCCCCACCCGACCGGACCCGGCCCCATTCATCGCCGCTCGGGAGAAGCAGGCCTTCGACGGACTGTCCGTCTTCGATCGAGCCAAACGGCGCGACGCCCAACGCTGGGCCCGCGACGCCGGACAACACGATGCCGACACTCAGTGGGAACAGGCCCGCCGCGCCCACCTCGAGCACCAGCAGACCGCCACCCAGTGGTGGGACAAACTCCTCGCACACGATGAGACCACGGTCCACGAAACGCTCGAGGATGCCTTCGAGGACAACCAGTCCCCCGCGGCTTGCATCGACGTCGGCAAGGACCTGTCCACCCCAGCCGGCACCCGCTACGCCACCGTGCTGATCATCTACGGTCCCGTCGACCTGGTCCCCGAGAAGCAACCCGACACCACTTCCGCCGGCCGACCGACGCTACGCAAGCGCACTCAGTCGGCTCGCAACAACTTCTATGTCCAGGCGCTGGGATCCACCGTATTGGCCACCGTCCGAGAAGGATTGGCCGTCGCCCCCAGCGTCACCGAACTGCGCGTCGTGGTGCTGCGCCGCGACCCCGGCGCCACCGATCCGGCGTCGTACCTTGAATGGATCTATGCCGGACGGTTCCCCAGAGCCTGGATCGCATCGATGCCGTGGGCAACCGTCAACCCCGCCGAGGCACTCCTGCAGGCCCCCGAGGCCCGGATGCAACGGCGGGGTGCCGCAGCCCACATCGTCGGCCTTCCCCTGGACGACGAACCCGGCCTGGCCGAGATCGTCACCGAAGTCCGCAACACCCTGACCCGCTAGCCCGAACATGGCCGCCGAACCTCGCACTACCGACGTTTCGTCGGACCCCGCCGATACCCTTACCTTCATGAAAGCGTCACCGCGCCAACGACACAACGGCACGTGCGGCGCCCCCAACACACGCTCGATCAGACACGCTCACGACTCACGCGTGAGCCGAGGACTTTTCGCCGTCGCGGGTGCAGTGACGATCCTGACCGGCTGCGCCACGGCCACAACGCCTTACAACGCCCGGCTCACCACGACGACGCAGGCCCCCAACCGCAACGGCGCCAACGCCGGAGCGAACAGCGCTGCACCCCAGCCGATCTCCGCACCACCCTCCCCGGTATCGACCGCCGGCTTGCTCGACGGCATCCCGCAGGTCCCGGCACGTAAGGGTCACGGTGACTACCGCCGCGCAGCCTTCGGCGAGACCTGGACCGACGACCAGGACGCACCCGGTGGGCACAACGGCTGCGACACCCGCAACGACATTCTCGGGCGGGACCTCGTCGACAAGGTCTACACCTCAATTTCCCGCTGCCCCAACGCCGTTGCTACTGGAATCCTGCACGATCCCTACACCGGGACCGACATCGCCTTCACACGCGGCAACCAGGTCGGCGCGGCGGTGCAGATCGACCACATCGTGCCCCTGGCCTACGCTTGGGACATGGGCGCCCGCGACTGGACCTCCGAGATGCGGACCCGATTCGCCAACGATCCCGCCAACTTGCTGGCGGTCGACGGCAAGAGCAACCAAGCAAAAAGCGACAAAGAGCCCGCAAAATGGTTGCCCGCCAACACTGCATACCGCTGCGAGTACGTCACCCGGTTCGCGGCCGTGCTGCGAACCTACGGACTCTCGATCGACGCCCCCTCGGCAGCCGTCGCGACCAAGGTCGCGGCCACTTGCCCGCCAACGTAGCCGGACTCTGGCACACGTATGGCAACAAGACGCGAACGAACACGTGGTGCACCGGAATCACCGGCCGGCCCTCAAGGGATTCCGTGCCTACCTGCCCACAAACCGAGCAGCGTTGCGACATCGACGCCGCTGGCACGTACGACATCGCAGAACGACCACCGGCTACCAGTTCGCATCGGCATCACCCGATCGATCTTGTGCGTCAGTCCCTCACCAGCCGCAGGCCAACAGGCTCAAGATTGGTCATGATCGTGTGCCGGAGATCATCCGGGAGTTCCTGACCGATCAACGACGCTGGCACCGTGATCCGTACGTCGTTGACCGAGCGCAGGGCAGTGCGTGCCCGCGCCAAATAGCTGTAGGCCGTCGTCGCACCAAGGAACTGCGGCCAGTGCCTAATCGGAACCAGCCCGCACCGCTGCCAGTACCGCATCAGCGCTTCAGCACCCGCCACCTCGGCCACGGCGCTCACCCAAGCCGCCGCGGGGTCCGGGTACAGCAGGACCAGGGTGTCGATGGGGCTGGACATCCGGGCGATCACTTCAGCGACCAGCCACAGTCCGAGGTCCTGCCCGCGTAGTGGTTCGGCGATCTCGACGTGCGTGACGATCAGGATTCGGTTGAAGGGCGCATCTTCCCACTGTTCCTGCACCGCAGGGGCGACGTCGGCGCCATCGAACAGCGCCGAGAAATGGTTCGCGTCCAGCGAATCCAGCAGATCGTCGATCGGGTGTTCGCCGACATTGATAATGGCGAATTCGGCGTATCCCCCGACGACTTGGGGCGCATCATCGTCGCGCTCATCGAGGTAACCCAGTTCCAGCTGCGCACACCACGTGCTCATCGCGTCAAACTCGTCGTCAAAGGTACTGGTGTATCGCACTTTTGGTGCGAACAGAGTGTAGTCGGTGGCCACGGAGTTCTGCATGGCGGCTACGGCTCGATGCGTTCGATGGCCGGGCCGATTGCGCTATGGCCGCCGTATCGGAGCCACTGATTCAGCCGCGCCCACGCCAGTCGGGCCGCCACGCACACGATCCCGGCGACGACGGCACCCCGGACGAGCGCGGGTGCGTGCGTGAACGACCCCGTGGCGTTCATTGCTTCCCACAGCGTGTGCCCGGCCAGGCCCACAACGATCAGGATGAGGCTGGCCTCCATGAGCCCGACCGGTACTCGGAACGTGGTGAACGCTTGGGCCGGTATCGGGTGGTCAGGATTGACGTTCATGTCAGTAATCATTCCCTACGGTCAGACACCACACGTCAGCTGTCCGTGTCACGCTCGGTGTGGGCTGTCTTCGCGGAGCTCATATCCATTGACGGTTGGTGGCGGGTTCGCGGTATCGGACGCTTCAACACACGGCCAATGGCTGGAAGCGAGGAGGTAGGCGCCCCTGGGTCACTACTCCAGGGGCGGCGCGCGCAGCGCATCAGGACTCCACACGGGAAGGTGATGGCTTGTCCCGACCCTGGCGACAACAGTAAGGCAGGGCACCGACAAACCCACCGCACGGGGTTCACTCGCACCGACCGGAAACTGCACCACCTTCACGCTCACGCCGACCGCGCCCAGCCTCGCCCGAGGTTGGTCCTGATGCAGTCACGAATCGCGGGTAGCGCTCCGACGTCGATATCGAGCGTCAAATCTCCCATCACCGCAAACCTCGTGCGTTAGCCTCCACGCTGATGCGCACCCCACGAGCCGCCATGACCACAGCCGCATTGATGGCTGCGTTTCTCGCCGCCTGCGGTTCCTCCACTCCGAACGATCCGCACCTCCAACAAGCAGCTCCACCACCGGCATCCCCTGCCCTCGCCATGACAATTCCGACTGGCCCGGTACCGACGAGTCTTCAGCAGCTCTGCGATTCGCTACCGTGGCCGCGTCCGATACCTCGGGTCGCCGGCCTACTCGTCGACATCACCCCTGGTTCGCTCGACTGCTGGCTGGACACGCTCAAAATGATTGCGGCGGACGGCCACGACTTCGTCAGCAGCCCCGAAGACCTTCAAGAAGGCCGAAGTTTCCGCGTCACCTCCGTGACTCCTGCACCCGGCACTCTGGCGGGCCGTGGCGACACCATCACCATCCACGGAACCGTCATCGAAGCCTCGGAAGTCGTCGCGCTTCCGCCGGCGACATTTCCGTGCAGCTGGATCGGGGCGGACGAGGTTGCGCAGGCCCTCAATGCCCAGAATGTCGCGGTCGACCCTACTGGCGACAAGGCTGGCGAAGGCGAGCCATTCTGCACTTACCTCTTTGATAGCGATTCACTGACGTCGCAATTGTTTTCATCGGCCTCCCTGCCCGTCGACGCCGGCCACATGTTCGCCTTCAACACGGCCAGCAAGCCCGACGAGTCGTACATCGACGTCGAGGGCCTGCCCGGACCGGCCCGCTGCGTGAGCACCAAGGTTGGAAGTAACGCTAAGCCCAGCCACGCGCTGTGGGTCCTGCTCGAAGGCAACCGCATCTATTGGCTGAACGCGGGCCTGCACGATGTGCCCTGTTTGACGCTAAAAGTGTTGGCGCAAAAAGCGATTTCGCGCATCGGCAACTGAACCGCGCTGCCGAAACCGGCGCCGATCCAATGTCATCCGACGACCCGGCAGGGGGCCAAACTCTGCCGCCAGGACTTCAGCACGCCGGCGCCGAACTCAGCAATACCTACTGCTCGACACCCCTGGCGGATGCCTCCATTTCTTGCCGCTCCAGCAACTCGGCGATCGTGACGGCGTGGGGCAATGTCCAAGTCGCAGCGTCGTTTTCGAGAATCTGTGTCCACGACGGCGCTCCTTCGACTGCACGATTGGCAGCATCGGACCGTACCTGTATCGCCAGGCGGCCGACCCGGAGCAGTACCGGCACGTTGAGGTGACGCACGCCGACCGCCGCCCCGCCTGCAACCGATGTTGCCACGGTCTGCGACAGGCTGACGGCCCCGGCGGCGGCGTGCGCAGCCAGCAGCATCTCGGTCTGCTTCGCCCGACCAGCGGTGCCCAGGCGGGGGGTTTGCGTCTGCTGGTAGGCAGACAGGTGGGTCTGCGTGCGGATGACGACCTCAGTGGCGACCATGCCCAAACCCGGAGTGAGGGCTCCCGAGCGGAGATTGAGACCATCGCCCGTGTTGCTACCGGCGTAGGCCTTGTTCGCGAACGTGCGCAGGTCGCGGTTAGGCATCTCCCGGAAGAGCGTCCATCCCGGTAGCGGCAGGCTCATCGGGGTCACGAAATCTGCCGCCCAGTGTTTCATGAGCAGAACCAGCGCCAGGTGGGGTTCGGGGGCCTGGACGAACGGGATCCCCGACCGCGCCGTCGTGATCCCTTTGGCGGCGAACTTCTTGCCGTCTTCCCACCAGGTGCCCGCAAAGGTGCCGGTGCGAATCTGGTTGAGCGCGTTGAAGAATCGTCCGATATCGTGGCCAGGCGACAGGACGCGGTGCGCGGGGCCGCCGAATTTCGGGCCGGTGTAATCGATGGCCAGCCTGGCCGCGTCCTTCTCCCACTGGCGCAGCAGATCGCTCTTCTTCAACCACGCCAGCCCCTTGAGGACGGTGGCGTCGATGTACGCGTCGTATAGGTTCGCGAGCGCGCCGACCAACCCGGCAATGCCAACCGCGATCAGATCACCGCGGGTCCAAGCGATCCTCTGGGCTCGGCGCCATTCGTCGAGTTCTCGCAGCGCGGCCGCATCGAGCAAGTCCGCGATCTCGGGTTCACCCCACCCTTGGCTGGCGCGGCGCTGGCGATTGTGACTGGTGAGTTCGTCGTACGTCAGCCCCGTGGGAGCATCCGCAAGCTGCAGGGCCGCTGCGTGATCGGTGGGCTCGCCGGCAAGCGCGGCGGCGGCGAGGGCTTCGATGGCGCGGAGGTCCCGGTCCAGGGCGTCGAGGCTCCCGATGAGATCGCCGTCGATCGGCGTCGGCCGGTTCCCCTCGTGATCTGTCATGCGGCGTCCTCGAGATCATCGGCGAGTGTTGTGATACCCGCGGCAATGTCGGTGGCTGCCTTCTTGTCCGCGTCGATCTGCTCCAGCTCGCTGAGCAGGGCCTGCACCTCCTCGTCGTCGGGGCCGGTGACGCGCTCTTTGAGCCTCTCGGCCGCGAGAAGTAGGCGGCTCGTGCGCGCTTCGGCGTCTTGGCGCTTCTGGCGCTCTGTATCCAGCTCGGCCTGCTTGGCATCGAGCTGTGCCCGGACGGCTTCGTACCGCTCGGCGAGGGCCGCGACGACGGCGCCCAGGTTCGCAACACGCTCGCGCAGGCTCACGACAATGGCTTTGGCTGCGTCCTCGTCACCCTCGACGTCCCGGACAACAAGTTGTGTGACAACGTGCAGCCGGATCGCGTCGGCCGCGACGCGAGCAACGGTGAATCCACTGGCTCGACCGCCCATCGCCGCTGCGCCAGCCCCGACCATGCCAGTGAGGCCGGTGATGAGCGCGGCACCGCCAGCCATCCCGAAACCTCCCGCGGCGATCGAACCACCGCCCAGAGCTGCCATTCCGGCCGTGGTGGCAACGGCGCCCGAGTATCCGAGAAAGATCGATCCGAACGCCCCTGCAATCGCAGGGGCCGCGAGCCCGCCGGTGAGCACGCCCAGTCCTAGCCCGGCGCCGGCCAGAACCGCGTACTTGATCCACGGGGTCGACCCGGAGAGCTTCTTGATGGCGTCCGCGTATGCGGACGCCACCGCATCCAGGTCTTCCGGATGCAACGCCTCGAGTGCCTGGTGGGCCTCCGCGAGTGTGTCGCCGCGCGCAGCCTTATCCCATTTGCCCTGATCCCAGGGCTCGAAACCGTATAGCTCAATGAGAAGCAGGAGGGCACGTGACCGCTTGCTCACCGCTGAAGACACCTGCGGCCCGGCGCTCTCCAGTGCCTCCAGATCGGGGGCCGCGCTCGCCGGCGCGATCCGATCGACGGCTGCAGCGACAACCGGCGACCAGTCGTCGTCATCACGCTGCGCCATGGCTTCAAGGGCGGCGCTGCGGAACGTGTTGCGCACCTGTCGCTTTGCCGGCAGATACTTGCCTTTGGACGCCGCGACATCGCGCTGCAACATCCTGTACTGCCATGCGGTGAGAACAAAGTCCTCGTCGGCGGAGAGCTCGAGCTTCTGTTGCACATGTGCGGCGTCCACGTCGTTAAGTTAGCGGTCACCACCGACACGGGGATGAACGATCTCGGTTTTCGTCCCCGCAGCCGAGGCGCCGGAACTCAGCTCCGCCCTGGGCAGCCGGCGTGGAAGTCGACGGGCATTCGACCGGCCAATGCGCGCCGTAGCGGCGGTTCCCTCTGGCGGCAGCGACTAGCATTCGGCCATGCCGCTGCAGATCGGTGACAGCTTCGCCGGGTATCGAATTCAGCGGGTGCTGGGCTCGGGGGGAATGGGCGAGGTCTTCCTCGTCCAGCATCCCCGCCTGCCACGCCACGACGCTCTGAAGGTTCTACGACGCGAGTTCTCCGGCGACACCTCGTTCCAGGAGCGATTTATCCGCGAAGCCGACTTGGCCGCCAGCCTGCGCCATCCCCACATCGTCGGGGTACTGGACCGCGGCGAACATGACGGCCAGCTGTGGATCGCGATGGACTGCATCGACGGCACCGACACAGCCAAGTTGGTCCAACAGCGCTACCCAGCAGGAATGCCCGCCGACCTTGTCATCGACATCGCCACCGCCGTCGCCAGCGCACTGGACTACGCTCATAAGAAGGGCTTACTGCATCGAGATGTCAAGCCCGCCAACATCATCGTCGCCGATGTTGGTAGTGAGGATCAGTCGGTTTTCCTCGCCGATTTCGGTATCGCGCGACCCCTCGAAGACACCAGCGGCATCACTACGACCAACATGACTGTGGGCACGGTGGCTTACGCCGCGCCGGAGCAACTTCTAGGCGAAGAGATGGACGGTCGAGCCGACCAGTACGCCCTCGCCGCCACTGCCTACCATCTCCTGACTGGCGTGCAGCTGTTCCCGCATTCCAATCCGGCTGTCGTCATCAGCCGCCACCTCAATGCGGTTCCGCCGCTGCTGCGCGAACAGCGCCCCGACTGCGCGGGTCTCGATGACGTCCTGCGGATCGCGCTGTCCAAGAACCCCGCAGACCGATTCTCTTCCTGCACCGCATTCGCGCAGGCCCTGGCCGATGAGTCGACCCGGACAGGTGCAACGTCGGCCAATGCGACTACCCGAGAAGCGCCTAGGCCGCCCAGGTCAGATCCTGCCGCCACCTCGGGACCACGTGCACAACCGGCACCGCCCGGCGCTCGGCGTAGCTGGGTAGCGATCGCAGCCGTAGCCGCCGTCGTGCTGCTCATTGGCGTGGCCGTGCTGGCATGGCGGTTGTGGCAGACCAGCCCTCAAACCGCGGCGTCGGTCACGGCGTCCTCCACGAGTGCTTCCGCAGCACCAACACCAGCACCGGTACTGACGCCGACGGGAGCGCCGGCGCCACCTGCTGCATCACCTTCGAGCCAACCGGCGACTCCGACACCGACGCCCGGCCTGCAGTACGACGCAAACAACTGCCAGTCGTGCTACGTACCAAACGTCACATGGTTCAAAACCCCGTCAGGAAACATAAATTGCGAAATCGACTATCAACGCGGCTACGGAATTCCTGACCACGTCTACTGCGCGTCGATCAGTCCACGGCAGGCCGTAACGTTGAAGTCGAGCGGAGTGGTAACAGTCTGTTCCGATGTCAGCTGCATGGGGGACCCACCTCAAGGCGAGCCGACCCTCCCCTACAACCACACAACCGAGTTGGGTCCCTTCACCTGCTTGTCGGAGTCCAGCGGGGTCACCTGCACAGTCAGTTCGGGTAGGGGCTTTGTCATCTCGAAGTCGGGAATCACGCCCGCCGGCTGACCACGGTCGCACCACTGCGCGGCATGTCGTGACCCTCACGCCGAAACACCGGGCACGGCGAAGTACGCCGCCAGGGTCCAGGCCGCCGGGCCCTGTCCATCTACTTTGCCTAGATTTGAGTCAGCTCAGCGGGATTGACGCGGCGCAGCGACATGGCGTCGTCAAATTTGACCATTGCGAAGGTCCCGTCGCGATATTGAGCAATGATCAGAACCTGTGGATGAGCCTCGGCGAGGCGGCGTAGGAAAGGGCGCACCTTCCCGAGGATGATCTGAATGTCGAAGGTCTGATCAAGAGCCGGCGTTGGCGCGCTGGTTCGGGAAGG
>WBZP01001945.1_pt1 | contig 24484 bp, 18 predicted proteins | sample 5204301 | NCBI WGS metagenome assembly WBZP01 (sample SAMN12412401, study PRJNA552823) | activated sludge metagenome | isolation source: activated sludge from nitrification reactor of wastewater treatment plant... | place: USA: Pennsylvania | collected 2017 | reverse complement strand
CGATGCCGACCCGGTCGGCCTCGGCCCCGACTTCGCCGACTCGTTCGCCGAGCCGGTCGACATCCGCGAACGCCCCTGAGCCGTCCCGTCAGCCCACACGCACGCGGGTGTCGACCAGGCGCTGGTAATCGGCTCGGTCTCTCATAACCCCTTATTGGGAGAAAAAACTGAGTTGAGTTCCGCCCCCAGCAGAGCCAACTGGCCCTCATAACCCCTTATTGGGAGAAAAAACCTGAATAGGAAACTCTGGCTCGGTATTTGTGATAATCCTCATAACCCCTTATTGGGAGAAAAAACCGACGTTACAACTATCTGTGTTGATTAATCGGGATACTCATAACCCCTTATTGGGAGAAAAAACTCTGGCCGGGCCGGCTGGAAGTCAGCGTGGCAATCACTCATAACCCCTTATTGGGAGAAAAAACCAGTTTGCCGACGTTGTACGCGGTAGCTTCCTGCTGCTCATAACCCCTTATTGGGAGAAAAAACCCGGGAAATCTGCAACTCCTCCACCGTTCCGCCAACCTCATAACCCCTTATTGGGAGAAAAAACGTTGGCGGAAATGGCTGCGCCGGGAGTCTCATCGACCTCATAACCCCTTATTGGGAGAAAAAACGTTCAAATGATTCTCCAACCACAGCGTAATCGCTGTCTCATAACCCCTTATTGGGAGAAAAAACGAAGCCGGCCACGCCATCAGCAATCGCCGGCAAGGTCTCATAACCCCTTATTGGGAGAAAAAACGGATTGGATGGCCCGCGACAAGACCGGCCAGATTCACTCATAACCCCTTATTGGGAGAAAAAACGCGGCCTGCACGGCGGAGGGGTCGATGGGAGCGGCTCTCATAACCCCTTATTGGGAGAAAAAACACCCGGACAGTGGCAAGCGAAACAACATCCGGTCATCTCATAACCCCTTATTGGGAGAAAAAACGCTCTGGCGCGCTTTGGCGCGGATTTGAGTACGTTCCTCATAACCCCTTATTGGGAGAAAAAACTCTCAGTGAGCGGGTCTCGTACCCGCTCCCGTTTCGCTCATAACCCCTTATTGGGAGAAAAAACACGCCATTCAGACGCCGGACGGGCAAATAGTAACGTCTCATAACCCCTTATTGGGAGAAAAAACACGCATCCTCGCGCATGTGATCGTCTGCTTGTTGCTCTCATAACCCCTTATTGGGAGAAAAAACGGCAATCCGCACTTCATCGCCACTCATGGCAACTAGCTCATAACCCCTTATTGGGAGAAAAAACCCCGAATTTACAACAACATAAATCCGTAGAAATTGAGGTATGGCTGTAAATTTTAAGCTAAGTCTATGATTATCAACTTCAAGCTTAGGAAAAATTGCTTCATGCTGGATCGAAGTCGAACGAACGCGGTGCCATCGATTACAAGACGCTAAAATCAACTTTATGGTCGTTGACAATTTGACGTTTCATTTCTCCCTTACCAGGTTCCTCTTTAAAAAAGTGTACTATCTCAACATTCTGTCGATTCGCAGCAGTGACTTCTGTTACCCGATCTCCGGATATAATCAACTGACTCAGTTGACGCCTTAATTTTATTGCATTTGCTTCGGTGATGTCTCCCGAGAATACCGAGAATTGCTCATGAACTAGATAACGACGCAACAACTTCTTAAATTTCTCGGTGCGTTTAGCTTCCACATCATAAGTCATTAACATGTACATACTTATACCTTTCGCTTGAAAGACTGGTACTCATCCACGCTCAACAGATGCCTCTCGATAGCTAAAGCCTCTCGATAGATCCATTCACGAAAACTGCGTCCCTGATATTGCTCTTCCAAGCGAACTGAAAACTGCTCGGCTACATGACGACGACCTGTTTCTGTCAATAGGCAAGCTCCCTCGTGCTGTTCAAACCAGTTCTCATCCAGCATCTTTCGTCCGACCATGCGAAAAATCAAGCTATCCGTTAATACCGGCTTAAAAGGTTCGGCCAAATCCAGGCTCAACGAAGATCGACCGTGTCCGGGACTATGTAACAAGCTAAAGGTTTCTTCCAAATGGGTCTTAAACAACTCATGACGAACCACGGTATAAGTCAACTGATTCAAAAACGACAACAGGCAGTTGATGGAATTATTCGGGGGACGCCGCACACGCGGGCCAAAGTCCAGTTTCGGTTCGATATGCTTCCAAGCCGCATAATAAATTTGATGCAAATTGCCCTCCACTCCCATCAAGGTAGGCACATCAGGCGCCGAATTAATCTTGTCCTGCAAACGCAGCATTTCCCCCGTAGCCGGTTCCAGCGCCATATTGCCCCGATAACGGTAATATAAGAGATTGGCGCGCATGTTATGCGCTGCACCGCGCACGATCTCTCGGGCTAATGCCTGCCGTTCGGAGTCATCGAGTAGCGTTCGCGCCTGTATCAGTTTGATCCGTCCGGAAGGATTCTGGTTGAAAGGCTCAAACGAACCCTTGTAATAGCCGTAATAATCAAATATCGACAGTCGTACTCCGTGCTTGCCGCATAAAATCAGCAAGTGGGAATTCAGATCACTCTCGGCCAACAGGACCACATGCCGGACCCGCTCGATGGGAAACGCGCGGGTTTTACCATCAAGCGTGATCGTCAACGTGTTTTCCCGTTGCCGCAACCGCGCCTCACGAGAGACAAACAGGGTTTCCATGTTTCACATCCTCAATCGCGATTGCAAAATGCTGCCAGCGAACAGGTTTGACACAGCGGAATACATGGGCCGGGTGGCACGGCATCCTGCTCCGCCAGTACCTCCAACCGTTCCGAGGCTTGCCATAGCCGCTCCAGGCGTTCCGGCGTCAAGGCGACTTCACGTTGTTTGCGGTTGGACAGGATCGACGTCACCGCTCGCCATGGCTCGCCGCTGGCGATGGACAGCATCAGAGCGTAAAACGCCGTTTGATCGCTCACCGCTTCCACCGCCCCGGCCGTGCCTTTGCTCTCGTAGACCACCCGTGCTTCCCAATCCACCCGATCCGGAGCCAGCCCGAATAAGCCCACCGTCGAACGGTCGCGCATGTAGCTGGTGAGATGCTTGGCGGTTCCCACCTGCACCCGAGCGTTCCATTGCGCAAAGTTGATGCCGTGCAGGTACATCCAAGCCCGCCGCTCGCACAAATCCACATGTTGAAAATGCAGCCCGTGCAAGCCGAGTCGGTCTACCCGCTCAGAGAACGCCGCTGCTCGCGGCCAAGGAAAGGTCGTCGTCATCGCCTGGCACCAGCCCTGTCAGCCCCACCAACTTGTCCGCTGCCTCCATGGCTTCGGGACAGTCATCCCACGCCATGCCCTCAATCCCACGCCGGCTGCGGAGGTTGCGTTGCCACGCCGCGACGAATTCCCCATTCACCGGCAAACGAGCCTGATTCGGCGTGTGCGGGAACAACACGTTCATCATCCGCTGGACCCGCTTGCGTTCGGCGGCATCGCGCAGGTAATCATCCAGTTCGAGGACAATGTGGATTTCCTCCTTGCCATCCGCGCCGAAACGTTGAAAGCCCTGTTCCAGCACGGTTGTTTCCCGCTCCAACCAGACTTGCGGGACTTCCACTGCATTGCCGTCGCCTTCGATAACCCGGATTCGCCGCCCAATATCGCGCAGGGTGTAGGCCAATTTCTCGAAACGGTCGCACCATGCCTTGGCGCTCGTCTTGTAAATCTGCTCCTGTTCCATTTGCCGAACCGCCCGCAGATACTTGTAAATCGTGCGGGCGCTGGCGGGCTGATGTTGTAGCAAGTGCTCGCGGCGCGGGCCTTTGTTGCTTTCGTGCCACAGCAACGCATTCCAGTACAGTCCGGCGGCGAACGCGGCGCGATTGGGCAGTTGCCCGAAATAGCGCGGCTGTTCGGGGTCGCCCGCTTGAAAATGCGCTCGCGCCTCACGGCTCAAGAAATCGGCCAATTCGGTAATGCCCGCTCGCTGTCCCTGCTGCTCCATGGCCCACGTCCACAATTCCCGAATCCAGGGTTGCCGCTTCCACATCGCTTCATCCGCGCGTACCCATACTTGCCCATCCGCGCCCCGTCGCGCCGCTCGGCCATAGCGTTGCAGAAAGCCGAGCGGTGAGAATCCCGGTTCCATGAACAGCAGGTTGGCGGCGCGAAACGTGACACCCATTTCCACGCTGGCGGTGGCGATCAACAGGCTGAAATCATCGGGGTTTTGTTTCCGCCCGACCTGGAATCCCAGACCGGTCCCGCCTTCCCGCCGGCTGTCGTCGATGCTGTTGATGACCAGCACCCGGTCGCGGGCGATGCCGGCCGCATCGCACAGCGCCGCCAGCGCTGGCAATTCCCGCCGCAAATCCGCCAGCGCGTTGTAGATCAGCACCACTTGTCGCCCGGCGGCGATTTCGGTGGTGACGGCGGTTTGCTGTTCCGCGACCAGCGCCGCCAGCGAGGGCGCTTCGCTCAGACCCAACACCACATCGCCATGCAAGGGCCGTCCGGTGTCGGATACTGCCTCTTCCAGTTCGGCGATGTCCGCCGCCGCAACGCCTAACCGTTCCAGCACCGGTCGGACGGATAGCGGCGTTGCGGACAGGAAGCTCACTTTGGCGCGACCGAAGGGGACGCCGGCCAGTCGCGCGCACAACGCCGCCAGCCCGAAACCCCGCGCTTCGATGGTGTGAAATTCGTCGAAGACGAGGTGATCGAAGGCGTTAAGCACGTCGAAAATACCCAAGCCCGCCTGTCCGGTTTCGATCCGCCGTTGCAACAGCAGATGGCTGACCACTTCGGGAATGGCGAAGATAATTTCCCCGCCCTCGCGGGTATCGTCGAGCGCTTGCATCTGGCGCAGCCGATAACCGCCGATATGCTCCACCTGCCGCGCCCGCAGTTCGATAGTTTGGTCGGAACTCCACACCGCCACCTTGGCTTCCGCCTGGTCACTCGACCAACCCTGTTGCCTGACCAGGTCGTTGATAAACCCGGCGGCCAAGTTTTGCGCCAGCCGACGGGTCGGCACGATGAACAGCACCCGCTGTTCGCGTTGGGCCACGGCATGTAAAAAGGCATAGCTCTTGCCTGCTCCGGTCGGCGCGGAGGCGATCCGCACTCGCCGGGAATCGTCGAGCAACGCCTGTTGCAGAGGCGACAGTTGGGTAACGGGGTCAGATGCGACGCAATGCCGCGCAATCGTCAAGCCAATTGCCATTGAGAGGTCTCCTGGGCGGCGTCCGCCAACGATAACGGTGCGGTCAGTTGCAAGCCGTGAAGCAAGTACCGCTCGACCGCCAGTTCCCGCCCGAACAGGGCGGCGGTAGCGGCATTGAGGCGCACCTTTTCTACCGGGGCCGGTTCCAGTTTCACCATGCCGTTGCGGTGCAGCCCGATCCGCACCACCAACTCACGCTGCCCCGTGACGGCAAACGGATCAAAGCCGAACACCGCACCGGTGAAGGTCTGAGCGGGTGGAACTTCCTGAGTCAGAAAGTAATCCTTGAGGTTGCCTTTCTTGGCGACATTCTGAACCTTCTCCTTCAGGCCAGCCTCAGCGTCCAGATTCAGACGGCGCACCAACGGGGGCAGCAGGCGCGGTTCGGTGGTGGTAAAGACCGAGGTGCGAAAGGGCATGATTTGAAGATGACCGGCGTAATCCCTGGCCGGCAAGGCACCCCGCGCCGCGAGCATTCCCAAGGTCGCCGCCAGCGCGAACGCCATCGCCCGGTCGCCGATCAGTTCCGGCAAGGTCGCCGTGCCGCTCTGCACCATCAGCGAGTGGTAGCAAAACGGCGTGAGCGTAGTGGCCTTTATGCCGATGGCTTTCATGGCGACATCCCCTTCAATCGGCGTTCGCCAATAAATCGCCTTCCGTATCCTCGTCGGCCTTGCTGCGTTTGCCTTTCTTGCCCGCATCTTCTTTCTTGGCATCGTCCTTGCCGAACCATTGATCGAACAGATCAGCGACCTTGGGCGCGGCTTCGCGGTATTCAGTGGCCAGCCAGCCATCTTCGTTAAACGCCGATATCAGCGCCTCGACCTGATCCTGCGCCGCTTCCGGACCCATCATGGTTTCATGCGCCGGAGCCAATAACTTGTGCAATATCTGAATAGCGCGTTCGGGGTCACGCAACGTTTCTTCGCCCGTATCACGCAGCTTCTTGACCAGTTCGTAAGGTGAGCTAATGGCCTGTTCAAACTTGCCGCCGTAGATGCCGACCATCCGGGTACGGATGTTGGTTCCCGTCAGCGAAGTTTGTCCGCCGTAACTGCCAGCTAAGCCGACGCAGAGCAATAAATGTTTCAAACCAATCAGCGGCAATACCCGGCCACGGGTCGAAAGTACTTGTACCATCAAGGTACTAGGTTTGATGAAATAGCGACTGAATAGGTTATCGGTGTTTTTCTTATCCTCGGCGTCGAACAATGTCCCATCCTCAGCGGCGCGGATATGAAAAGTCTCGTCCACGCATAACGCCTTTGGCAATAGGCTCAAGCCGTCGGAATAGTTCACTGCCGCCTTGACCGGTAATACCCGGTTTTCGTGGTTGATCGAATCGCCGAAGACCAGGGTATTAAGATCGAAGGCATCCGAGGGCTTTTGCCCCTTGAAGAGAGCGTTCTTATTTTGTGGCATCCGCCCGCCTACACCCAATGCCCGAAGAATTTGCAAGCCACGTCCTTTTTCCGGGTATTTGAATTTATTGGGAACGGCGCGGATATATACGTCGTCGCCAATTTCAATGTCAGTGATTTCGGCTTCGATGTTGCGAAATATGACTGGCGCAATCGCTTCACGCAACAGCACGATACTGACACAACCCAGATTTTTCAGCGCCGGATGCACGTAGATTTTCTTATCGCTCTGGCTTTCCTGAGTGAGCTTGGCGATGTCGGCGAGATAAGTAGCAAAGCGTTCCATAATGATTTCCTCAATCGGTAGCGGTTGTGGTAGTGGAGTCATTAATTTCTTCGGACTGCGAGCGTCCAGCATACAGAAAAGACATTCGGTAGATACTGCCCAAGGTGCGGCGGGTGCGTTGTGTAGGCGAGCGGCCCTTGAGCAGGCCATGCCATACTTCATGCACGAACAGCGTGGCAACTTCCAGACAACCATCTTGTAAACTCTGGTTGTTCCGTCGTGTTCGCGCAGCCATTTCGTTTTTACGCACCAGATTGATTTCCAACTCGCTGGCGATACCGTTAATTAGCGAAGTGTCGTCGGTTTGGCCGTAGGCGCGGGCGCTTTCAGCAAAGTCCAGACAGAGTTTGAAAACCCGCATTTCCTCGCTGGTGGATGTCTTTCCCAAAGGGCGGCGCTGGATGCACGCCGCTGCTTTACCTAACCTGACTAAAGCACCGTCTTGTTCACTCATGGGGTACTCCTCCAATAATTTATCAAGGTTACGTTCCAACTCTATCAACAAGAAACGTGCGCTGCCGGCATCGCGCAAATGGCACCATACCAAGCACAACGTCCCGAATCGGGTATGCGGATTTGCGTACTGCATTAGTACGTCATAACCTAAACCCGGCATTTCCAGCAGGACTTGTGCAAGCTGTAACTGCTCTAAAGCATTGGGAATCTGCTCCAGGCGCAAGCTGTTACCGCCTATCAGATTGGCCAGCAATCGCGGCATCGCGTCATAGTGGAAAAAGGCGCGTTGTGGTGTGGGTAATCCACGAAAGACATGAATCGGACGACCGAGGCGGCGAGAGGCTTTCAGCAACATTCGTAATTGGTCGATCTGCTCTGATGTCTTATCGGCTATTCGCTCAAAGCGGGCCATTCGGTAACGCCCTTTATAAATTGCAACTCCCTTGTAGACGCTACCTTTTTTGATCTCCTCACGACTGAGATCATAAAGCGATAGTGACGCCATCGCTTGGTCGCCATGAAATCCCAAGCCGCCGAATAAGCCGCTGGTGCTGGGTGAAGAGATCAACGTGGGCACACCGTCGGACAGGCCGCCTGCGTTAGCATGAACTCGTGCTCGCAGCTTGTATTCCGCTACCGATACTGGGCCGACATTGGTATGCGGTTGAGCTGAATTCATGGATTCAGGCCGATTATCCCGCCCTGAAAATGCCGACATCTTAACCTCATATAAACCTGTTGTTTTTTCAATCTTATTATTGATTGGCACGGGTTCATCTGTGAACAAACAGCGGCCTTGGGCGGTTTCATCAAGGACTGTAATGCGCTGTTTGCAGAGCATTTGGCGTAAATGCTGCTTAACCGCTGGAATAATCTTTTTCCCTGGCATTTCGATGAAGGCATTGAATCCACGTCGTTCTTCTTTGCCTTCGAGCCAGCACCGCAGAAGCCCCGTTTCACCCCATAAAGCATCTTCTACCGTTTGATCGGTTTTCGCCAATGCTAGTACCCATAAGGCTGTCAGAGTACGCCGTGATACGCCGTCCTGAACAGAGTTCAACCAAGCCGGGCGCTCTTGACAAATTGTATCTAGTAACATTTGCTCGCGTTGAGCATAATCAGGGACGGTGCCTTTCTTATCACCAGCCACATTGAGATTGATCAACATGACTAATAATGCGACCTTACGCAAGTCAGCGTCCGCATCGGTACTAAGATCATCGTTAATTGCATATAAAGATACCAACCCTTCCGATTTGTTTGGCCATCGTGGCGCTAAATCAAAATCTTTTAGCAGGCGATCTAAGTCTTTGGTAACCGCCCTCTGTAAGCCGGCTTTAACCAGGAATATTCGGGCGATCTTTTGCCGGGGTAGGGAGTCAATGAACACTCGCAGGCTGGAATAATTTGGCTGATCATCAAATAACTTGATTGAGCCATCCTTATCAGAGACAGCAACATCAAGATTGAAAGGCAAATCAGCACACAATTTATTCAGAGCCTGCTCGACAATAGTTTCAAACTCCGCCGTCGGCAGCAGCATAAACAAACGTCCATCGTGGTGAATCTCAATAAGTGGCAATACGCCCGTCAGACGGAAGCTGAACCACGATAGCCACCGCTGCAACTCATCAAGCAGGAAGGGATGATGTGGATCAAACAAGTCGATACTGCGCCAGTGTCGGACTAAATCAGTGTACAGTGTTTGCACCTTGCCCAAGTGAATCAACACACCGGTCAGGCCACCTTTCTCTGGATCAGACGACAGCCAAATGCCGTCCAATTTATCGGCCAAGGCAATATATCCCATCAATGAATCATAATTCCTTGGCGGTAATTCAGCGGGAGGGCTGCGGTGACGCTGGGTGTCCTCCACCAGTTCGATCAGGTAGCGTATTTGTTCGGCGCTCAGTTTTTCTGGAGCTAAAAATTGCGCTAACCTATATCGATCAACCGCATTTTCAATCTCGTCGAGTGGCAAGCGGGTATTACGCTCCAGTTTTAGCAGTTTGTCCAAATCATGCAGAAATGCGATGATGGCAATCACTCGCAGTCGTTTTTCCAGTATTGAAGCATCCATTTCAGGGTTCTGACCCAGCTTGTCCAAGGCATACAACAGCAGTGCGCCGCGCGCCACCGAAAGCAGGTGATCCAGCAGGGTCACGTTAGTGTTGAGTTCATACCTTCTCCACTTCTCGGGGTTTTTATCCCAACCCCCTTTACCGCTAACCGCCATCAAGCGAAGTACGCGCGGGTCGATATGCGTTCCCTTATCGATCCGCCTGCGAGATTCATCCGATAGAGCACCAACACGCTCTTTCAGTACACGGTCTTCGACGACCTGCCGCAGAAAATCGCTGTAAACATCTCCGGCGATCTGGGTCGCTTTTTCCATCCACGCATTCATCGCCTGATCCCCCGTTCCAGCAAACCGATGCAACCAAACCCATTGCGGGTTTTCTCGCCCAAGCCGGCATACCAGGCCAGCCGCAAATCCTCTTCACGCCCGGCCAGCACCAGCGGCGCTTTCATGCCGATCACGAATGCTGGCCCCTTGGGCGTCTGCTTGAGCTTGACCAGCACGTCATGGCGAGGGTTGGCGCGCAGATATAATGGGTCCGCTTGAATCTGGAGTTGCACCGGTCGCCCTGCCAGTCTGGATAGACGTTGCGAAAGGGCAGGGGACAAGTCCACTTGATTGAGGTGGTTGTGCCAGCGCCTGCTGTCGTTGCCCAAATCGCTAACCGCCAACGGCGACAGCATCAATACACCCAGCGCGCCCTGTTGCGGCGGGATGGGGTCGGGTTCCGGGATAATCTCGGCTTGGCTGAAATCCACCAGTTCGGCGGTGCTGGCGCGCGCATAGCGCACTTGAGCCGGATCGAGGCGCCGGAGATACCGTGCTAATTCAGGGTCTGGTGTCGCCACAACCAAGGTGTGAACGATACCCTGATCTTTTCGGCGTCCGCCGATGGCGGCGAAAGTCCAGGGACGGGCTTGTACGCCCAGCACCTGTTCGATGGCAGCGCCCGCTGCCAGCCAGGCGTTGATCAGCGCGTCGTGCAAGAGATCTTGGTAACGGTAGGGTGCGGCTTGCCCTTGGGGAAGACGGAGACGAATACGGTGCATGGACTTTCCTCGGCAAAATTGCTACAAGGAAAGCCTAGACATTATTCTAAACCTTAGCAACCGTGTACCTGTCATGAAAAATGACACGTTAGAGCGTTTCGCCTACCTCGAAACCCAACTATACTGGGGAGGGGGCATCACGGCTGGAGAGTTGGCGCAAGCGTTTGACTTGGCGCGACAGACCGCACAAAGCGTGATTGACAGTTATCGGCGCCTGCATCCTGCGAGCATGGAGTTTTGTCCCTCTCGAAAGCGCCATATAGCGCGACGGGATTTTGAGCCCCATTACATCCGTGTTGGAGCTGGCGAATTTCTAGATTATCTACGCGGTGAGGTGATGATCGCCCACTATCGAGATATTGAAGATTGGAGTTCACTTTCACTCCATGACGCAGATAGCCTGTTCCGTCCCAGATTGCGCCGCGAACCGATTCATATTGTATTGTCGGCTTTGCGCAAGCAGCGCGCCGTTACGATTGAATATCAATCCAAGTTCAGGATCCTGAGTCGAGATTTTTCGCCCAACCATCTGATTTTTGCCGACAATCGTTACCATGTGCGGGGCTACTGCCATGTGACCGGGGAATTTCTGGATTTTGTACTGTCCCGTATCGTTCATGCCGAGGAGTCGCCCGCGGAGTGGTTTTCATCTCACGATGACGAGGAATGGAATCGCATTGTTGAATTGCGGTTCAAGCCCAATCCGCAACTCCCTGATGAAGCGCGGCAAGCACTGAATTGGGATCATCCAATGAATTCAAATGGTTGTTGGGTTATCACCTGCCGCCAAGCCATAGCGTATTATGTCAGGCGCGAATTGCTCGCAAAAGATGGTCAATACGATTATTCACGCTGGCTTGAATGCTAGTGCGATGGCGGAGATGGGTCCATTTCCAAAGACCTCCCTCCCCCTTGTTGGGGAGGGCTTGTGGGCGATGGCCGGAGTGGGGAAGCGACAAGCTGGCGAAGAAAGGGCGGAAGGGGATAAGCGCGCGGGTCGGTTACTGCTCCAGCACGCCTTGCGCCAGCACGGCGTTCATGTCGATGTTGCGGCGCTGCTGGATATTTTTGCCCTCGACCAGATAAACAATGTGCTCGGCGATGTTCTTGCAATGATCGCCGATCCGCTCCAGCGCCTTGATAATGAAGACCACATTGATGGCGTGACCGATGGTGCGCGAATCTTCCATCATGTAGGTGATCAGCCGCCGCAATGCAGATTGAAATTCCTGATCCAGCGCGTCGTCGTTGTTAATGATGGTCAGCGCCTTTTCCACATCCAGGCGGGCGAGAGCGTCAAGACAATCGTGCAGCATGTCGCCGGCCAGTTCGGCCATCGGACTCACATCGCGCAGCAACTTGGCGCTGGGTGGGCTGCTGACGCTGTCGTACATCTGGACCGTCATCCGGGCGATTTTTTTGGCCCCGTCGCCGATCCGTTCCAGGTCGGTCACGGTATTGGACAACGACATAATCATCCGCAAGTCGCTGCCGAGCGGTTGGCGCAGGGCAATCATGCTCACGCAGTCCTCGTCGGCCTTGACTTGCAGGCCGTTGATCAGCCGGTCTCGGGCAATCACCTCACGCGAGGTGGTGATGTCTTCCTCGTCCAGCGCCACGATGGCTCGTTTGATCTGGTCCTCAACCAGCCCGCCCATTTCCAGAACCATGTTGCGGAGATTGGCGAGTTGCACGTCGAACTGCTTGACGGTATGGGCGTCTTGACTAATGGTCATGGTCGGGTACTCCCGTCGAATCGTGAGTGGAGGCGGGTTCAGCCGAACCGACCCGTGATGTAATCCTCGGTCAGCTTATGCTTGGGATTGGTGAAAATCTGATCGGTATCGCCGACCTCGATTAGATCGCCCAGATGGAAATAGGCGGTGCGTTGGGACACGCGGGCGGCCTGCTGCATCGAATGGGTGACGATGATGATGGTGTAGTTCTCCCGCAGTTCGTCGATCAATTCCTCGATCTTGGCGGTGGCGATGGGGTCAAGCGCCGAACAGGGTTCGTCCATCAGGATCACCTCGGGGTTCACCGCGATGGCGCGGGCGATGCATAGCCGTTGTTGCTGGCCACCGGACAGACTGGTGCCCGGATCTTGCATCCGCGTCTCGACTTCCTTGAGCAGACCGGCCCGCTCCAGGCTGGCGCGGACCAGGCCATCAAGTTCGGCCTTGGTGTTGACCATGCCGTGAATGCGCGGCCCGTAGGCGACATTTTCGTAAATGGACTTGGGAAAGGGATTGGGCTTCTGGAACACCATGCCGATCCGCGCCCGCAACTGCACCACGTCAATGCTCTTGTCGTAAATATCGTCGGTGTCCAGCTTGATCGAGCCGGTAACGCGGCAACTGGTGATCGTATCGTTCATCCGGTTCAGGCAGCGCAGGAAGGTGGATTTGCCGCAACCGGATGGGCCGATGAAGGCGATGACTTCGTTGGCGCCGATGTCGAGGCCGACATTCTTGATTGCGTGCTTTTCGCCGTAATAGACGTTAACACCGCGGCAGACCATTTTGGGATTGTCCACCGTGATTCGGCCGACAGTTTGCCGGTTGTTGTAATCGGTCACCTCGACGCTGGATTGCTTGCGGGGTGCGGTGTCGGTATTCAGCGCCTGCTCCAGGACGGTCTTGGTTTCGATGGCGGTCATGCTCATGACAAAGGTAATCCTTGTTTTGAGGGTTGGCGTGGCGGTCGGAGTGCTTACCAGCGCCGCTCGAAGCGCTTGCGTAACACGATGGCCAGTCCGTTCATCAGGATCATGAACGCCAGCAGCACCATGATCGCGGCGGAAGTCCGTTCCACGAAGGCCCGCTCCGGCAGGTCGGACCACAGATAAATCTGCACCGGCAGCACCGTGGCCGGGTCGGTGAACCCCTTGGGCACGTCCACGATGAAGGCCACCATGCCGATCATCAGCAGCGGCGCCGATTCGCCCAGAGCGCGGGCCATGCCGATGATGGAGCCGGTCAACATGCCGGGCATCGCCAGCGGCAGGACGTGATGCCCGACCATTTGCAGCTTGGACGCGCCCATGCCCAATGCGGCTTCGCGGATCGACGGCGGCACCGAGGTCAGGGCGGCGCGACCGGCGATGATGATGACCGGCAGAGTCATCAGGCTGAGCACCAATCCCCCCACCAGCGGCGCGGAGCGGGGCAGGCCGAAGAAGTTGATGAACACCGCCAGACCGAGCAGACCAAACACGATGGATGGCACCGCCGCCAGATTGTTGATGTTGACCTCGATGATATCCGTCCAGCGGTTTTTGGGGGCGAATTCCTCCAGATAAACCGCCGTGGCCACTCCAATCGGGAACGATAGCAGGAAGGTGACCAGCAGGGTGTAGAAGGAACCCATCAGCGCGCCACGAATCCCAGCCATTTCCGGTTCGCGGGAGTCACCGCTGCTGAACAGAATCGTGTTGAATTGCTTCTCGATTTTACCGGCTTTCAGCAGTTTGTCGGTCCAGCCGATCTGGTTGTCCTTGATCGGGCGTTCGGTCTCGTCGAGGCCGCGATCAATGTTGCCCTTGACCAGGGTATCCACGGCGGCGCTGGCCAGCAGCCAGATCTCCTGCTCGGCGCCAATCAGGGCCGGAGTCTGGAGTACCCGACTTTGCAGTTCCAGCGCCGCGTTGGAACTGACCAGACCGTAGAGCGCCCGCAGTTCCAGTCGTCCCTCCACAGCGGGAAACATCTGCCGCATCCCGGCCCGCACCAGCGCGGCGTAATCCGCGCTTTCCAGCGTTTTCTGGTCGCGGGTGCCCTGAGGATCGATCACGGCGGGATCAAACTTGATCGGTATCTGGATATAGGTCTGCCAGAACGCGGGATAGCCCTTGCCGATGATGTTGCCGAACATCAGCACCACAAACAGCAGCCCCAGGCTGACCGCGATCAGCCCGTACCAGCGGAAGCGCGTCTCGGCAGCGTGGCGGCGCTTGAGGCCGGCATTGACAATGGTCTTGATATCCCGATTCAGAAGAGCCGGCGCGCCGGCGGCGGAAGAGGGCTTATTCATATTGCTCCCGATACTTACGGACTACATGCAGGGCGATGATGTTGAGGATCAGCGTGACCACGAACAACATCAGGCCGAGGGCGAAGGCCGCCAGGGTCTTGGGGCTGTCAAATTCCTGATCGCCGGTGAGCAGGGTCACGATCTGCACCGTCACCGTGGTTACCGCCTCCAGTGGATTGGCAGTGAGGTTGGCCGAAAGTCCAGCCGCCATCACCACGATCATGGTTTCGCCGATGGCGCGGGATACCGCCAGCAGGATACTGCCGACGATGCCGGGCAGGGCGGCGGGCAGCAACACCCGGGTGATGGTTTCCGACTTGGTGGCGCCCAGGGCGTAGGAGCCGTCGCGCATCGACTGCGGCACGGCGTTGATCACATCGTCCGACAGCGAGGACACGAAGGGAATGATCATGATGCCCATCACCAGCCCGGCGGCCAGCGCGCTTTCCGAGGCGACGTGCAGGCCCATGGCGGTGCCGATCTCGCGGATGAACGGGGCGACGGTCAGCGCGGCGAAGAAGCCGTAGACCACGGTGGGGATGCCGGCCAGCACTTCCAGCGTCGGTTTGGCCAGGGCGCGGAATTTCGGGGTGGCGTACTCGGACAGGAATAGCGCCGACATCAGGCCAATCGGCACAGCGATCAGCATGGCGATGCCGGAAATCAACAGGGTACCGGCGAACAGCGGCACCGAGCCGAAGGCGCCCGATGATCCGGCCTGATCGGCGCGCAGCGCGGTCTGCGGACTCCATTGCAGGCCGAACAGGAATTCGGTGATCGACACTTTCTGGAAGAATAGAATGGACTCGAACGCCACCGACAGAATGATGCCGAGCGTGGTGAAGATCGCAATGGTCGAACTGGCGATCAGGAACAGGTTGACCACCTGCTCCACCCGGTTACGGGCGCGCAGCGTCGGCGAAATCGCCCGCCAGGCATAGGCAATACCGAGGGTGGCGAGGGTCAGAACGACCACCCAGAGCGAAGCGTTGCCGATGGTGCGCAGGTTCCGGTAATGGTTAGCGGCTTCCAGCATGGCTGGGTCGGGGGTGCTGGACACGAAATTACCGCTGACCAGGTTCTTCAGGTCGTTGACCACCAGATTCAACCGGTCTGGTGGCAGGTTGCGCAATTCCGGCGGCAGTCCGGCCACGACCAGGTCAACGATGATGCCCGGTTGCAGCGTCACCCACAGCGCGAACACGATCAGCGCCGGTAAAATGCACCACAAGGCAGTGTAGGAACCGTAGAAACTGGGCAGGGAATGCAGGTTGCGAATTTGACCACCGGCGACCGCGAAGGCGCGTTTGCGCCCCAGATAGTAGGCTCCGGCGCTGAGCAGCAAGAGGCTAAGAAACAGGTAGAAAGGCATGGCGCGATCACCAGGGATGCGAAAACGCCACCCGCGCCTGAACTTAAAGTTTCAGGCGCGGGTGACGCTTTGTGAGAGGCCCGGTTACGGGGTCATCGTCTTCAGGCTGTTGGCGTCGGCCGCGACCTGTTTGCGCTTGGCGGTCGGCAACGGAATCAACCCTTTCTTGCTGAGGTAACCGTCGTCGCCCACCGCCTTCTCGCTGGTGAATTCGGCGATGAATTCCTTGATGCCGGGGATCACGCCGATATGCGCTTTCTTGACGTAGACGAACAGCGGCCGCGACACCGGATATTTGCCGTCGGCGATGTTTTCGAAGTTGGGTACGACACCGTTGATGATTTCGCCCTGAACCTTGTCGAGATTTTCTTCCAGGAAGCTGTAGCCGAAGACACCCAGCGCATTGGGGTTGGCCACCAATTTCTGCACAATCAGGTTGTCGTTCTCGCCAGCCTCAATGAAGGCGCCATCCTCGCGGACGGTCTGGCAGACTTTTTTAAATTTCTTTTCGTCAGCTTTTTCCAGTTCTTTGACTGCGGGGAATTCTTTGCAGCCGTGATCCATGACCAGTTCAACGAAAGCGTCGCGGGTGCCGGAGGTCGGCGGCGGACCCAGCACCTCGATCTTGTTGGCGGGCAGTCCGGCGTTGATGTCCTGCCAGGTTTTGAACGTATTGGTCACCAGCTTGCCGGTGGTGGGGTCCGGAACCTCCTTCGCCAGGGCCAGCCAGATGTCCTTGATGGTCAACGCCATCGGCTTGGATTTTTTCGAGGTGGCCAGCACGATGCCGTCGAAGCCGATGACGATTTCGACAATATCAGTAACGCCGTTCTTGGCGCAGCTTTCGATTTCCGACGCCTTGATCTTGCGGGAGGCGTTGCTGACGTCGGGATGCTGGACGCCGACGCCGCTGCAGAACAGCTTGAAACCGCCGCCAGTGCCGGTGGACTCGACTTTCGGCGTCTTGAAGCTGGCGTTGGCCTTGCCGAACTGCTCGGCCACGGTGGTGGTGAACGGATAGACCGTGGACGAACCGACGATGCTGATATAGTCGCGGGCGGACTGGGCGTAAGCCGCGCCAGTCAGGGCCAAGGTCGCCGCTACGGCGAGAGTAAGCTTCTGTTTGAGCATGAAAAATCTCCGATGGTTATGAACGTGTAACATGCTGGAATCGACCTCATCCCGAAGACTGAGTAAAAACCATAATCTGACATTACTACCGCATGGCGGCTTTTATATTTCATCTATATGTCATTTTTATTGCAGCGCGGGATAAATGTGGCGCCATTTTTGTTCAATCTATTGAAATAATAGATTTTTTGTGAAATAAAATTGTTTGGTGAGCGGTGCGGGGCGGCGATGAACGATAAAGCTATTTTAATCACGGGTTGCTCGTCGGGCATCGGTTTATGCGTTGCCCGTGGCCTGAAGGCGCGCGGCTGGCGGGTGTTCGCCACAGTGCGCCAGTTGGCGGACGTAGCCCGCTTGCAGACCGATGGGCTGGAAAGCCTGGTGCTGGATCTATGCGATTCCGGCTCCATCCGGGCGGCGGTGGCGGCAGTTCTGGATCGAACCGGTGGCCGATTAGCCGCGCTGTTCAACAACGGCGCTTACGGTCAGCCGGGCGCGGTGGAGGATTTGAGCCGTGAGGCGCTGCGGGAGCAATTCGAGACCAACCTGTTCGGGACTCAGGAGTTGACCAACCAGGTTCTTCCGGTAATGCGCCGGCAGGGTGGGGGGCGGATTCTATACAACAGCTCGGTGCTGGGACTGGTGGCTTTTCCCTATCGCGGAGCCTACGTCGCCAGCAAGTTCGCGCTGGAGGGGTTGGCCGATACCTTGCGGATGGAATTGCTGGGTACGGGCATTCACGTCTGCCTGATCGAACCAGGGCCGATTCTCAGCCGGTTCCGCGACAACGCCCACGCCGCTTATCAACGGCACATCCACGCCGAAACCAGCCCGCATCGGGATCAATACACGGCGATGGAGGCGCGGCTGCTGAAGGAGGGACCAGCCGCGCCCTTTACCCTGCCGCCGGAAGCGGTGCTGAAACGGGTGATTCACGCCTTGGAAAGCCCCCAGCCGCGCGCCCGGTATCCGGTGACCGTGCCGACCTGGCTGTTTGCCGTGTTGCGGCGGTTGCTGCCGACCCGCGCGCTGGATGCGATCCTGCGGCGGGCCGGAGGCGGGGGGCGACGGTAGCCCACGCGGTTATTCCAAAGCAATCCTGTTTGAGTTGTGGATTTTCCCCTCCTTGGCTAAGAGACTGTACAAGAACCCCTCGCCCGCTTGCGGGAGAGGGCAGGGGTGAGGGTTTCTTTTCAAAGGGTTAGCTCACGAGAGGCTGTATAAAAACGCCTCTAAGGATGGGTGGCGCGGAGCGCCGGGGTGGTTTGAAACGGCGATTCCCCAAATCAGATAGGAGCGCTATAGGCCGGCCCGCTGGGTGGGAGGCACGCTCTAATGCCCCGCGCCCGGTTGCGACATGACCTGAATGACCGGACGCAGTTCCAGCCACCACTGTTCCAGCGGTCGCCGGTTCGTCAAGTCGATCATGTCCGGCATCTGCTTAATCGGGAAGGTGGTGATCTTGCCTTCCGCCAAGCCGATAAAGGCGCCCGCCGCCGCGCCGCGCTCCAGTTCCCCGGTCAGAAAATCGATGCCATGCGCCGCCAACCGGGTCGCCAGGATGCGGTCGAAGGGCGAGGGGTTGCCGCCCTGCTGGATGTGGCCCAGCACCGCCTGGCGCACGTCGAACAGATCGCCGCTCTCTTCCTCGAACAGCCGGCACAGGAAGTCGGTGGTGTAGCGCCGGTTGGCGTACTCGTTGCGAATCGCCAGGTAGAGCCGCCGGCCGGCGCGGAAGCTCGCGACCATGTGCTCCACGTCGGCTTGCAGGTCCTTGATCCGGATGCCTTCCTCGGGCAGGTAGATGCGTTCGGCGCCGCCGGCCAGGCCGCTCATCAGCGCCAGGTAGCCGCAGTGGCGGCCCATGGTTTCGACCACGACGCAGCGCCGCGCCGCCATGGCTGACTGCTTGATCCGGTCGAGCGCCTCGACGATGACGTTGAGCGCGGTGTCGGCGCCGATGCTCAGTTCCGAGCCCGGCAGGTTGTTGTCGATGCTGGCCGGCAGGCCGATCATCGGTATCTTGAACGCCGGATAGCGCTCGCGTTCGCTGTACAGCCGATGAACCGCCTGGTAGGCCATCCAGCCGCCGATCACCAGCAGGCCATCGATGCCGTGAGTCTCCAGGGCGCGGGCCACGGCGTAGAGCTGTTCGGTGGTGGGGATTTGCCGGGTCGTGCCCAGCTCGGCGCCGCCCAACGCGGTCCAGCCTTCGACATCGCCCCAGGTGAGTTCCTCGATCCGGCCGTTAATCAGCCCTTCGAAACTGCCGTATACGCCCAGCATGGCATGGCCGCGATCCCGGCCAAGGCGCACGGCGGCGCGGGCGGCGGTGTTCATGCCGGGCGCCAGCCCGCCGCCATGGATGACCGCGATCCGGCGGGGACGGGCCAACAGGGTGACGCTGGGTAGCGCTTCGGCCATCTTCCTGAACATCTCGAACATCGCCGTGAAGCTGCCGCCGCGCAGTTCCATGGCCTTGGCGTAGTCCTGATCGGCAATCATCCGGGCTACCGCTTGGGTCCGTTCGACACACTGCATCAGTGGCGCGCGATGGATGCGGTTATAGCGCACCCCGATCAATTGCGGCTCGCGGTCCGGGGTGGCCGCCAGCAGTTCCTCGACGGCGGCATGACCGACCAGGGTACTCATCCAGCGGTCGTAACCACTCGGCGTACCACCGCGTTGGACATGGCCGAGAATGGTCACCCGGGTGTCCTCGCCAAGCCGTTCTTCCAACACTCGGCGCACGTAGTCGGCGCTGATCGGGTGGCCGGCCCGGTCGGTCGCGCCCTCGGCGACGACGACAATGCTGTCGCGGCGGCCCGCGGCCCGCCCGCTGCGCAGCAGTTCGCACATCTGCTGTTCCCAGCCTTCGGACGGGGGATTTTCAGGAATGAGCACGTAGTCGGCGCCGCCGGCGATGGCGCTGGTCAGCGCCAGGTAGCCGCAGTGGCGGCCCATGACCTCGATCACGAAGCTGCGCTGGTGGCTGGCGGCGGTGCTGTTCAGGGCGTCCATGGCCTCGGCGATCCGGTGCAGGGCCGAGTCGGCACCGATGGTCATGTCGGTGCCGACCATGTCGTTGTCGATCGAGCCGACCAGCCCGACGATCATCAGCGCCGGATGCCGTCGAGCGACCGCTTCGTCGATCTCGCCCCGCTGCCGCAGTTCCGCCACCAGTTCTGGCCATTCCTGACGAAAGGTGTTGGCCCCGGTCAGGCTGCCGTCGCCACCGATGACCACCAGCCGGTCGATGTCGTTCTGAAGCAGGTTGCGGGCGGCGCGCAGCCGACCTTCCCGCTCGCGGAACGCCGGGCAGCGGGCGGTGCCGATAACGGTGCCGCCCCGGTGCAGGATGCTGCCGACATCGTCCCAGGATAGCGAGCGGATGCGGTCGCCACCATCCACCATGCCCTGATAGCCTTCGTAAATGGCATGAACGGTGGCGCCCTGATGCAGCGCGGCGCGGACGACGGCGCGCACGGCGGCGTTCATGCCCTGGGCGTCGCCACCGCTGGTGAGGACGCCGATGCTTTTGGGTTCGAGGCTGCTCATGTCTGGTTTTCCCCCTGGACCGGAAACTGGGATGCTGGGATGTGGCAGTTAAGCATAGGCGCTAACGGGAGCGCCGTTCGCAACATATAGTCCGGCAATATTGCAAAACCACCAGGCAGGGAGGGCTGAGAGGCTGCGAAAAAACTTGATGGCGTGGAACTTCGCTTATGAGCGGCTTTGCGCAACATCGCCCACCCGCGGGGTTCCACGCCATTAGCCGATTGCCAGCAACCGTCCCGCCATCAACAGCGCCACCAGCAGAAACACCGGGCGGATGAACGGCGCCCCATACCGAATCGCGCTGTGGGCGCCGGCGAAGGCGCCGAGCATCAGCAACGTACCCATGCTCAGGCCGACCGCATAGTTGATATTGCCCAGGAGCATGAAGGTCAGCAGAGCGGTCAGGTTGCTGATGAAGTTCATGAACCGGGCTACGCCGGCGGCGGCCACCAAGTCCAGCCGGAACAGCTTCATCGCCGCCGCCATCCAGAACGCGCCGGTGCCGGGACCGATGAAGCCGTCGTAAAAGCCGATTAAACCGCCGGCAAGCAGCTTGACCCCGCGCCGGACGGAATCGGGTGCCAGCGGTGGTTGCGGGTGAACGGTGGACCGCCGGGCGCGACGCGGCCAGATCAGATACGCCGCCGCCAGCAGGATCGCCAGCGGCAGTAGTTTCTTCAGCACTCCGGCGCTCAGCAGATAAATCAGCACCGATCCGCCCAGTGCCCCAACGAAAGTGCCAAAACTCATCGCCCACCACAGCGCCGGCTGGAACAGTCCCTTGCGGATGAAGGTCAGTGAGGCGCTGAAAGTGCCGAAGGTGCCGACCAGCTTGTTGGTGCCGACCACCAGATGCGGCGGCATTCCGGTGCTCAGCAAGGCTGGCATCACCAACATCCCGCCGCCACCGGCGATGGCGTCGATGAAACCGGCCAGCAGGGCGACGCCGCCCAGCAGCAGGAGAGTGGCGGGATCCAGGGCAAGTTCCATGGCGCGAATCGTTCCGGCGCTCGTCTCTGATTCGAAGATACCGCCGGCGGGGTCAACGGCGGTGACTGCTACCGTGCCAGCCCAACCGTTATTGATCGGGTAGCCGGTCGAGGGCGGCGATATCCTCGGCGCTCAGCGCCAGATGGGTCGCCTGCAAGCTGTCGCGAATGCTGGCGGCCTTGCTGGCCCCCGGTATCGGCAGGATGTGCTGGCCCTTGTGCAGCAGCCAGGCCAGGGCGATCCGATGCGGAGTCGCTTCGTATTTGGCGGCCAGTTGCAGCAGTAGCGGCTCCCGCGCGAGTCGAGTGTGCCCATGATGGCCGCCGACCGGGCTGTAGGGAATGTAGGTGATCCGCCGCGCCTGACAGAAGTCGATCAGGCCGTTGTGGAAATCCCGCTGGTCGAACAGGTTGCAGTGATTCTGCACCGACGCGATCAGGGTAGAACTCAACGCCAGTTCCAGTTGCGCGGGGCTGACGTTGGAAAGCCCAATGTGGCGAATCTTGCCTTCTTCCCGCAGCTTGATCAGCGCCTCCAGCGAGCGGTTGAATTCCACCTTGGGATCGACAGCGTGCAGTTGATAAAGGCCGATACAATCGGTTCGCAGCGCCTGCAAGCTACGCTCGCAGGAAAGCCGCAGCCAGTCGGGCTCGCCGTCGACGATCCAAGCTCCGCCGGGACGGCGCAACCCGCCCTTGGTGGCGACGAACACCTGGTCGCCGATGCCGAGTTGGTTGAGCGCCTGTCGAATGAGCCGCTCGTTGTGGCCGATGTCGTCGTCGTCCAGACAGTACACGTTCGCGGTATCGATGAAATTGCCGCCGCCGGCGATGAAGGCTTCGATGACGGCGAACGCTTGCGCCTCGTCTGGCCGTCCGACGATGGATAGCGGCATGGCGCCCAGGCCGATCGCCTTGAAGTGCAATCCGGTGCTATCGAGTTCGCGTTGTTGCATGGGTTTATCCTCCAGTGGATTGCGGTTTGATAATCTTGATGTAGGAGATTTTAGTTGTTTCATCGCGGCGCATCCTTGGTTGGCGGTGATAGCAGATCGCGCAAACCCCCGAGCGGAATTTCGACCCAATCGGGGCGGTTGTCCAGTTCATAGCGGAGTTCGTAGCACGCCTTTTCCAGCGTGAACAGATCCAGCAGCGCCCCGGCCTGGTCGGGATCGGCAGGATAGCCCGCACTGTCGCCGGCCGCCGCGCCGTAACCGTCCAGAAATGCCGCCCGGGTTTGTCGCTGCCAATCATTGATGTGCGGCAAAAACACCGCCCGATCGCCGGTTCCATCGGCGGTCGCCTGGCGCAGAGCGGCATGAGCGGCATAGTCGAACGAGCGCAACATGCCGACCACATCCCGCAACGGCGAATGTTTGGCGCGTCGCTCGGCCAGCGACCGCGACGGCTCACCCTCGAAATCAATGATGATCACGTCATCCCTGGCCACCAGCACCTGACCAAGGTGGTAATCGCCGTGGTAACGGGTCTTCATGGCGTGCGGGGTCAGCATCTCGGCGGGCGCCACCTGTGCGGAAGCCGCGCCTCGGAGTTCCAGCACCTGTTTGGCCAGCGCCCGCGTTGGTTCCGGAAGCGGGCTGAGGGCCTGTTCCAGCCGCGCGAACGTCATTTCCATCTCCGTGCGGATGCGGTCCGACCATTGGGCCACATCGTCCGCCGTGATCGGCTCGGGATCGAACGCTGGATCGCCGGTCGTTTGCGCCAGCGCCCGATGCAATTCCCCGGTGCGCCGGCCCAGGGTGGCGGCGAACAGCAGATAGGGCGCGTGCGGGTTGTCGCCGGCGGTGCGAACCGTTTCCACCCCTTGCCGGCAATCGTCCAGGAAACGGTTGAGGTAATCCAGCGTATAGCTCCAGGCATCGCCCTGATTGGCGACGAAGCCTTGCAACAGCACCAGCGTGGTGCGCTCGCCGCCCTCGCCTTCGTATTCGAGCGCGCCGGCCAGCGGCGCGATGTTGGGGAAACCGATTTCCGTCAGGAACCGGCCCATTTCCAGTTCGGGGTTAATTCCAGACTGCAAGCGGCGATAGGCTTTCATCAGCAGCCGGTCGCCGAAGGCGATGGTGGTGTTGCTGCTGTCCAGTGCCAGCCGCTTGGCCGGCAACGATTCGGGGGCATCGCCGGCCAAGTCGGCGAACAGCCGCGTGGCGGAGAAGCGCAGCCAACCCTGGCCCAGCGGCAAGCGGGCGCTACGCGCGATCATGCCGACCAGGTATTGACAGAACCGCTCGTCCGCAAATGCGCCGTACAGCAGCCCCATCCGGGCCTTGACCCGCACCTTGGCCAGGGCGTAGGGCCACAGTGGCCGCAGTTTTTCGTCGCTGTCGTCCCCCCACGCCAGCGCCAGCGGCAGTCCATAGTCCTGGGGCTCCGGTCGTCCAGCCAGCCAGACCCGGATGCGCGCCAGCAACCATTCGTTGCGGTCGGGCCAGAGGTCGTACTGCTCGAATTCAACCTTTTCGATGCGTCCCCCCTTGCCGGCGAACCAGCGCTGGGTCGGCAGGAACGCCGGCAAGACCTCCCGGACCAGCCGTTCGTGCAGAGCCACTGCCATCGCCCGCCGCCCTGGTTCGACCTGATCGACGAAAAAGCTCTTCCAGCCGTGGAACAGGACCAGCACCCGCAATTCCAGGCCCGGCAGCGTGTCCTCGTGCCAGGCGGGCGGCGCGGTCCGGGTCAGCCGGAACCAGTAAAATCCATGGCGGGGCAGCGTGAGCAGATACGGCAACTCGCTGATCGGCGGAAACGCGGTCTGACCGAGCATTTCCACTGGAACCAGCCCTTTGTACGGCTTGAGATCGAGTTCCACCGGCTGGGCCGAGCGCGACAGGTTGGCCACGCACAGCACGATCTCATCGGCGTAGGTGCGGACGTAAGCCAGAATCTTGCGGTTGCCGGGCCGCCGCAGGTCC
>WBZP01001943.1_pt1 | contig 24489 bp, 24 predicted proteins | sample 5204301 | NCBI WGS metagenome assembly WBZP01 (sample SAMN12412401, study PRJNA552823) | activated sludge metagenome | isolation source: activated sludge from nitrification reactor of wastewater treatment plant... | place: USA: Pennsylvania | collected 2017 | reverse complement strand
GGACGCGGATCTGGTGGTGGCGGCCGGTGAGGGGGCTCGCGGACACCCGGGACACGTCGGCGTCCCCGATGCGCCACGTCCCCTCGGTCGTGTATTCCGTCACGGCCTCCTGCGCGCCCGGCTCTCCGGGGTGCGCCGGCCGCGTCTTTCCCTTGCGCGCGGCGTGGAGCGGCACGTCGATGCGACCGGCGGGGGGCACGAGCCGGCCGGCCACGATCGCGACGTAGCTCTTGCGCACCTCGCGGTGCTCGAAGGCCAGGCTCAGCGCGCGGTGGGCCTCGGCGTTCCGCGCGAAGAGCACGACCCCGGACGCGTCGCGGTCGATGCGGTGGACGACCCAAATGCGCCGGCCGACCTGTCGCTCGAGGCGGTGCTGCAGGCAGGCCGCCGCGTCTTCGCCGCGGGCGGGAATCACAGGGAGGCCGGCCGGCTTGTCGACCGCCACGACGTCGCGGTCCTCGTGCAGGACGACGAGACTGGCTCCCTCGCTCAACGTTCCTCCCGGCCCGAGCCTACCACCTCCGCTCACCGCAGCGTGTCGTCCGCCTCGAGGGACCCCATCGCGAAGAGGACGATCGAGAGACCAGCGAGGGCCACGAGGCCGTAGGCCACGAAGACTGAGTGGTACGCGCCGGCGACACCGATGCTCTCGCGGAGCCGGGCGATCGCGAGGCCCGAGGCCTGCTGGAAGAACGCCCCGCCGAGGCCGGCGCCGACGCTCGCGAGGCCCCAGACGGTGGCCGTGGCGCGGGCGGGGACGACGTCGGCGGGGAAGGCGAGGGTGTTCGCGGTGTAGGCGGCCCAGCCGAAGCCGGCGACGGCGAGAACGGCCAGCGCCGACCGCGGACCGTGGATGACGAGCGGGCCGGAGAGGAGCGCGCCGGCGAGGGTGAGCGCGAAGACGGCGGCCGCGAGCTTGCGGGCGCGGGGCACGGGCACCCCGCGGCGGATGACGAGCTGCGTGAAGAGGCCGCCCGTGAGGTTGCCGACGTCGGCCACGACGAACGGGACCATCGCGTAGAGGCCGATCTCCGCGAGGTCCCACGCGTACACGTCGGCGAGGTAGCGGCCGATCCAGAAGGTGATGAAGTACCAGATCGCGTCCATGAAGAACTTCGACGCGGTGAACCACAGGACGAAGCGGTGGCGCAGGAGCCGCCGCGCCGGCACGGGCGGGAGTGCCTCGGCCGCGGCGGCCGAGGGCGGCGTGCCGTACAGGAACCAGAAGGCCGCGAGCCAGAGATAGCCGAGCGCGCCCACCGCCAGGAACGCCGAGCGCCAGCCATACGCCGTGCCGAGCCAGGCGAGGAGCGGCGGCGCGATCACGGAGCCGAGCGCCCCGCCGCTGTTGAAGATGCCGGAGGCCGTCGAGCGCTCGTGCGGCGGGAACCACTCGGCGGTGAGCCTCACGGCCGCCGGCCAATTGCCGGCCTCGCCGATGCCGAGGAGGAACCGCAGCGCGCCGAACTGGAGCGGCGTGCGGGCGAAGGCGTGGAGGGCCGCGGCCGTCGTCCAGAAGGCCATGCACAGCGAGTAGCCGAGGCGCGTGCCGAGCCGGTCGATGGCGAACCCGGAGAGGCCGTTCGAGATCGTGTAGGCGACGAAGAACGCGGTGCCGAGGGCGCCGAAGGCGGTGTCGCTGAAGAGGGCGCGGAGGTCGGGGTGCGCCGAGAGGTACGTGAACGACAGCCGCTGGACGTAGTTGAGGGTCGTGGCCGCGAAGGCGAACGCGATCATCCCCCACCGCAGCGGCGAGGGCGGCCCGGTCGCGGTCGCGGCGGGCCCGCTCAAGGGGCGACCGGGATGCGGAACACCCAGGCGATCGAGCCGGGCCGGCGGTTCGCGTCGGCGAGCGCCGCCGGCAAGGCGATCGACACGCCCTCGCCCTCGGCCGTCCACGCGAGCGGCGCCGAAGCGCCCAGCAGCGTGACCGCGGCTCCCGGCGCGGGCCGCACGCTCGCGAGCTTCAGCGTCTCGCCCGGCCACTCGAGCGCGATCGCGTAGACGAGCTTCCCGTCCTTGCTGCGGGTGAAGCGGACGTGCTCGCCCTCGTGCCACAGGTCGCCCGCCCGCTCCCGCGTGGCGTCGATCGCCTCGCCGTTCACGCGCAGCCAGGCCCCGGCCTCCTTCAGGTTCTCGATGGCCGTCGGGTGGAAGCGGCCGGTCGCGTCGGGGCCGATGCCGACCATGAACCCGCCGCCCTTCGCGACCGCGTCGACGAGGTTGCGGACGATCCACGCCCCGCCCTTGTGCCGCGCGGGGTCGGGCTCGTACGAGAACGACCGGCCGAGCGGGTAGATGACGAACCAGGGCATGGCCGTGTTCTCGGGCCGCCCCGGCACGAACCCCTCGGGCGTGTAGTAGTCGCCGTAGTTGCCGATGCCGCGGGCGCGGAGCATCACGCCGGGCTGCAGCGAGCGCAGCAGCTTCACCGTCTCGCGCAGCTTCGGCCAGGTGCGCGAGCCGAGCCACATGTCGAGGCAGAGCATGTCGATCTTGCCGTACCGCGTCAGCAGCTCCGTGAGCTGGGCGCGGTGGCGGGCCATCATGCGGTCCTGCTCCTCGTCGGTGGGCTCGGGCGCCACGAAGAAGAAGTCCTTCGCGCGGGCCGTGACGGACGCTCGCCCGTAGAGCTCCGGGTGCTCGGTCGCGCCGGCCGTCGTCACCGGCGAGAAGCCGTACGGTCGGAAGTCGGCGTCGTACCAGTCGGGGTGCGAGAAGTAGAGGTCGACCTTCAGGCCGCGGCGGTGCGCGGCCGCGGTCAGCTCGCCGACGACGTCGCGCCGGAACGGCGTCTCCGCGATGCTGTACGCGAGGTCGCACGGCTCGATCCGCGGGCCGCCCGGCGCCGTCCAGTTCACCCGCCGGACGACGCGCGTCTTCGTGTCGAACATCGAGAAGCCGTCGTGGTGCTTCGATGTGAAGGCGAACATCTTCAGGCCGTTGTCGGCGAAGAGCCGCGTCCACTCGTCCGCGTCGAAGCCGACCGGGTTCCAGGTCCTGTAGGCCTGCTGGTACTCCTGTTTCTTCTCGTACGGCAGGTCGAGGAACGGCCACGACTCGCCGCCGGGGAACTGCGCGGAGTAGAGGCCCCAGTGGATGCGCACGCCGTACTTCATGTCGCGGAAGGCCTCGACCGCCGCGGCCGGCGCGTGGCGGTAGTCGGCCTGAGGCTCCGCCTCGACGTAGTCCTTCACCGGCCCGTAGTGCGCGTCGGTCGACGGCAGCCGCACCGCGTCGTCGGCCGCTCGCCCGATCCCGGCCACGACGGCCAGGGCCGCCGCGGCAGCGAGTGCCACCGGGAGAAGCCGCCGTCGCCGCGCGCTCACGGCTTCTCGCTCCCCGCGGCCTTCGCCTGGCCCGGGTAGCCGCCGTACTTCCCGCTCCACGAGAAGCCGCGGATCGCGTCGATCCCGACGCGGCTGCGGTCCTTGTACGCCCGCAGCTCCTCGAGCCCGTACTCGCGGCCGAGGGCCTTCGCCGACACGCCGGGCCGCGTCGCCTTCAGCACGAACCACTCCTCGCGCGGCATGTCGACGTCGAGCATCACGTCGGCCGCGTGCTCCTTCAGCAGCTTGTCGCGCTTCTCGAGGTTGAAGTTGTAGTGGTAGATCGTGCGGTCGAGGTCGAGGGTGACGCGCGAGACCGTCACGTCGCCCGGGTCCTTCCGGTCGAGGAGGAGCTTGCCGGTGATGTCGTAGGCGAGCGTGTCGCCGGTCAGCGTGGCCGTGACGATCGCGTAGTGGTGGAGGAGCGAGAAGGCCTGCAGCTCCGTGTAGCCCGAGTAAGCGCTCGTCCACACCACGAGCTCGGCCCCCCGCTCGCGCAGGCGCTGGAACACCTCGGGGAACTTCGCGTCGTAGCAGGTCGCGAGGCCGACGCGCCCGAAGTCGGCGTCGAAGACCGTCGCGTCCTCGACGCCGGGCCTCGTCTTCGGCTGCATGTCGAACTCGTTCCAGTACGGGAAGATCTTGTCGTAGGTCGCGATGACCTTCCCCGCGCGGTCGATCACGACGGCCGTGTTGAGCCGCTTGTCCCCGGCCGTGCGGTAGATCGGGCTCACGATGTACGTGTGGTGCTGCTTCGCGAGCCGCGCCATCGCCGTGACCGTCTCGCCCGTCATTTCCTCGACGAGGCTCGTCCCGCGCCACGTCTCGGGCAGCACGACGAGGTCCACCCCGCGCCGCCCCTCGGCCTCGATCAGCCCCGCCACCCTCTCGAGGCTCGCGCTCTTGAAGCTGAGGGTGGTGATCCGAGCGGGGCGGCCGGTCGTGGCGGCCCCGCTCGACTCCGTCTCCTTGGCCCCATCGACCCATAGGGCCGATCCGTTGTCCGTTCCCGTTGCGTTGGCCCAGCCCACCGTGCCGATGAAAGCGACGGCGGCAAGAGCACGAAGCGAAGCCTGAAGGCCCATGCGCGAGAGTCTCCCGCCGCGCGCGGCACTCCGCAATGGGTCACCCCGGGAGTCCGTGTCCGCGGCGCGTCCGCCGCGCCACCGCGCGCTGGCGATCAGAACATCGACAGCCGGCCGCCGGAGGCCACGAAGTCCACGAACAGCCGGAGGCGTTCCGGAGTGCTGACCGCCGGCGCCTCGGTCGGCCGGGTGGCGCCCAGCTCCACGACGTCGGCCTCGCGGTCCGTGAGGCGGCTCCAGGGCGCCGGCAGCGGCTCGGCGCGGGCGAATCCCAGCCACAGGCGCTGGAGCGCCTCCGAGACGGCCTGGTCCTCGTCGGTGTAGGGGCGCACCCGTCGATCCAGCGCACCGAACAGATAGGCCACCTCGCCGGTGTGGAACGCGCGGAAGCGGGCCGCATCCGGACCGGGGATCGGCCGGCTGAAGACGTACCCGTACACGGGCTGGCCGGTCTCCGCACGGCGGCGAGCCCACAGGACGAGGGACGCCATGTAGCGGTCGCGCCCGATGACGCGCATCGACTCGGTGGCCTGGGCGTCGTCGGCGTGCGGGTAGGCCGCGAGGAACCCCGCCGCGGCCGCGCCGTAGCGCTGGCGCACGTGCGCCTCGAAGCTGGCGGGCGTCGCCGCGGGCGGCCCCATCACGAAGCCCTCGTCAGCCATGTATCCGGTGACGACCGGCACCGGCGAGGCCAGCCGCGTGTCGGTCGCCTCGGGATCGACCGGCAGGACGTGGCCGTCGACCGCGGGCGCCAGCATCAGCCGCGGCGGGCCGCCGGAGGAGTCGGGCTTGGGCTTCAGCGACAGCACATGCTCGGCCGGCAGGAGGCGCAGGGCGGCCAGCTCGGCCACACCCCCCTCGCGCACCAGCCGGGCGCCCTGCTGCTCGGCGTCGGCCAGCGACACGGGCGGCAGGCCCATCGCCGCGCCGCTCATCGCGATGGCCCGGGCGAACAGCCCCTTCGCCGCGGGCGAGGCCATCAGGTCGAGCACGGCCGCCGCGCCCGCGCTCTGGCCGACGATGGTGACCCGGTCCGGCCGGCCGCCGAAGCGCGCCACGTTCTCCTGGACCCACCGCAGCGCCGCGATCATGTCGAGCAGGCCGTAGTTGCCCGAGACCCGCGGCGCCGACTCCGCGCTCAGCTCGGGGTGGCCAGGAAGCCGAAGATCCCCAGGCGGTAGTTGATCGACACGACGACCGCCCCGCGGCGGGCCAGCCCACGGCCGTCGTAGACCGGCACCGACGCCGCCCCGCTGCCGAAGCCGCCGCCGTGGATCCACACGACGACCGGCCACCGGCCTCTGCCGCGCGGCCGCGGGGTCCAGACGTTGAGGAACAGGCAGTCCTCGGCGATCGGCGCCTGCAGGTCGACGAACTCGCTCGTGAAGGGTCCCCACGGGCGCGGGGGATCCTGCAGGCAGGCGGCGCCGAAGCGCGTGGCCGGGCGCACGCCCTCCCAGGCGGAGGGCGCCACGGGCGGGCGCCACCGCAGCGCCCCCACGGGGGCCTGCGCGTAGGGGACGCCGAGGTACGCGTCCGTGTCCGTCTGCGCGACGCCTTCGATCTCGCCCAGCGGGAGGCGGAGGCGGGGACCTTCCGCGGCGCCGGCCGGAAGCGTCCCGGCCGCCGCGAGCAGGCCCGCGCACCCCGCCGCGATCCGCGCCCATCGGCTCATCGGGTTCACTCGCCGGACGCCGGCGCCGGCGCCGGCACCGGCACCGCGCGCCGGGCCAGCGCGAGGTTGCCGACGGCGATCGCGATGCAGACGAGCCCGCAGGCGGCGAAGGTGGGAAGCAGCCCGCCGAGCAGCCCCTTCACCAGCGAGACGAACACCGGCGAGAGGAACTGGCCGAGGAAGAACGCGCTCGTCCACAGGCCCATGCCGCGGCCGCGGAACGCGTCGGGCAGCTCCCGCAGGCTCCAGCCGACGAGCACGGGTATGCACATGCCGGCCCCGAGCTGCTGCACGAACGCGAAGCCGATCACCGCCGGCAGCGCCCGGCTCAGGCCGATGCCGGTCAGGCCGGTCCCGACCAGCAGGAACAGCACGCCGAACTGCGTGGTGGGGCCGCGGCGGGACAGCCGCTTGTAGAGCGCCGCCCCGACCGGCACGCCCACGCTGGCGAGCGCGGTGTAGTTGCCGATGCGATGGACCTCCTTCAGCCCGAGCTCGTCGAGCGCCAGCGAGAACTGCAGCGTGTAGACGAAGTAGAGCGCGGACAGGACGAACGTGGTGACGGCGATGCGGACCATCGTCCCCTGCGGGAACGGCATGTCGAGCGGCTCGTCGGCGGACCGCCGCGCGACCTGCGGGAGATCGGGCTCGTAGAGGTAGACGTACCCCGCGAGCGAGATGAGGAGCGCCGTGCCGTAGACGAGGAACGAGTAGTTCCAGCCGAAGCCCGCGAGGTAGCCGCTGGCCGACACGAGCACCGCGCCGGACACCGAGCCCACCACGGACTGCCACATCAGCCACCGCGCCCGCTCGTCCCGGTCGAAGTAGTCCCCGAGGAGAGTGTTGCCCATCGTGAGGATGAACGCCTCGCCCACGCCGAGCAGCAGCCGTCCGGCGAGCAGCGCGCCGAAGTCCTGGATGAAGAACGGCACCATCCCGCCGATGCCGTAGACGGCGGCGAACCCGATCGCCATCCTCCGTCGGCCGAACCGGTCGGCCAGCCAGCCGGCGAAGGGCGCCAGCAGGGCGACGCACAGCCCGGGCGCCGACAGCACCAGCGGCGCCAGCGTCCGGATGCCCGGCACCTGCTGGAAGTTGCGCACCAGCAGCGGCACGATCGGCATCAGCGCGACGATCGCCATCATCGGCAGCAGGCCGATCGCGATGATGATGAGGCCCTGGGGCACTCCGGCCTGTCGTCTCGTCACCATGGCGGGCCTCCGTCGGGCGGTGCGGGGGGCGGGCGGGTCAGGCCCGCAGGTCGGGCGAGTGCCCGTACTCGCTCGCGATGTGCTCGCAGGCGCGCGCGGTGAGGGCCATGATCGTGAGGCTGGGGCCGCAGCTCCCGTTGGTGACGTAGCAGCTGCTGTCGGTCACGAACACGTTCGGCGCATCCCAGAGCTGGTTCATCGGGTTCACCACCGACGTCTTCGGGTCGCTGCCCATGCGCGCGCCGCCGCACTCGTGGATGGCCGCGCCGACGGCGACGCTGCGCTTGTAGTTCAGCCGGAAGAGCATCCGCTCGTACCACGGGGTGTTCGGCATGAACCGGTTGTCCGGGTCGATCCCCAGCAGGCTGATCGTGAAGTCGACCCGCAGGCCGGCCTCGCGCACGTACTCCTTCTGCGTCCGCACCTGCGCGCGCAGCAGGTTGAGGTCGTTGTCCCGCACGCGGACGTGGACGGCGGGGATCGGCACGCCGAGCCGGTCCTTGCGGCGCGAGAGGGCGACACGGTTCTCGACGTGCGGCAGCATCTCGCCGTGGCCGGTGAGGCCGTACACCGACTCCACGTCGGGCGGCACCATCGGGCGGCCGAGGAGCCCCTGCAGGTTGAAGCCGCCGTTGAAGTCGTTCTGGCCGCCCGGCCCGAGGCCCTGGCACCGCGGGATGTAGATGCCGCCGTGGTTGTCGGCGGGCGTCGTGCCGTCCACCAGCTCGCCGCCGTGGTACCCCGGCACCTGGCCGAAGGTGAGCGACAGCATCTGGTCCATGAAGTAGCGGCCGACCAGGCCCGAGGAGTTGCCGAGGCCGTTCGGGTGCCTGCCGCCGCCGGAGTTGAGCAGCAGGCGCACGCTCTCGATCGCCGACGCGCACAGCACGACGACGTTGGCGCGCGCCCCGTGCCGCGTGCGCGTCGCGGTGTCGACGTAGGTGACGCCGGTCGCCTTGCCCGATTGGGGATCGGTCTCGACGCGGACGACGGGGCACCCGGCCTTCAGGGTCAGGCGGCCCGTGGCCGCCGCGGCGGCCAGCGGCGCCGTCGTGCGGTTGCCCTCCGCGTCCACCGGCGTGGCGCTCTTCTGCACGTAGCGCCAGGCGATGACCTTCGCCTCGGGCCACCGCGCCTCGACCTTCTCCTTGAACATCCGCTCCACGCGGCTGAGGCCGGCCGGCCGCGCGTACGCCCCGTCCGGGCAGTAGGGGATGCCGTCGGCGTTGCCGACCACGCCGAGGAAGCGCTCGACCCTGTCGTAGTGCGGGGCGAGGTCCGCGTAGCTGATCGGCCAGTCGAAGCCCGCGCCCTCGTGGCTGCGGAACTTGAACGTGTAGTCCGACATGCGCAGCGCCACGCGCCCCCACGACAGGAAGCGCCCGCCGACGTTCTTGCCGCGCAGCCACAGGTAGAAGTCGTCCGGCGACTCGTAGGGGTGCTCCCAGTCGTCGACGAAGAGGAAGCGCTTCTCGGGCGTGAAGAAGGACGTACGGGCCTGCTTGTGCTGGCCGGTGAGCCCGGCCTTGATGCGCGCGGTCGAGCCGATGCCTTCGAAGTTGGCGAGCACCGCCTTCTCGAACTTCGCCTCGGGCAGGTGCGCCCCGGCCTCGAGCACCAGCACGTTCAGGCCCCGCTCGGTCAGCTCCTTCGCGGCGATCCCGCCGCTGGCGCCGGATCCCACGACGATGGCGTCGTACGCGTCCTTGTCGGTCATTCGTTCATCCGTTCCTCAGGCAGGCGGTGAGAGGCCCAGCGCCCGACGCGCGCAGTCGAGCGACGCCGCGATCGGCATCGACGGCAGGTACTCGAGGCCGATGTCGCCCGCATAGCCGCGCGCGCGCAGGAGGTGCATCAGGCGCGGCCAGTCGAGCCGCCCGGTGCCGGGCTCGTGGCGGCCGTCGACGTCGGCCACCTGGACGTACCCGACGAGCGGCATCCGGTCGGCGAACGCCTCGTCGAACGTCTCGCCGGAGACGGCCGAGTGGTAGACGTCGGCCAGCAGGCGCAGGGCTGGACTTCCGACCTCCTCCACGAGATCGAGGCCGTGGCGGATGGTGCGCACGTACATGGGCTGCCCGCCGATCACCATGTTCACCGGCTCGAGCAGCAGCGACGCTCCGCCGTCCTCGGCGATCCGGGCCGCCTCGCGCAGCGACCCCACGGCGTCCCCCCGCTGCGTCGCGTCGGGCACCCCGGCGCGGGTGAAGCCCGAGGCGAGGATCACGCGGGCGCCGGCCAGCCGCCGCGCGACCGGCACGGCGTCGCGCACCGCGCCGAGGAGGGCCGCCCGCTCCGCCGGATCCACCAGGCTCGCGCGGGGTTCGGCCGCGAAGGAGGCCACGCGCACGCCGGTCTCGGCCAGCGCGTCGACGAGCGCGTCCATCGTCTTGTCGCGCCACAGGTGGATGTCGACGGCCCGGAAGCCGGCGGCCTTCGCGGCGCGGACCCGCTCGACGAAATCCGGATGCTCCGTCTTGAAGAGCATCTCGATGCAGGGGACGAGCTCCATCGCGGCTCGCCTCCCTCAGGCCAGGCCGAAGACGCGGCGCGTGCGGTCGACCGCCTCGGCGCTCGGCACGCTCGGCCGGAACTCGAGGCCGATGTCGCCGGCGTAGCCGGAGAGGCGCAGCGCCGCCAGGAACGCGGTCCAGTCGATCGTGCCGCTGCCGGGCTCGTGCCGCCCGTCGGTGTCGGCGACCTGCACGTAGCCGACGAGCGGCGCGCGCTCCAGGACCTCGTCCCAGTGCTCGCCCATGACGGTGGAGTGGTAGACGTCGTACAGCAGGCGCACCGCGGGGCTGCCGACCTGCTCGACGATGTCGAGCCCCTGCCGCGCGGTGTTCATGTACAGGCCGGGGTGGTCGATCCGGCTGTTCAGCGGCTCGAGCCAGACCTGCACGCCGGCGTCCTGCGCCAGCGGGGCGGCGCGGCCGAGCAGGTACACCATCGCGTCGTGCTGCGCCGCGTCGCTCGCGCCGGCGAGGGCCGGTCCGCCGGCCAGCACGACCGCCCGGGCCCCCATGCGCGTCACCATCTTCAGCGTGTGGGCCATCGCGTCGAGGAAGAACGCCTCGCGCGACCGGTCGACGCAGCCGCAGCGCGGGCTGATGACGAGGCAGTTGAGCCGCACGCCGGTCTCGCCGAGCGCGCGCTCGACCGCGTCCATGTCGACGCGGTCCCACAGGTGGAACTCGACGCGGTCGAGGCCGGCGGCCGCCGCGGCGCGGACGCGCTCGGGCATCGCGCCCGCCTCGTTGAACATGTACAGGTCCTCGATGACCGCGGAGAGCTTCATGCCGTTTCCATCCCCCGTGACGCGCGGTGCGACGCGAGGATGCGCCGCGCCAGCGCCTGGTGCCTCGCGACCATGTCGAACGCGTCGACGCCGCGCATGTAGAGGTGCCCCTCCCACTCGCTCGACATGAAGCCCTCGAAGCCGCCGTCGTGGAACACCGGCAGCAGCTCGTCGTAGGGGATCGAGCTCTCGTTGCCAGAGGCGTCGAAGTCGTAGAACTTGCCGTGCACGTGGATGACCTGCGGCAGGATCGGCTTCCACATGGCCGCGTCGCCCGGGCTGAGGATGTTGAACATCACCGACAGCGCGCTGACGTCGGCCGGGTCCGCCTGGAGCGGCTCGACCCGTCGCGCGAACTCCTGGCGCTTCCAGCCGGCGTCCCGCGGCAGGTGCCAGACCTCCAGCGCGAGCTCGATCAGGGGCTCCGGCAGCTCCTGGCGGCGGAGGTTCGCGACGTAGGTGGGCGGCAGGTTCCGCGCCGCGCAGCCGAAGTCCGGGATGAAGCCGAGCAGCGGCGAGCGGGCCTTCTCGTACGCCTCGCGGTAGGCCACGACGGGCGGCGCGTCGGGGTTGAGCGGCGCGTGCACCTCGGGCCCCATCCGGATGCCGTGCTTCTCGGCGAGGGGCAGCAGCCGGAGGAGCACCTCGACCGGCGCCGCGAACTGGCAGCGCACGACGGGGAAGCCGAGCTTCGCCGCCGCCTCGATCTGCGGCACGTGGTAGGCCACCGCCTCGTCGACGCTCATCATCGTGCCGCGGCGCAGGGCCATGTCGGCGTTGATCGACAGGCAGCTCGGCACGAGCCCGTGGCGGGCGACGAGGTCCTTGAAGTGCCCGGCGAACTCGTCGCTCACCCGCGGAAAGCCGCGGATGCTCGAGAAGCCGATGACCTCGAGGCCCGGGCCGAGGCCGAGGGCCGCCACCCGCTCGATCAGGCCGTCGAGCGTGTAGCGGCGCTCGTGCCACTCGTTCGTGAAGCTGTACAGCGTGGAGCCGAGACGGAAGCCCTTCGCGCTCACGACGCCTGCACCGTGGCCGTGCCGCGCGTGACCCAGGTCAGCATCGGGATGTAGGGCGGGTAGAGGTGGAGCGTGAGCACCACCTCGTGCGGGCCTCTGGGAAGCGGCTCGCCGAGCGGGACGACGAGGCGCGCCGAGTCCTGCACGAACCACCACGCGTTCACCTGGTCCGGCAGCTCCTCGAGCGGGTAGCGCCGCCCCTCGAGGTCGACCGCGGCCCCGGCGAGGGGGACGTCGCGCGCGTCGACCGCCAGCGCGCTCGGCATGACGACCGACAGCGGCAGCGAGCGGTACCAGGGGAGCCGCACGTCGAGCTCCAGGCCCTGCGGGCCGATCCGCGACTCCTGCGGCGTGATCAGGACGTCGCTGAAGTTGTTCTTGAAATGGCGCGCCATCGCGACCCTCCGGGTCAGGCGAGCGTCAGCACCTTCGCGTCACGCGTGGTGGGGACGAACGGCAGGTACGAGATGCGCAGGCGCTCGGCCAGCTCGACGCGGTGCTCGCCGCTCGACAGGCCGCCGGGCCGCCGGACCACCAGCCGCGCCTTCTCGCCGAAGTTCCAGCGGTCGTCGTAGCAGGTCTCCATCTCGGCCAGCGACCAGGAGCGGCCGCGCAGCTCGACGCGGATCGCCTCGCGCGGCACCGCCTCGCCGTCCACGGTGATGGCGACGTCCTCGACCATCGACAGCCCGAGGCCGCGGTAGTAGGGCAGGCGGGCGCGGAGAGCGAAGCCGACCACCGCGCCGCCCTCGACGACGTTCTCGAAGCCCTCGGTGCAGATCATGTGCTTGTCGAACATGGCGGGGCGCCTCCCTCCTCAGTGCGCCTGCAGGGCGGCGGGGACGGGCTCGCCGAGCAGGCGGCACAGCATGCGGTGCTGGCGGCGCACCTGCTCCACCGAGTCGACCTCCTCGACGTCCTCGATCCAGCGGTTGCCCTCGTACTCCGAGCAGACGTAGCCCCGGTAGCCGCCGATCTTCAGCACCGAGACGATCTCGTCGTACGGGATCGAGGGCTCGACGTCGTCGGCCGTCATCTCGTAGAACTTGCCGTGGACGTTGTGGATGCGGTGCATGAAGTCGAGCATCCGCTTCGGCTCGAAGGCCGCGTTGTGCCGGAGGGTCTCGGCCATGGCGATCGCCGGGCCGGTGCCGCCCATGTCGCGCACGTCGTTGATCACGTACTCGCTCAGCACGCGGTCCTCGAACGCCTTCTCGACGTGGTCGGCGATCGCGCGCGGCACGCCGTTGCGGACGAAGCGCTCCTTCCACACCCGGGGGAAGCGGTGCAGGAACATCCCCATGTCGGGCAGGAAGCCGAGGGCCTTCGAGCCCGACCTCTCGTAGGCCTCCGCGTGGCGAAGGATCCACGGGTGGTCGAAGTGCAAGGGCGCGTGCACCTCGAGCAGGATCTTGAGGCCCTTCTCCTCCGCGTACGGCGCGGCCGCCACCAGCACGTCGGGCGAGATGGAGACCAGCGCGCGGACGAACTTCATGCCGAGCCGCGAGCCGAGCTCGACGTCGCGCCGGACGCTCGCCACCTGCTCCTCGGGGCTCATCGGGCGGCCCTTGTAGCGCTTGTAGTCGAGCATGAAGTCGTGGCTGACCGGCGTCGTGCCGTAGCGCGCCATCAGCTCGTGCCAGTGCGCGACGTCCGCCTCGGCGATGCCCTTCTCGGGCCAGCCCCAGAAGGTCTGCTCGCCCACGATCTCGATGCCGTGGGCGCCGATCGCGGCGCAGGTGCGGACCGCGTCCTCCAGCTTCATCCGGCCGAGGAAGGTCTCGTTCTGGAAGCTGTAGAGGCTCACGCCCCGCTTGATGTCATGGTGCATCGGGGTCCTCGGATCTCGCGTCTCGTTCAGGCACCGCACGCGGCTGCGTCACCCGGTGGCCCGAGGCGCGACGAACACCGCACCGCGTCGATGAGCTGCACGGCGCGCGGGACGTCGGCAAGGATCCCCGGAGCCGAAAATCGCGCGGAGTGTATCCCGAACCCCGGCGGGGGGCCATTGCCGCGCGCGGACGACGGCGGCGGCGACCGGGTCGCTGTCGTCTGGCTTGACAGGGTTCTGAAATGGTCATTAAAGTCAATATGACCTATACGGGGAGGAACGAGATGGCGACGACGGTGTCGGCGGCGAAAGCCAAGGCGGAGTTCGCCGAGTACGTGCGCAAGGCGGAGGCGGGCGAATCGGTCGTGATCACTCGCCACGGCAAGGCCGTCGTGGCGCTGGTCCGTGCGGACCGGCTGCAGCAGCTCGAGCGGCTTCGTTCGGCCGGTGCGGAGGCCGGCCTGGCCGGCCTCGCGGGCGGGTGGCGCGGCTCGGAGGAGCTGGTGCATCTCGTCGAAGAGCCGCGGCGGTCGAAGGCGCGCCGCGTCCCTCGCCTCGGCCGCTGAGGCGATGGCCTACCTGTTCGACACGGACGCGATCTCCGAGGTGCTCAAGCCGCGGCCGGCCGCCGGGTACGTGCGTTGGCTCGCCCGTCTTCCGCGCGAGGAGCAGTTCACGAGCGCCGTGGTGGTGGGTGAGCTGTTCCAGGGGGCCTTTCGTTCGTCCGCCGTGGCGCGCCACCTCGAGAACATCGAGAAGCGCGTCCTGCCGGCGGTGACCGTCCTTCCCTACGACGCGCCCGCGGCACGCGTCTACGGCCAGATCCGAGCTCACCTCGAGTCGGCGGGCCGGCCGCTGGCCGATGCCGACCTGCAGATCGCCGCGACGGCGCTCCTCCACGACCTGGAGCTCGTGACGGGGAACGTGAAGCACTTCAGGCGCGTCCCCCGCCTGCGGGTCTCGCCCGTCCTGGCCGACGCCGAAAGTAGCTCCCGTCCCCTCGACCGATAGAGCTGCGTCCGGTCCGTGGCGTCGCAGCACGAGGCGCTCGTCAATCCGAAGAGGCGTAGAATGAAGGCCTTGGACGGCTCGATGCCCATCACCCGCGACGAAGTCCTGGCGACGATCGGACTCCATGTGCAGGAGCTTCAACGACTCGGCGCCAAGAGCCTGGCCCTGTTCGGGTCAGTGGCTCGCGACGAAGGCGCGGACTCGAGCGACATCGACCTCCTGGTCGAGCTTCAGCCCAAGACCTTCGACGCCTACATGGACGTCAAGCTGTTCCTCGAGAAGGTCCTGGGCCGCAAGGTCGACCTGGTGCTCGCGGATGCGGTCAAGCCGCGCCTGCGGTCGGCGATCCTCGGGGAGGCCGTCCATGCCTCGCGACCCTGACGTCTACCTGGAAGACATCCTCACCGCGGCGGAGCGCATCGCCTCCTACGTCGAGGGTTACACGCGGGAGAGCTTCGGCGACGACCCGAAGACTGTCGACGCGGTCGTCCGCAACCTCGAGATCATCGGCGAAGCCGTCAAGCAGGTTCCGGCCGCCGTCCGGGAACGGGCCCCGGAAATCGAGTGGCCGAAGATCGCGGGCCTCCGCGACGTCCTGATCCACGCGTACTTCGGTGTCGACCTGGACATCGTCTGGGACATCGTCAGGAACAAGGTGCCCGGCCTCGCGCGACAGGTGAAGGCGCTCCTCGGACGGGACTAGAACTCCGTTTCCTTCTCCCCTCGACCCATAGAGCCGCGTCCGTGGCGTCGTCCCGCCGCGCAAGGCGCTCCGCAACCGGGCTACGATCCGTGCCGCCGGAGGAGACATGGAGACGCGGGCGTGCGGCGCCTCGGGCCTGAGGCTCTCGGCCCTCGGCCTCGGCTGCTGGAGCTTCGGCGGCGGCGACTACTGGGGCCCGCAGGACCAGTCGGACGTCGACGCCGTCGTCCACCGCGCCGCCTCTGCCGGCCTCACCTACTTCGACACCGCCGAGGCCTACAACGACGGCCGCAGCGAGGAGTCCCTCGGCCGCGTCCTCCGCGGCCTCCCCCGCGACCGCGTCGTCATCGGCACGAAGGTCAGCCCCTCCCACGCGCGCCCCGCCGACCTCCGCCGCGCCTGCGAGTCGAGCCTCGCCCGCCTCGGCACGGACGTGATCGACCTCTACATGGTCCACTGGCCGATCACCCTCCCCGGCATCCGCCACTTCGACCCGCACGCCACCGAGGCCCCGCCGATCGCCGCCGCCTTCGAGACCCTCGAGCGCCTCCGCGACGAAGGCAAGATCCGCGACACCGGCGTCAGCAACCACTCCCTCGCCCGCCTCGACGAGGCCCGCCGCACCTGCCCCGCGATCGCCGCGAACGAGCTCCCCTACAACCTCCTCTCCCGCGCCATCGAAGCCGAAGTCCTCCCCGGCTGCGCCGAGAGAGCGATCGGCGTCATCGGCTACATGGCCCTCCTCCAGGGCGTCCTCACCGACTCCCGCGCCGACCTCGCCAACATCCGCCCCTGGCAACGCCGCACCCGCCACTTCGACGCCTCGAAAGCCCCCGCCGCCCGACACGGCGGCCCCGGCTTCGAAGGCGAGATGCGAAAGGCCCTCGCCGCGATCCGCGATCTGTGCCGCGAGCTCGACCGCCCAATGTCCGAAGTCGCCCTGGCCTGGACCCTGGCCCGCCCGGAGATCACCTGCAGTCTGGTCGGCTGCCGGACGGTGGGGCAGTTGGACGCGAACCTGCGTGCCGTCGAGCAACCGCTGCAGGCCGACGTCGTGGCCCGACTGAACGCGATCACCCAGCCGCTGCGCGAGCAGATGGGCGACGGCTTCGACTACTACGAGGCCATAGAGAACGACCGCACGCTCTGAGGCACCCGGTCAGCGCGGGCGCGCGCCGGGCCTACTCGTCGCCGCGCCACGCTTCGGCGACGGCGCGATCCCACTTCTCGACGAGCTCGGGCGCGTGCGCCAGCAGGTCGGCGCGGATCGCGTCGCGCTCGATCCCGAGGCGGATGAGCTCCGTCACGTCGTTCAGGTCCCTCGGCCGGGGCGACCGGAGCTTGAGCTGGATCAGCACCGGCAGAGGCGCCACGGGGACGCCGCCGGACGGAGGCGTCGCGACGAGCGCGTCCTCGCAGCCGTTGGCGCGCGCGGAGAGCAGGGCGACGGCAACCCCGCCGACCTGGATCGGGATGCCGTACTTCATGGTCACGAGTGGCACGGCCGCAACCCTCTACCTCGCAGCGGCGTCTCATCGACATGACGCCTTCCGCCGAGCCGGGTCGTTCGCCGCGTTTCCGCCGACGCACCGCGGCTCTGGCTCTCGGCGCGGCGCTCCTCCTCCGGGCCGCCGCGGCACCGGCCGCCGCCAGCAGGACCGAGACCCTCGACGACCGGATCCTCGCCGCCATCCAAGCGGCGGCCTCCGCCCATCCGCAACTCGTGGGCCTGTCCGTCGGGCTCCTGAAGGGCGAGACGTCGTACGTTCACCACTACGGGACCGTCGAGCGCGGGCGGTCGCGGCTCCCGACGTCGAGGACGATCTACGCGATCGCCTCCATCACCAAGACCTTCACCGGCACGCTCCTCGCGCAGGCAGCGGTGGCCGGCCGGCTGAAGCCCGACGACGACGTCCGGAAGTACCTCGACGGCGATTTCCCCGTCCTGCAGTTCGAGGGCCAGCCGATCAGGCTCTTCCACCTGCTGAATCACCGGTCGGGGCTGCCGACCGACCTCACGCGGCCCGGCGACGGGGATCCCGCTTCCTTCTATGAGCGGCTGCGAGAGGTCACCCTGAAGGCACCGCCCGGACGCGAGTTTCACTACTCCAACGCCGCAGCCCAGCTCCTCGGCCGCGTGCTCGAGCGCGTGGAGGGTGCCAGCTACGAGCAGCTCGTACAGCGGCGGATCGCCGCTCCCCTCGGCCTGCGGGACACGTCCCTGACCCTCACCTCGGCCAGCCGCGCGCGGCTGGCGACGGGCTACGACGAGGGGCGAGCCGTATCGAGCGACACCGCGCCGCTGCAGGCGGCGGGAGGCCTCAAGTCGAGCCTCGCCGACATGCTCGCGTACGCGCGATGGCAGAGGGACGAGCGTGACCCGGCCGTCCGCCTTTCGCACCAACCGACCTTCGTGGAGGGAAACTACTCCACCGGGCTCAACTGGCAGATCCTGACGGCCGACGGCCGGCGGCTCATCTGGCAGGAAGGCACCGTCCCCGGCTACACCAGCTACTGCATCGTCCAGCCGGAGCTGCGGCTCGCCCTCGTCATCCTCGCGAACGAATCGGATCGAGGCTCCTCACACGCACTCTCGGTGCTCGCGAACGCGGTGCTCTCCGCGGCCGACAGCCGTGCCGTGCCGCTACCGTGACACTCTCGGCCCGCCTCTGACCTCGCGGCAGCGCGCGGCCGTGCTCGCCACGAGGCCGCTCTCGCCCAGCAGCGTCTCGCGGATGAACGCATCGAGGATGTCGGCGGCCTCGCGTTGCGCTTCCACCGGGTCACGGCTGCCGCCGACGAGGTTGCCGCCAACGGTCCGGGACAGCGCCCAGCGAGCCGGCGGCGTCAGGGCCAGAGGCGCGTCCGTGAAGACGAGGTGGTTGGCGCGGAGCATCTCGTATCGCCAGGTCGGAGCGGTCGCCTGATCGAGCAGGCGACCGTTGCGGGTCCTGAAGCTCTCGCCATGGCCCGTCACGGTGTAGTCGCTCTGCAGCAGGAGAAACGGCCGATCGAGCACGGGAAGCTTGCCGTAGGGCGTGCCGTCGATGTTGGCGGCCGCGGCGATTCGCCGGTCGCGACCCGTCGCCGCCACCGCGGTCGCGCCTCCGAAGGAATGGCCCACGGCGACGATACGCGAAAGATCGACGTGGCCCTTCAACCGGCCCGTGCCTTCGACGAGCCGGTCGAGCGCGAACTGCACGTCCCGGGATCGAACGTCGAGCTGATCCGCCATCCACGCGTCGCGCGATCCGACCCCTCGAGGTGAGTTGTCGATTCTGCGGGCGATGCTGCCGTCGGCAAGCTGCGTGACCGCCGCTTCGTAGGGGTGGTCGAGAGTCAGCACGGCGTATCCGCGGCTGGCGAGCTCCGCGACGAGGCCGGTGTAGAGGGCGCGCGGTCCGCCAAGGCCCGGTGAGAAGACCACGACCGGCCAGAGCTTCCGACTCGAAACGTCCGCGTTCAGAGTCGCATGCGTGTCGATCCGGTCGTAGGCCCGCATCACGAAGGACGCGGCGCCACCGGCCGGCAGACCGGCCAGACCGTCCATGTAGACGGAATGCTCCCCGCGCGACGCCTGCGCCGGATACCAGGCCTGCGCGATGACGTTGCGCTTGTCGGAGCGACTCCTGGTCGCGGCTTCGTCCCGCGACCCGTCGACCCACCGGTAGACCTCCGTGCCGACCGCGAACGGGCCACTGGGCAGCGGCAGTTCAGGAACCGGGACGAACACTGCGAATGGAGCGGCCGCGAGAACGATCCCGGCCGCCAGCCCGGCCCTCGCCAGCCAGATCCGCCAGGCCGGCGGCGCCCCTCGCCGCCCCACTGCGCTCAGCCCCAGCACGACGGTCAGACAGTAGGCCGGCAGGAAGTGCCAGTAGAAGTCTTCTGTCAGAATCTGGGCCGTCGCCAGTAGGACGACGCCGCCCAACGACGGCAGCAGCCACTTCCCGGCTGGCGCGACGGCCCGCCATCCGGCCACGAGGAGCACGGCCAGCAGCAAAGCCCAATCGATCAGCGACATTCGCCGCCGCCGAGCCTCATTCGAGTGTCGCTGCGATCGGCACGTTCGAGCATCGAGGGTATATACGCAGCACGCGCGAGAGTGTCTCGCGCTCTTCGAGTGGGCCATCAACCCCTGCCGAGTCGAGCCTCGGTCGCCTCGGCACGGACGTGATCGGAGGCGCCGCGATCGCCGCGAACGAGCTCCCCTACAACCTCTTCTCTCGAGCGATCGAAGCCGAAGCCCTCCCCGGCTGCGCCAGGAGGGCAATCGGCGTCATCGGCGACAGGGTACAGCGCGAGGTGTTGCCCCTTGAGATAAGTGCCAGTCTGTGTGCTACCTTTCCGCTTGGCTAGAGAGCCGTGTGGACATTCGGTAATGGAAAACACCATGCAAATCACGATTCAGGGCTTCCTAAGTCACCCAAAGACGAACGCTCGTGGGGGAGTCTTCCAAGGGCGGTTCACCTGCCCTGCGGTCCAATGGACCGGAAGCGGATCGGACGCATTTGTGACGTTCACGATCACCGCCGAGGAACTCTCCGCGGCTGCGGCCTCGCGGCTGCTGTGGACTGATCAGACGGTCCAACGGGGGATCCGCCCAGGTTTGAGCGTGGACCCGGCTCGCGAGATCTCACTTGCCGAGGGCTATCCCAATCCGGACCTCTACATGTTCGACGCTACGAACGCAGACGACATGGTGCAGAAACTGCTCGAAGGCGAGCGGGTGTTCTTCAATCCCCTGGTCTGGAACCTCAGGCCACGTACCTTCGAAGCCTATTGGGACGGCCCAAAACAAGAACTGTACCTCTATGATGGGCGGATCTACCTGCCAGACTCTCATCATCGCCAGCAGGCTATAGCAAAGGCTGTGAGTATCTGGAAACAGGCGCCGGCGAGTTACCCGGCATTCTCTCCGGGACGAGAGTTCAAGGTCGAACTCTACTTCCTTAGTCGCGAGGCTGAAGGCGACTACTTCTACGACAAGAACCAGCGTAGTAGACCGACAGCACTGTCGAAGGCTTATGACCTCACGACGCAGGATGATCTATCGCTGCTGGCGAAGCGGCTTATTGAAAAGTGCGCAGCACTTCGCGACAACGTCAACCGCGTGACCGACCGACTAGCGGCGGACAATCCGCAGGTAGTGACTCTATCGACGCTGCGCGAGATGATGAAGGCCTTTGCCCCAGACGGCCTAGTGGACGAGAGTGAGCTGGACGGACTGTCCACGGTCGGCGCTACGTTTTACGACCTCCTTGCGAGCGTCCGACCGGAGCTCGGCGTACTGGAACGAGCGGCGCGCCACCGGGTGCGGAAGGAGCTCCTCGTCGACTCGGCGGTCATGATGCACGGCTACGCGGCGGTGATGCGAGAGTTCCACCAAGAGCTTGCCGGCTCCGGCATCAAGAAAGCTGCAGCAGACTGGCGAGTTCGTCTTAGCCGGTTGTCGCATAGCCGCGTCTATTCCTGCGGGGAGTGGTCTGGGGACGTATTCGCCAAGGTGAATCCGCTCTGGCAGAGTGCCGGAGTTGTCAAACCTGGTAAGACGCGTGGGTCCACAACGGTCCTGAACACTGGTGCAGCGCGAGCTAAGTGCGGACGTATCTTGAAGCAACTCCTGGCTGTGCCCAGCACGCCGACAAACCTTGAGTTCCTGGCTAAGGGTTGAGCCATGGCTAGGGGATTGCAGTCCTTACTGGCAGGTCGTCACACCGCTCCGTTGACGGAGCGTGAGGCGCGACGCGTCACTAGCGTATTCGTAAGCCTCGACCAGAACGTTCCAGCTAGGTACGAAGCTGGAGCGCGAACACGGTTCCAGCTTGACGACGACGGCGAAGGCGAAATCGTCTTCGGGCCTGACATTTACCCCGGCCCTGGAATGGTTGACGCCAACTCGGGTCTGAGTCTCGACGCTGCAGCTGCGCACGAACTGGCCCACTATCATCGTTGGCGGAACAGGACTGCATTGCCAGATGACGCGCCCGAGGAGTTGGACGAAGCGATGACATCGTTGGACGCGGTGATACGGTATGGCCACTCTCGCCAGTTCAGCACTAACGACATACTGGGCCTCGTAGCGGACGCACTTCAGCGCCTCCGCATGTACGTCGAGCGACTAGAGAGAGAGAAGGGGCAAGATGCGGGCTAAGCGGCGGTGGATGTGGCCGCGCGCTGGGCGGGCGTTGGCTCAGCCTCTCAGGCGCGGCTAGGAACCAGTCGCCTGACTCCAGGGCTGGGACGCGAGAGCTCCTGAAGCTGAGGTCGCGCAGTCAGCTCGCCCGTTGGAGGTTGACAGAGTTCACGCTCCCGTAGCGTGAGTTGGCCGAGCCTCCATCGCGCAAATCTCGAGTGTCATAGGCGTCGTCGCCAGCCTGGAGTGCAGGGCCGAGCACAGGCGAGTCGGCCTCCGGCGTTCGCCGCCTTATTCAGTCCCCCTGATGCAAATGATCCGTTCGTTCGCTTGAGGGCGGAATCTAGAATCCTCCCGTCGTCGTCTCCTCAGGGGGGAACCGCATGGACGGGCGTCCTCGTTTCTGCCGCTTGCGCGCCTTCGCGCCCGCGCTCTTCGCCTTCGCTCTCGCCATTCTGCTTTCGGTCGTGCCGGCGCCATCTGCCCACGCCCAGGGACAGCTCCAGTGGGTCGAGGTCAAGGTGGAGCTCGATGGGGATGGGCGGGCTGTCGTCACGTACCAGGCCCGGTGGCAGACGTCGGGGACGATGCATGGGTTCTACTTCCAGGGGGAGCAGGCTCGGATCGAGTGGAGAAGCGGCACGGCCGAGCTGCCCGGGGGGGAGCAGGCGCCGCTCTCGATGACGCAGGTCGAGGGCGACAAGTGGGACATCGTGCTCGGGGGCGGGCGGGCGTGGGGGCCGGGGGAGGCGACGTACACCTTCTCCTATGAGGCCGACCTCGCGGCGGCCGGGATGGTGGCGATCACGCGGTCGCTGAGCGGCGCGAACCTCGTGGTCTTCAACTGGTCGCCCGTGAAGTGGGACGAGTCGCTCTCGCACGAGACGCTCGAGGTGCTCTTCTCCTCCGTGCCTGCGCCGCGGGCGGGGGACCTGACGCTCGAGGACGCGACGGCCGCGGGGCTGCGGACCGAGCCGTGGGTGAACGAGCGCTACAAGATCAGCTACCGCGGGGTGGGCGAGCCGCCGCGGCTCTGGGCGCGGTTCCACCAGGACACGATCGGCGCGCAGGTGGACCACCGCGTGCAGCTCTACCTGCCGGCCGAGACGTTCGCCGGCGTCGCGCAGGCCACCGAGCGGCGGCTCGCGGCGGCGGCGGCCGAGGCCGAGCGGCGGCGGGAGGAAGAGGCCGAGAACGCGCGCCGGCGGATGACCTACGGGCTGCCGATCGGCCTCCTGCTCGGCGCCTGCGGCCTCGTGCTCGCGAGCCGGAAGATGAAGGGCCTCGGCCGCGCGACGGCCACCGCGCCCGACGTGCTGTGGGAGCGCGACGACTGGGACCCGCCGCGCATCCGCATGTCGACCTTCCGCAAGCCGGGCAAGGTCGCGGAGCTGCTGCCGCTCGAGGCGCTCGTGCTCCTCGGGCTGCCGTTCCAGGTGGTGCTCGCGATGGTGCTCGACCGCCTCGCCGGCCGGAAGCAGCTCCGGCGCGAGACGAAGGACGACGCGCTCTGGCTCGCGCGCGCGGGCGAGGAGCCGCCCGGCACCGACCCGTACCCCGCGTTCGTGTGGAAGGAGCTGCCCGCCGATCTCGCCGCCGCGCCGCCCGACCTCGCGGGCAAGCTCGGCGAGCTTCTCGTCGGCACCGTGCAGCGGAAGGCGTGGGACGCCGACCTCGACGCGACGCGCGAGCACTACCGCAAGCTCTTCGCCGAGATGTTCCCGGACGTGGCCTCGGTCGAGGCGATGCGCATCGACAACAAGTCGGAGGACACCCGCTACTACCCCGGCTGGGTGAGCCAGCACCACACGTCGGGGCCGTCCGTCTGGAGGAGCGAGACGCCGACGCCCTTTACGGGCGGCGGCGGGAGCTTCGGCGGCGGCGGCGCGACCGCGGCGTGGACCGCGGCGCCGCTCGCCGCCCTCGGCCCCGAGCCGCCGCGCGCGTCGATGCTCGCCTATGGCCCGGAGGACCTCGTCGCCTCCTACGAGCACGCGGCCTGCCACAGCGCGTGCCACAGCGCCTGCCACTCCGCCTGTCACTCCGCCTGCCACAGCGCCTGCCACTCGGCGTGCCACTCCGCCTGTCACAGCGCCTGCCACAGCGCGTGCGTCTCGGGAGGTTCCCATTGAGCCGCCTGGCCCCCACGGCCGGTGAAACGGCCTCTCTCCGCTTCCTGCTCCCGGTCGGCGGCGCGGGCACGCGCCTCGTCGCGGCCGGCGCGCTCTTCTTCGTCGCTCTTCTCCTCGTCGTCGCCGCGTCCGGCATCGTCGCGCCCGCGCTCGGCCTCTTCGTCTTCCTCGTCGCCCACCTCGTCCTCTGGGTCCGCTCGCAGACGACCTCGCCCGGCGGCGCGACGCCCGCCCACGAGGACGTGTGGGCCCCGGTCGAGGAGGACTGGCTCGCCCGCGTGGAGGCGCTCGAGCAGAAGGGCGCCCGCTGGGACGTCACCCCGTGGGACATCTCGAACGGGATCGGCTGCCTGACGCTCCTCGCCCTCCTCGGCGCGATCGGCGCCGGGCTCTTCGTCGGCGGGGCGGCGCTCGGCCCCGGCACGGGGATCCGCCTCGCGGTCGCCGCGTTCATGCTCTTCGTGCCGCTGTGGTTCAACGGCATGCGGACCACGTGGAACCCGAGCGAGCTGCGCAAGAAGGGCCAGGCCCTCGCCGTCGCGCGCGAGGTCGCCGGCAAGGCGGCGGGTACCGACTTCGACTTCGTGCCGATGCTCGCGCTCCGCGAGGGCAAGCGCGGCAAGTACCCCGTCGACGCCCGGCTCATGCTGCGGCCGACCACCGAGGACGAGAGCGGGTTCCTCGGCGTGCAGGTGCAGGTGTCGCTCAACAACGTGCGCGGGACCGACTACCCGTACCTCTACTGCGTCGTCCTCGGGAAGGACGGCTTCCAGCTCCCGTCGACCGAGAAGCGGCAGGTGAGGAACGGCGTCGACATGGTCTTCGAGCGCGGGGCCGGCAAGGGTGCAAAGTATCTCGTCGTGCGGCAGCACGCCGACCGCTCCGGCGGCTGGCACACGGAGGACGTGCACATCAAGGGGCTCGTGACGGTGGCGCTCGAGCTCGGCCGGTCGGCGTGGCGCGAGGCGGCGCGGAAGCTGCCCTCGTGATCCAGATCCTCCGCCGCGCGCTGGGACGCCCCGTCTCGTGGGCGCCCGACCCGGTCCTCCCGCCTCGTCC
>WBZP01001942.1_pt1 | contig 24498 bp, 18 predicted proteins | sample 5204301 | NCBI WGS metagenome assembly WBZP01 (sample SAMN12412401, study PRJNA552823) | activated sludge metagenome | isolation source: activated sludge from nitrification reactor of wastewater treatment plant... | place: USA: Pennsylvania | collected 2017 | reverse complement strand
GGAATTCAAGGTGGTGGAACTGAGCGAGCCGGGCCGGGCGCTGGCGCAAATTGAGAACCGGGGCTATCACCAGAAATACGCCGGCCAGCCGGTCACGCTGATCGGCATGGAGTTCAGCCGCGCCGAACGCAACCTGGTCGGCTTCGAATGGCGGCGGCTGAGTTGAACGATTGAGGACGACACCATGCGCATTCTGCTCGTCAAGCCCAAGGCCCATCTTCAAACCGTGCTGGGCCTCGAACGCTTCCAGCGCCTGGAGCCACTGGAACTCGGTTATCTGGCCGCCGCGATCCCGAATGAACACGAGTTGCGGGTACTCGACCTGCGGCTGTATCGGTTCGCCGACCTCGCCTTCACCCGCACACTGGCCCGGTTCCGGCCCGATCTGGTGGGCTTCACCGCCTACAGCCACGAATCGGGGATTATGAAACGGCTGGCCGGCACGGTGCGCCGGTTGCTGCCGAACGCCCGGATCGTGGTCGGCGGCCATCACGCCACGGTAGCCCCCGCCGATTGCAACATCCCGGACCTCGACTACATCGTGCGCGGCGAGGGTTGCACCCCGTTTAGCGCCCTGGTGGCGGCGCTGGCCCGGGGCGAGGAACCTGAGGGCATCGCCAACCTGCTGTTTACCGGCGAGCGTTTCGACGACGAGGCTGCCAAGGCATGGCCCCGCTATCCCGATCCCGCCACCATCCCGATACCCCGGCGCGACCTGTGGGATCACCGTTGCTATTACTGCATCTGGGTCTGCGAGAACCCGCGCGACTGGCAAGCGCTGCTCCCGCCAGTGGCGATGGCGCGCACCTCCTATGGCTGCAAGATGGTCTGCTCGTTCTGTATCGTCCCGTTACTATGCGGCGGCGTTCACCAGCCACGACCGGCCGAGATGGTCGCCGAGGATCTGGCGCGGATCGAAGCCGATCACGTCTACTTTTCGGATGACGAAAATTTCATCGACGAGGCTTACGGCTTCGAACTAGCCGAGGCGCTGGCGCGGCGCGGCGTGAAAAAACGCTACTTTGCCTGGGCGCGCGCCACCACCGTGCTGCACTCGCCGGAACTGCTGCGACGCTGGCGGGAGATCGGTCTGGACGGCGTGTTCGTCGGCTTTGAATTCGCCACCAATCAGGAGTTGAAGGCGGCGCGCAAGGGCGGTACGGTGGCCCACAACGAGCGCGCCCACGAGACGCTGCGCCGGCTGGGCATCGCCTGCCACGCCGCGTTCATGGTGCGCCCGGAGTACGGCCACGCCGAGTTTCAGCGCCTGCGCGATTACGTCGGCGCCATGCCGCCGGCGCAATGCAGCTTCACCGTCTGCACTCCTTCGCCCGGCACCCCGGACTATGAAGCGGCGCGTCCGGCGTTCTGGTGTGGGGATGCCTACGACCTGCACGATTGCATGCATCCGCTCACGCCCACCGCACTGCCGTTGCGCGAGTTCAGCGCGTTGTTGGCGCGGCAGATTGGCGAAGCGGGACGGCGCAATCCGCTGCGGGTCGAGCGCCATCTCACCCGCCCGTGGGAACTGGCGCGGATTGTCAATGCCGATTGGCGCTACCAGCGGGCGTTCCGGGAACTGTATCGCGACTACCCGCGCGAGCTGTGGGAGTGGCCGGGAGATGACCGGTTGTCCGCCTGACGCGCGCTTCATGCCGACTGGCCGAGGCGAGGCGGTCTTATGAACAACTTGAGTTTTCTGAAAAATCTTAGCGCGATAGTCCTCATTGGCTATGGATTGATGGCTGGATGTCCGACTCCGCCGGCGCTGGCCGCCGGGCCGCTGGAACCGAAAAAAACGATTGCGGTGGTTGAATTCGCGGTTCGAGGCAGCGATCTCGACCCGCAAGCCGGCGCCATCATCGCCGATTCCATGACCTCGGCTATCGCCAGCCTGGGTTATTTCGCCCTTAAGGATCGTATGTCCCTGAGCGCCATCGCCAAAATAGCCAAAAATAGCCAACTGGGTTCGATCGGTCCCATCGATGCCGAAACAGCCATGCAGTTGGGAAAGCTGTATGGCATTCACGGCATCGTCACCGGCACGATCAGCAGGTTGGGGGATCGAGTCAGGGTCACGGCGCGTCTGATTGATACCCGGACCGGCACCGTCCTGCGTAGCGGCGAGATCGAGGATAAGGATATTGATGCGGTCCAGGTCAAGCTGAACAAACTGGTGATGTCGATCACAACCATCCCGGTTTCCTCACCCCCATCCGGGCGAGCCTTGACGGTCAAGACCGAACCCGCCAACGCCACGGTCAAACTGCTGAATTTCAGTCAATCCTACCAGGCGGGAATACGATTGCCCGCCGGCGCTTATGAAATCGAAGTCAGCCATCCCGGTTACGTCACGCAAAAAGCCAGCGCAAGAATTGCTGAAAACGATGTGACCATGCTGATTAATCTGCAAAAAAACCGCTATACGCTCACTGTCGAAGTCGAGCCGCCCGAATCCAGAATCAGCATTCTCGACATTCCGAACATCTCTAAGCCTTATCAAGCGGGGATGAAACTGGAAGCAGGCGTCTATCAACTGGAGATTGCCTGTCCCGGCTATCAGACCCAACAAAATACGATCACGATCACCGACGCCGATTTAAATGTGTTGCTGAAGCTGAAACCGCAAAATGACCACCCGGCGGCCCCCGCTCGCCCGCCCCAAATCCAGACCTTCCAATCCAATACAGCGGTTCAGCGGCAACCGGTGAAAAAAAGTGCGCCGCGTCCAACCCGTTCCGCAGCGGCCCGCGGCAGGCCGGATAAGCCGGCAACGCAAGGCGGCGCTTTCAAGCAAGAATTGCGGAAATTCAGGGATAACCTCAAAAGGGCTTTTTGGTAAGGGTTCGCGGGCGCTCCGCGCGAGAACATGGCGCTGTGTTAAGAAGCCGCCAATTGTCCCTATAATGCCGTCCTTCGTTCGCCAACCCTTCTCCCGAAAGCCGGCATGGAATTGATTCGCGGTCAGCACAATCTGCGGCCCCGCCACCGGGGCTGCGTCGCTACCATCGGCAATTTCGATGGGGTGCATCTCGGCCATCAGGCGATCCTCGCCCAGTTGGCCGAGCAGGCCGCGCGATTGCGCCTGCCCCGACTGGTCGTCACCTTCGAGCCGCAGCCGCAGGAATTTTTCGCCGGTCCCACCGCACCGCCGGCCCGACTGATGCGCCTGCGGGAAAAACTGCTGGCGCTGGATGGCCTCGGCATCGAGCGAGTGCTGTGTCTGGAATTCGATCACCGGCTGGCCGCAATGCCGGCACGGACCTTCATTGACGAGTTGTTGGCGCAGCGGCTGGGCATTCGCTATCTGGTGATTGGCGACGATTTCCGCTTTGGCCACCGCCGCGCCGGCGATTTCGCGATGCTGGTCGAAGCCGGTCAGGGCCACGGTTTCACGGTCGCCGACAACCACAGTTACATCCTGGACGGCGAGCGGGTCAGCAGCACTCGCGTTCGTCAGGCATTGGCGCGGGGCGAGCTGGAACTGGCGGCGCGGTTGCTGGGCCGGCCCTACGACATGTGCGGGCGGGTGGCGCATGGCGAACGCCGCGGCCGCACTATCGGCTTTCCGACTGCCAATATCCACCTGCACCGCCGCGTCACCCCGGTTTACGGCGTCTACGCGGTGCTGCTGAGCGGCTCCGGCTTGCAGTCCTGGCCCGGCATCGCCAACGTCGGCCGCCGCCCCACGGTCGAAGGCGACCGCGAGCGCCTGGAAGTCCATCTGCTCGACTTCCAGGGCGATCTCTACGGTTGGCATGTCAAGGTTGATTTCCTGCACTATCTCCGCCCCGAACAGCGCTTCGAATCCCTGAGCGCCTTGCAAGCGCAGATACAGCGGGACGAGCGCACCGCCCGCGTCTGGTTCGCCGCGCGGGGCATCCCGCAAGTTTCCCACCCCTCGTCCCCAGCCTCCCTCCCACCGGGAGAGGGGCATTTTCGTACCGGTTTTTAGAGGCTTACCGTGGCTGATTACAAAGATACCCTCAATCTTCCCCAGACCGCCTTCCCGATGAAGGCCGATCTCGCCAAGCGCGAGCCGGATGTGCTGCGCTATTGGCGGGAACTGGATTTGTACCAGCGGCAGCGCACCGAATTCGCCGGGCGGCCCAAATTCGTGCTGCACGACGGTCCGCCCTACGCCAATGGGGTGATTCATATCGGCCACGCCGTCAACAAGGTGCTCAAGGACATCATCGTCAAGTCCAAAACCCTGGGCGGTTTCGATGCCCCCTACGTGCCGGGCTGGGACTGTCACGGTTTGCCCATCGAGCAAGTGGTGGAAAAGAAGCTGGGCAAGGTCGGGGTCGAGGTGGATGCCCGCCAGTTCCGCACCGCCTGCCGGGCCTTCGCCGCCGCGCAGATCGCCAGCCAGAGCGCCGATTTTCAGCGGCTGGGCGTGCTGGGCGACTGGGCAAAGCCGTATCTGACCATGGACTTCCGGGTCGAGGCCGACATCGTGCGGTCGCTGGCGCGGATCGTCGCCAACGGCCATCTGCACCGGGGGTTCAAGCCGGTGCATTGGTGCATCGACTGCGGGTCGGCGCTGGCCGAGGCCGAGGTGGAATATGAAGACCGCGAGTCGTCGGCGATCGACGTGCGCTTTCCGGTCGCCAATCCCGAAGCGTTGCTGGCCCGCCTCCATCACGTCGAGGGCCATGACGGCCAGGGGCCATTGGCGGTGGTGATCTGGACGACTACGCCGTGGACCTTGCCGGCCAACCAGGCGGTGGCGGTCAATCCAAACTTTGAATATGTGCTGGCGCAAGTTGAAACCGACCGGGGCCGAGAGCGGTTGCTGGTCGCCGAGCCGCTGCTGAAGGAGTCGCTGATCCGCTGGCAGGTGGAGAGTTATCAGATCATCGCTTACGGGCCGGGCGCCGATCTGGAAGGGCTGCTGCTGCGCCATCCGTTCCACGACCGCGAAGTTCCGATCATCCTTGGCGATCACGTCACCACCGAAGCCGGCACCGGCGCCGTGCATACCGCTCCCGCTCACGGTCAGGAAGATTACGCAGTCGGCTCTCGCTACGGGCTGCCGGTGAACAATCCGGTCGGGCCGGACGGGCGGTTTCTGCCGGATACGCCGCTGTTCGCCGGGTTGCATGTGTTCGCCGCCAACGACCGGGTGATCGACGTGCTCAAGGCCCATGGAATGCTGCTGCGGGTGGCTCGCCTGAAACACAGTTACCCACATTGCTGGCGGCATAAAACCCCGGTCATTTTCCGCGCCACCGCGCAATGGTTCATCGGCATGGACCACCCGCATGATTTGCGCGCCCGCGCCTTGGCCGAAATCCAGAAACTCCGTTTCACCCCGGACTGGGGCGAGGCGCGGTTGCACGGCATGGTGGCCAATCGTCCCGACTGGTGTATTTCCCGGCAACGCTACTGGGGGGTACCGATCACCCTGTTCACTCATAAGCAGACCGGCGAGTTGCACCCGAACACCCTGGAACTGATGGAACAGGTGGCGCAACGCATCGAGCAGGGCGGTATTGACGCCTGGTTCGAACTCGACCCGGCGGAACTGCTGGGCGCGGACGCGGCGGATTATGACAAAGTCCCCGATACCCTGGATGTGTGGTTCGATTCCGGCACCACGCATCTCTCGGTGCTGGACCGCCGCCCGGAACTGCATTTCCCGGCCGAACTGTATCTGGAAGGCTCCGACCAGCATCGCGGCTGGTTCCAGTCCTCACTGCTGGCCTCGGTGGCGATGCGCGGCGTCGCCCCATACAAGGGCTTGCTGACCCACGGCTTCACCGTGGATGCCCAGGGCCGCAAGATGTCGAAGTCGCTGGGCAACGTGATCGCCCCGCAGAAAGTGGTCAACTCGCTGGGGGCCGACGTGCTGCGGCTGTGGGTGGCGGCGACCGACTATCGCGGCGAGATGGGCGTCTCCGACGAGATTCTCAAGCGCATGGCCGATTCCTACCGGCGAATGCGCAACACCGCCCGCTTCCTGCTGGCCAATCTCAACGGCTTCGATCCGGCCCAGCATCTATTGCCGTCGGAACGGATGCTGGCGCTGGACCGCTGGGTGGTGGATCGTACCCGTCGCTTGCAGGAGGAAATCCTGGAGGCTTACGACCAGTACCTGTTCCACCTGATTTATCAGAAAATCCACAACTTCTGCTCGGTGGACTTGGGTAGTCTGTATCTGGATATCATCAAGGACCGTCAATATACGACTGGTCGCGACAGCATCGCCCGCCGCTCGGCGCAGACCGCGATGTATCACGTTCTGGAAGCGATGACGCGCTGGCTGGCGCCGATCCTAAGCTTCACCGCCGAGGAACTCTGGCGAAATATGCCCGGCGAGCATGGCCCGTCGGTGTTCCTGACCACTTGGTATGCCGGGCTGTTCGCGATGGGCGACGACGATCCGCGCGATGCCGCGTACTGGGACCGGCTGATCGCGGCGCGCGAGGCGGTTAGCAAGGAACTGGAGAAGCTGCGGGTTGCGGGTAGTATCGGCTCGGGGCTGGATGCGGAGGTGGATCTGTATTGCGATGGCGATCTGGCTGGAGATTTGGGACGGATCGGGGACGAATTGCGATTCTTCTTCATCACCTCCCACGCCCGCGTTCGATCATTGGCCGCCAAGCCGGAAGACGCAGTGGAAGTCCAGGTCGACGGCCAACCGCTCGCGATCCGGGTGATGCCCAGCGCCCACGCCAAATGCGTGCGCTGCTGGCATCACCGCGAGGATGTGGGCGCGAACGCCGAGCATCCGGAACTGTGCGGGCGCTGCGTGGAGAATGCGTTCGGTCAGGGGGAGGCAAGAAGGTTTGTTTGATATGGCAACCCCAATAACCCGGAACCGCTCATGCTGAAACAATTCGGGTGGCTCAGCATCCTCGTCATCGTGCTGGATCAGGCCACCAAGTATCTGGCCGAAACGCTGCTGGCGATGCATCAGCCGGTGCCGGTACTGCCGTCGTTCAACCTGATGCTGACCTACAACACCGGCGCGGCGTTCAGCTTCCTGAGAGAGGCTGGCGGTTGGCAACGCTGGTTTTTTCTGGTCTTGGGCTCGGCGGTCAGCATCGGCCTGATCGTCTGGCTGTGGCGGCTCAAGCCGGGGGATAAATGGCTGGCGCTGGCGCTGGCGCTGATCCTGGGCGGGGCGGTCGGCAACCTGATTGACCGGGCTTGGCTGGGGCAGGTGATCGACTTCATCCAGCTCTATTACGACCGTTGGTATTTTCCGACCTTCAACGTCGCTGATTCGGCCATCACTATCGGCGCGGCGCTGCTGGTGCTGGACAGCCTGTGGTCCCGGAATGCCGGCGACCTGAAGCATCCGGACGACGCTGCCTGAGAGACTGTACAAGAACCCCTCGCCCGCAAGCGGGAGAGGGGCAGGGGTGAGGGTTTCTTTTCAAAGGGTTAGCTCACGAGAGGCTGTACAAAAACGCCTCTGAGCCACGCCGCCGTCTTCCAGGAGACCTGCATGAGCGTACACATTCATCTGGCCAACCCGCGTGGCTTCTGCGCCGGGGTGGACCGGGCCATTGGCATCGTCGAGCGGGCGCTGGACCTGTTCGGCGCACCGATCTACGTGCGCCATGAGGTGGTCCACAACCGCTTCGTGGTGGACAACCTGCGCCAGCGGGGCGCGGTGTTCGTCGAGGAACTGGACGAGGTTCCGGACGAGGCAACGGTGATCTTCAGCGCCCACGGCGTATCGCGAGCGGTGCGGTCGGCGGCGGCGCGGCGCGGCCTCAAGGTGTTCGACGCCACCTGTCCGTTGGTTACCAAGGTGCATATGGAAGTCAGTCGTCATGCCCTCGCCGGCCGCGAGGTGATCTTGATCGGTCACGCGGGGCATCCCGAAGTCGAGGGCACCATGGGTCAGTACGACGACAGCCAGGGCGGGCGGATGTATCTGGTGGAGAAGGTCGAGGATGTCTGGACGCTGCCGGTGCGCAATCCCGTCGAACTGGCCTACGTGACCCAGACCACGCTGTCGGTGGATGATACCGCGCGGATCGTTGTCGCCCTGCGCGACCGCTTTCCAGCGATCCAGGGGCCGCGCAAGGACGACATTTGTTACGCCACCCAAAATCGGCAGGACGCGGTTAAGGATCTGTCGCGACGCTGCCAGTTGTTGCTGGTGGTGGGCTCGCGCAGCAGTTCCAATTCCAACCGACTGCGGGAACTGGCCGAGAAGGAAGGTGCGCCAGCCTGGCTAATTGACGGACCCGACGATATCGAGCCGGCATGGCTTGCCGGGAAAACCGCCATCGGCGTGACCGCCGGCGCTTCGGCCCCCGAGGTGCTGGTGCAACAGGTGATCGCCCGCCTGCGGGAGCTAGGCGCCACAGTGGTGACGGAAAGCGCCGGGCGGGAGGAAAACGTGGTGTTCGCGCTGCCGCGGGAGTTGCGGTGATTCCTTTAACTCCCAAACCGGCCCGGCAATGCTTCCTTTAGCTTGGCGCGCGTCTCGCGCAGCATTTTCTCGGTCGTCGCCCAGTCCACGCAGGGATCGGTGATCGAGACGCCGTACTTCAGTTGCGAGCGGTCGGCGGGTATGGCTTGGTTGCCCCATTCCAGATTGCTCTCGACCATGAAGCCCACGATGGAACGATTGCCTTCCAAAATCTGATGGACGCAATCGTTCATGACCAGCGGTTGCAGGGCTGGGTCCTTGCGGGCGTTGGCGTGGCTGCAATCCACCACGATGTTGAGCGGCAACTTGTTTTTGGTCAATTCCTTCTCGCACAGAGCAATGGTCACGGTGTCGTAGTTGGGACCATCGGAACCGCCGCGCAGCACCATGTGACCGTAGCGATTGCCGGTGGTGCGGACCACGGCCGATTGGCCGAGCGAGTTGATGCCGAGAAAGCTGTGCGGCCGGGAGGCGGATTGCAGGGCGTTGATCGCGACCTCCAGGCTGCCGTTGGTGCCATTCTTGAAGCCGACCGGGGTCGACAGACCGCTGGCCATCTCCCGGTGGGTCTGCGATTCGGTGGTGCGGGCGCCGATGGCGGTCCAGGCCAGTAGATCGTCCAGATACTGCGGGCAGAGCGGGTCCAGCGCCTCGGTACCGGTGGGCAGGCCCAGCTCGGCGATTTCCAGCAACAGGGCGCGAGCGATCCGCAAGCCCTCGGCGACATCGAAGGAGTCGTCCAGATGCGGATCGTTAATCAGGCCCTTCCAGCCGACCGTGGTCCGGGGCTTCTCGAAATACACCCGCATGATCAGGCACAGGGTATCGCCCACCTCGTCGGCCAGTGTCTTCAGCCGCCGCGCATAATCGCGGGCCGCCGCGACGTCGTGAATAGAACAGGGACCGACCACCACGAACACCCGGTGATCCTGATGGTCGAGGATGTTCTGCACGGTCTGGCGGGCGGTGAGCACCGTGACTTCGGCGGTTTCGGTCATCGGCAGTTGCCGTTTGATTTCTTCGGGCGTGGGCAGTACATCCAGGGCGGCGACGTTGACGTTGTTGAGCAAATTCGAGTGCATGAGGGTTCCCGCGGATGAAATGGAAGGTGAATCCGGATTCGGAGGGGATGGAACGGGCTTTTATAGTTGAGCGAAACTCCGAGGTAAAGGGTGGGCGGGCGTAAACTTTCAATATCGCGCCTTTCCACCCCCAGATGACGGCAGCTCTTTTCGAAGGCGATCTCGATAGCCCCCTTGCGTGGCTCCGGCCCGCGCCGGCATCGGCGGGCGGGGGAAAGCATAAGAGGCTGTAAGGAACCCCTCGCCCGCAAGCGGGAGAGGGGCAGGGGTGAGGGCGTTGTGGAAACAGGGGGCTACGATAAGCTCAAGAATATTACGAAAGACGGCGAGGTGCTCAAGATATGTATTTTCAATTGGGTTGAGTATATATATGAAAAATGTCTTATTTGATTACATGATTGCTATTATTAAAAAGAATGACCGGAAACCGGTGGTGGAAATGATGATGGTGATTGATAATGATCGAGTCGATACAGAATGGAGAAATGAGCCATGCTTCCAAAAGCAATCTACGAACTTCTTCCATATCTATATGTATTAGCGGGGTTAGTCGCTGTGGTCGGCATCGAATCCATATTGGGAAAATCCTGTGGATTTCTTCTCATAATTGCAGGATTACTTGTCTATCAGACCAGAAGCCGTTATCGCAGCCGTAAGGTAAAGCTTGGCGACTTGGCGGGCAAGAAAGTTCCCAAGCGTTCCAATACCCATGGAGAGCCAGTCAGCCAACGCAGGGCGAAAGCACAGCAGGATTTTGAGAACGGTGAGGATAGTTACGAGCAAGGTGATCATGCGGCAGCGCTAAAGTGGTATCGCAAAGCCGCCGACCAGGGCTATGCGCCGGCCCAGATCAACCTGGGATCAATGTACGCGGAAGGCGAGGGCGTACCCCGGGATTTGCAGGAGGCATTGAAGTGGTATCACAAAGCCGCCGACCAGGGCGATGCTTCAGCCGAGTTCTCCCTGGGGATGCTGTACGAGCAGGGTGAGGGCGTACCGCGGGACTTCGAGGAAGCGCTACGGTGGTACCGCAAAGCCGCCGACCAGGGCGATGCGCTGGCCCAGGTCAACCTGGGATCAATGTACGCAGAGGGCCAAGGCGTACCTCGGGACTTCCAGGAAGCATTGAAATGGTATCGCAAAGCCGCCGATCAAGGTTATGCGCCGGCCCAGTTCAATCTGGCGGCGATTTACGCCGAAGGCCAAGAGGGGATACCGCAAGACCTGGTGATGGCTTACGTTTGGTTCTCCCGGTCCGCGATGTTAGGTGATGAGGATGCCCAACTTGCGCAGAAACAGGTCGGGGCCCGGTTGAATTCGGCGCAAAAAATGCGGGCCCAGCAGTTACTGCGGACACCTTTCCAGGAACATCCTGTTTAGATGGTTTTTCACGAGCATTCATCTTCATGTCGACGGCCCGCATCCTATTCGTCCTGCTCCTCACGGTATTTCCGCTCATGTCATCGCTCCCGACTATCGCCGCCGCGCCCGAATCGCCCAGCGCCACCCCCCCCGCCGCGCGCAAGACCATCCTGCTCGATGACTTCGAGAATCTGAGTGGCTGGAGCGCCATCGCCTCGCCCGGCGCCCGGCTGGAAATCGCCCAGGACACCGGCCGCGTCGGGCGGGCGATGCGACTGGATTTCGAGTTTCAGGACGGGGCGGGATGGGTGATCGCCCGTAAGGCGTTTCCCATGCGCCTGCCCGACAATTTCGCTTTCCGCTTTTTCGTGCGCGGCGATACGCCGCCCGGCGACGCCGAATTCAAGCTGGCGGATTCGCGGGAGAACGTCTGGTGGTTCAAAAAGCGCGAGTACGCGATTCCCGGCGACTGGCAACCCATCACGGTCAAGCGGCGGCAGATCAGCCTGGCCTGGGGACCCGGCGGCCCATTGGACGAAGTGGCGGTGCTCGAATTCGCCTTCGCGCCGGGCAAGCCGGGCAAGGGCTCGGTGTGGATCGACGAGTTGAGCTTCGAGGAACGCGAGCCGACCCACACTTATACCCTGAACCCGGCTATCCGCGCCTCCACCGCCGCCGAAGGTCATCCACCGAATGCCGTACTCGATCCGAACCCCGCCACCCGTTGGCATAGCGGCGCACTGGCCGATGAGCAATGGCTATTGCTGGACTTTCTCACCGCGCGCGAGTACGGCGGACTGGTGATCGACTGGGACGCGGAGGATTATGCGGTCGATTACGAAGTCCAACTCTCCGACGACGGCGAGACCTGGCAAACCGCCTACCAGGTACGCGATGGCGACGGCCGGCGTGATTACCTCTATCTGCCCGACGCCGAATCGCGCTATCTGCGACTGAACCTGCAACGCAGCAGCCGGGGCCGGGGCTACGGCATCGGACATCTCCTGGTCCAGTCCTACGAATTTTCCAGCTCGCCCAACCGGTTTTTCGAGGCCGTCGCCCGCGATGCGCCCCGCGGTTTCTATCCCCGCTATTTCCAGGGCGAGCAGTGCTACTGGACCGTGGTCGGAGTCGGCGGCGACAGCAAGGAGGCGCTGATCAATCAGGATGGCGCGCTGGAAGTGGACAAGGGCGGTTTCACCATCGAACCGTTCCTGTTCGCCGACGGCCGCCTGATCACCTGGGCCGATGTGGACACCCGGCAGGATTTGGCCCAGGGCTACCTGCCGATTCCGACCGTGCGTTGGGAGCACGAATCCTACTGGCTGTCGGTCACCGCCTTCGCGGCGGGCAAGCCGGGCGAGTCGGCGCTATACGCCCGCTACCGGTTGGAAAACCTGAGTCCCGACCCTCGTCACATCACCCTGTATCTGGCGCTGCGGCCGTTCCAGGTCAACCCACCCTGGCAATCGCTGAACATGATCGGTGGGGTTTCCCCGATCCGCGAGCTGGAATACACCGACCGGACCATCCGGGTGAACCAGGGCGCCAGAGTGGTTGCGGTGCTGACCGCGCCCGACCGGTTCCGCGCCGCCACCTTCGATCAGGGGTCGCTCACCGATTACCTGGCGATGGGCAAGCTGCCCGAACGTAGCCAGGTTGACGATCCCTTCGGCTACGCCTCCGGCGTACTGGAATATGGCTGGGATTTAAAGCCCGGCGAGGCGCGCGAGGTCATGCTGCGCATCCCGTTCCACGCCGCCGATCCACTCCCCTCGTCCGCGAGCGGGCGAGGGGCCGGGGGTGATGGCGCTCCGCCCGTCGCCGAGGCCGCCGCTCAGGTCAATAGCCTTCTGGAGCAGACCACCCGCGACTGGGCGGCGCGGCTGGACCGGGTGGGTTTGGAACTGCCGCCCGCCGCGCAACGGCTGGCTGGGAGCATCAAGAGCAATCTGGCTTATATCCTGATCAACCGCGACGGTCCCGCCATCCAGCCTGGTTCGCGCAACTATGCCCGCTCCTGGATCCGCGACGGCGCGCTGACCTCCGCCGCACTGCTGGGCATGGGCTACACCGAGGAGGTGCGGGAGTTCCTGCAATGGTACGCCGGCTATCAGACGACGAATGGCGCGATTCCCTGTTGCGTGGATTCACGGGGCGCCGATCCGGTGCCCGAACACGACAGCCACGGCGAATTCATCTACGCGGTAATGGAGTACTACCGCTATACCCGCGATGTCGGTTTTCTGCGGCAGATGTGGCCCACGGTGGTCCGGGCGGTCGGCTACATGGACTCCCTGCGCCAGCAGCGACTGACCGAGAAGTACCGGACCGATCCGGACTGCGTGGCCTATTGCGGGCTGGTGCCGGAATCCATCAGCCACGAGGGCTATTCCAGCCAGCCGCGCCATTCCTACTGGGACAACTTCTTCATTCTGCGCGGCTTCAAGGACGCGGCGGCGATGGCGGTGATTCTGGATGCGGACGCCCAGGCGGAGCGGTTCGCGGCGATGCGCGACGCCTTCAGCAAGGATCTGTACGCCTCGATCCGGGAAACCCTCAAGCTGCATAAGATTGACTTCATTCCCGGCGCGGTCGAACTCGGCGATTTCGACGCCACCTCGACCACCATCGCCGTGGACCCGGGCGGTGAACTGGGGCGTTTGCCGCAACCGGCGCTGGATCGCACCTTCGAACGCTACGACGAATTTTTCCGTCAGCGCCGCGCCGAGGCTAACTGGAAGGCTTACACGCCTTACGAGTGGCGAGTGGTTGGGACCATGATCCGGCTCGGCTGGCGCGACCGGGCGCTGGAGCAGATGACGTTTCTCATGGAAGGCCAGCGACCAGCGGCTTGGAACCAGTGGGCGGAGGTGGTCTGGCGTGATCCCAAGACGCCGCGCTTCATCGGCGACATGCCGCATACCTGGGTCGGTTCCGATTTCATCCGCGCGGTGCGCAGCCTGTTCGTGTACGAGCGCGAGGCCGATCAGGCGCTGGTGATCGGCGCTGGGTTGCCCGCCGCATGGGTGGAAAGTCCGGAGGGCGTCACGGTCAGACGGATGCCGACCTGGCACGGCACCCTGAATTACCGGATGGCGATGGCTGGCCCGGACACCCTGCGGATACGCTTGACCGGCGACGTGACCGTGCCACCGGGGCGGATCATCCTGCACTCGCCGTTCGACCGGCCGCTGCGGGCGGTGACGGTCAACGGCCGAGCGGTGGCGACTTTTACCGCCGCCACCGCGACCATCGACCAGTTTCCGGCCGAGGTGGAGTTTCAATACGCCGCCGCCGGACCGTGAACGGCTCGTGGCCACGCCCCCGCGCGCTACACTGGTCAACACGATTCACGGCCGCCGGGAGAACACACCGTCATGCACACCGACCTTTTTGCCCACGCCCAAGCCGTCGGTGGGTGTGTGCTGGGCAATGGCCGCCATGCCACCTTCCTCACCGCCGCCGGGACCGGCTATTCGGCCTGGGGTGAACTGGCGCTGACCCGTTGGAGCGCCGATCCAGTCGAGGACGGAGACGGATTTTTCCTGTATCTGCGTGATCTGGACAGCGGCGCGTTCTGGTCGCTGGGCCGGCAGCCGGTTTTTACCCCGCTGGCACAGCGCGCCAGCCGGTTCGGCGACGGCATCGCCGAACTGCGCTGCGAGTACGTGGGCATCGAAGCCGAAATGACGGTCAGCGTCCTCGCCGATGCCGATGGGGAATTGCGGCGGGTGACCTTGCGCAATGTCAGCGACCGTCCCCGGCGGATCGAACTGACCAGTTACGCCGAGGTGGTGTTGAACGTGCGGGCCGCCGACGCCGCCCATCCCGCCTTTTCCAAGCTGTTCGCGCAGACCGAATTCGATCCCGAGTCCGGGGCGCTGCTGGCGCGGCGGCGCCCGCGCGCTGCGGGGGAACCGGCCTGCTGGCTGGTTCATGCGCTAATCGGCGACGGTGATGGAACCGGGCAGCCACACTACGAAACCGACCGCGCCCGCTTCATTGGTCGCGGCTATTCGCTCGCCGCGCCCCAGGCGCTGGTGGAATCCGCCCCGCTGTCTGGTACGGTCGGCAACGTGCTGGACCCCATCGTCAGCTTGCGCCGGACGGTGCAACTGGCGGTGGGTGGCTCGGCGCAAGTGACTTTTCTGCTGGGCGCGGCATCGGAGCGGGAAGCGGCGTTGGCGCTGGTGGCGCGCTTCGCCGCGCCAGCGGCGGTTATTCATGAATTCCCCCCCTCGACTGAGGGGGGGTGGCGCGAAGCGCCAGGGGGGTTTAACCACCAGAATCCTCAAACCACCCCGGCGCTTCGCGCCACCCCTCCTGATCCAGGGAGGGGGGCCGATGGAAGACCCGAACAGTTGGTTTTCGACGACGAACCGCTGCAATTCTGGAACGGCCATGGCGGTTTCAGCGCCGATGGAACCGAATACGTGATCCGGCTCCAGCCCGACGCTGGCGGTCGGTTACGCCTGCCGCCGCTACCCTGGGTCAATGTGGTCGCCAATCCCCTGTTCGGCTTTCTGGCCAGTGAGACCGGCGCCGGCTACACCTGGAGCCAGAACAGCCGCGAGAACCGCCTGACCCCTTGGACCAACGACCCGATTCTCGACCCGCACGGCGAGGCGCTGTACCTGCGCGACGAAGACACGGGCGCGTTCTGGTCCTTGCAGCCGGGTCCGATTCCGCAACCGACGTCCTACGAAGTCCGCCACGGCTTCGGCTACAGCCGCTACCGCCATCTCAGCCAGGAACTGGAACAGGAGGTCTGGCTGTTCGCGCCGCGCGAGGAGCCGGTCAAGATTGCCCGGATTAAGTTGCGTAACAGGAGCGGCCAGCCGCGCCGGCTGTCCCTGTTCAGCTACGCCCGGCTGGTGCTGGGAGTGTTACCGGGGGATTACCCGGTGGAACTGGTCATTGAGCAGGATGCGGCCACGGGCGCATTGCTGGCCGAGAATCACAACCGGGAATTCGCCGGGCGGATCGCCTTCGCCGCCGCCGCCCCGCTTGACAGCGCGCCGGTTCACCTGAGCGGTGACCGGATGAGCTTTATCGGCCATCACGGCAGTCCGGCCCGGCCAGCGGCGCTCTCCCGTGACAGAAGCCTGGACGGCCGGTTGGGCGCGGGCCTCGATCCCTGTTTCGCGTTGCAAAGGACCCTGCGACTGGAGCCGGGCGCGACAGTGGAATGCGCCTTCCTGCTGGGCGAGGCGGGAAACCGGGACGAGGTCCGCCGACTGATCGGCCGTTACCGCCAGGATGGCGCGGTCGCGGCGGCGCTGGCCGAGGTTCGGGAATTCTGGCGCGACCGGTTGGCCGGCGTGCAAATCCAGACGCCCAGTCCGGCGCTTGATCTGATGGTCAACGGTTGGCTGGCCTACCAGACCCTGAGTTGCCGGTTGTGGGGCCGCTCGGCGTTTTACCAGTCCGGCGGGGCGTTCGGTTTCCGCGACCAGTTGCAGGACGCCGCCGCGCTGATTTATCACGACCCGGAATTGACCCGCCGGCAATTGCTCCTGCACGCCGCTCACCAGTTCCAGGACGGGGACGTGCTGCACTGGTGGCATCCACCGACGAGTTGCGGCATCCGCACCCGCTTCAGCGACGATCTGCTGTGGCTGCCGTATCTGGCGGCGTTCTACGCCCGCGCCACCGGCGAATGGAGTCTGTTCGGCGAGCCGGCGCCCTTCCTCAAGGCACGGCAACTGGAACCGGGCGAGGACGAGGCGTTCCTGACCCCGGAAGAGTCCGGCGAAGTCGCCAGCCTGTACGAGCATTGTTGCCGGGCGCTGGATCGCTCGCTGACCCAGGGCGCGCATGGCCTGCCGTTGATGGGAACCGGCGACTGGAACGACGGCATGAATCGGGTTGGTCGGCAAGGACGCGGCGAGAGCGTCTGGCTGGGCTTTTTCCTGTACGCCATTCTCGGCGATTTCATCCCGGTATGCGGCCAGCACGGCGATGACGACCGGGCGCGACGCTATGCCGGGTTTCGCCGCCATCTGGCCGAGGCGCTCAACGAACACGGCTGGGACGGCGACTGGTATCGCCGGGCCTGGTACGACCACGGCGCGGTGCTGGGTTCCGCCGCCAGCGACGAGTGCCGGATCGACGCGCTGGCGCAGGCTTGGGCGGTGATTTCGAAAGCCGCGCCGTGGCCCCGCGCCGAAGCCGCGCTGGACGCGGTCGAGCGCCATCTGGTTTCGGAGGAAGAAGGGTTGATCCGGCTGTTGACCCCGCCGTTCGAGAAGACCCCGCACGATCCCGGTTATATCAAGGGCTACGTCGCCGGCGTGCGGGAGAACGGCGGCCAATACACCCACGCGGCGCTGTGGGTGGTGCGGGCGCTGGCCGAACTGGGCCGGCGCGACCGGGCGGCGAAGCTGCTGGAGATGCTCAATCCCATCCGCCATGCGCTGACCCCGGAAGCGGTGACCGTCTATCGACTGGAACCGTTCGTGGTCGCCGCCGATATCTACGGCGCCGCGCCGCATGTCGGCCGGGGCGGCTGGAGCTGGTACACCGGTGCGGCCGGCTGGATGCTGCGGGTGGCGCTGGAATCGATTCTCGGTCTGGAATTGGTCGAGGGACACACATTGCGCTTGCGGCCCTGTATCCCAGACGAGTGGCCAGGTTTCCGTCTGCGCTACCGCCTGCCGGATGGCGATGCGGTGTACGAGGTTGAAGTCCGTAGCGATGGCGGCGCGGCGCGGGTCGCGGCGGTGGAGATGGACGATACGCCCGGCGTGGTCAAGGACGGTGCGGCCTGTGTTCCGCTGTTTCGGGATGGCAAGGCGCATCGGGTGGTGGTGACGCTGCGCCCGTTGGGTTGACCGGGCGCGCAAACGATGTCCCGACCGGAATGAGCAAATCCATGGGCGATTTCATGAAAAGGTTATCTCTGATCCGGGTCTTAAGGTAGAGCCGGCGTCCCGCCGGTTTATGATCTTCAACAAAATAATCGGGTAGTCACCGCCGGGATCAAACCACCCCGGCGCTACGCGCCACCCCTCCTTATCCAAGGAGGGGGAAAAAATACCCGATTAATTCCTGAAAAATCATAAACTGGCCTTCAGCCGGTTCTACCTTGACCAGCGTTGTCTCCACCCCAAGGTGCAACCCATGCCCCAAAAAACCCTGACCGTCGGCCTGGTGCAACAGGCTTGTAGCGCCGACCGCGCCGCCAACCTGGCCGCCAGCATCGCCGGCATCCGCGACCTTGCCAGCCACGGCGCGCAACTGGTGCTGCTGTCGGAATTGCACGCAAGCCGGTATTTCTGCCAGACGGAAGAGGCCGTTCTGTTCGACCTGGCCGAACCGATTCCAGGCCCCACGACCGGGGAACTGGGCGCGGTCGCTCGCGAACTGGGCATCGTGTTGGTCGTATCGCTGTTCGAGCGGCGGGCGGCGGGGCTGTATCACAACACTGCCGTGGTGCTGGAGCGCGACGGCCGGATCGCCGGCAGCTACCGCAAGATGCATATTCCCGACGACCCCGGCTACTACGAGAAATTCTACTTCACCCCCGGCGATCTCGGTTTCACTCCGATTAACACTTCAGTCGGCCGGCTCGGCGTACTGGTGTGCTGGGATCAGTGGTATCCCGAAGCGGCGCGGCTGATGGCGTTGGCCGGCGCGGAACTGCTGCTGTATCCGACCGCCATCGGCTGGAATCCCAACGACGATGAAGAAGAACGTCAGCGCCAGTGGGAAGCCTGGATCATCATCCAGCGGGCGCACGCCATCGCCAACGGCATTCCGGTGATGGTCTGCAACCGGGTCGGTTTCGAGCCTGATCCGTCCAGCCAGACCGCTGGCGCGCAATTCTGGGGTACGAGTTTCATCGTCGGCCCGCAGGGCGAATTCCTCGCCACCACCCCGTCTGACGAGCCGGCCACCTTGGCAGTGGAACTGAATTTGGATCGCTCCGAGCAGGTGCGGCGCATCTGGCCTTACCTGCGCGACCGGCGGATTGATGCCTACGACGGGTTGCTGAAACGCTACCTGGACCGCTGAGCGACCGTTGCCCTATTCCCGGCGGGTTTCGTTCCGATGGTGGATTTTTGGGTGGAAGCGCAATCCGGCTTACCGCTCCCGCAACCGCGGCAGCAACTCCACCAGATTGCAGGGCCGGGTACGGGCGTCCAGTTGTACCTGCAGGATGCGATCCCAGCCGGTGCGACAGGCGCCGGTTGAGCCGGGCAGGCAGAAAATGAAGGTGGCGTTGGCCAGCCCGCCCAACGCCCGCGATTGCAGAGTCGATGCGCCGATTTCCTCCCAGGACAGCATCCGGAACAGTTCGCCGAAGCCGGTAATCTCCTTGTCCAGCAGCGGCCGGATCGCCTCGGGCGTACTGTCGCGGCCAGTCATGCCGGTGCCGCCGGTGATCAGCGCCACATGCACCGCCGGGTCGGCAATCCAGCCCGAAACCACCGCCCGAATGCGGTAGATGTCATCGGGGACGAGGGTTCGGGCCGCCAGCCGGTGGCCGGCCGCGGTCAAGCGCTCCACCAGGGTTTGGCCGGAGGCGTCGTCCGCCTCGGTCCGGGTGTCGGAAACGGTCAACACCGCAATCGCCAGCGGCAGAAATTCACGGTTGTTCATCGCATGATCCATCCTGTTCACTCCGGTTGCGGGCGGAAAAATTGGCCGGTTCGGCTTGAAATGGCGCGCGGCGACCCTATTTAAAAGACAACTTCCACAGCCTCAAGAGGTCTGCATCATGAACCCGAGCCGTTACGAACCCTGGCAGCACATGCGCCACCTGCGCAAGGAACTGGACCGACTGTTCGAGCCCTACGCCGCCGGCGACGATCAATCCAGCGTCGCCACCTGCGACTGGATTCCGCCGGTAGACATCAAGGAAGAGAAAGACCGCTACGTGCTGCGCGCCGACATCCCCGGCGTGGATCCCAAGGTCATTGAGATTATCGCCGAAAACGGCGTTCTGACCATCCGCGGCAACCGTCCCGGTGAGACAGGCGAAAACCGCGCGGGCTACAGCCGGGTCGAACGGCCCTGCGGCAGCTTCTACCGCCGCTTCAGCTTGCCCGATACCGCCGATTTGGAGCGGATCGCCGCCCGCGGCGCCCATGGCGTGCTGGAAATCAGCATTCCCAAGGCGACCCACACCCTGTCGCGGAGCATTAAGGTCGAGGGCTAAACCGCCCGGCCGGCGGCTCAAACCCGCCGGTTTTCTCCCTCACCGCCTGGAGCCGGCATGAAATACCAGGACTACTACCAAATCCTCGGTGTGGCTCGCGATGCCTCGGCGGAGGACATCAGGAAGACCTACCGCCGGCTGGCGCGCAAATATCATCCCGATGTCAGCAAGGAAGCGCAGGCCGAGGAGCGCTTCAAGGAGGTTGCCGAGGCCTACGAGGTGCTGCGCGACCCCAAAAAGCGCGCCGCCTACGATCAGCTCGGCAATAACTGGCGAGCCGGCCAGGAGTTCCGCCCGCCGCCCGGCTGGCAAGGCGGTCCGGGCGGTCCGGGCGGTCCGGGCGGGCAACCGTTCAGCGGTGGCTTCGGCGGACGCGAGTTCAGCGATTTCTTCGAGTCGCTGTTCAGCAATCTGGGCGGTGGGGGCGGCCCCGGTTTTACTGGCGGGCGCGGCTTTCAGAGTCCCGGCCAGAGCCAGACCGTGGCCCTGGATATCACTCTGGAGGAAGCCTATCACGGCGGCAACCGGTCCCTGCAACTGCAACAGCCGGAGCGGGACGCCAGTGGCCGGGCGAGCGCGCGGACCCGCACCCTGAACGTCAAGATTCCCGCCGGAGTCACGACCGGACAGAAAATCCGGCTGAGCGGTCAGGGCGGAGCCGGCCTCGGCGGCGGTCCCAGCGGCGATCTGTATCTGGAAATGACGATCAAGCCGCACCCGCTGTACCAGATCAAGGGCCGCGACATTACCCTGGAATTGCCGCTGGCCCCGTGGGAAGCAGCGCTGGGCTGCAAGATCGACGTACCCACGCTCGGTGGGCCGGTTACGCTCAGCATCCCGGCCAACGCCCACAATGGCCAGCAACTACGCTTGCGCGGGCGTGGCCTGCCCGGCCAGCCACCTGGCGATCAGCTCGCGGTGCTGCGCATCGTCAATCCACCGGCCGATACCGAAGCGGCGCGCGAACTGTTCCAGCGGATGGCGCGGGAACTGCCGTTCAACCCGCGCGCGCACTGGAACCGGTAGTCGCGGCGGCGCCGGAACTCCATGCAGAGGGGCCTATCCAATCGCGAACCTGTCCCGGAACGGAGGTTTTTCCACCCCATGAATATCCAACGCTCCCTGTTGTTGCCGGTCGTCCTGCTGGTCTTGGGCTTGACCGTCGCCCTTCCGCCGGCTTCTTCGGCGGCCCTGCCCGCCGCCCTGGACGGCCAGCCGCTGCCGACCCTGGCGCCGATGCTGGAGCGGGCCACCCCGGCGGTGGTCAACATCGCCACCGAAAGCCGGATCGCGCTGCGCCGCAACCCACTGCTGGACGATCCGTTCTTCCGCCACTTTTTCAATGTCCCCGACCAGCCGCGCGAACGTAAGGCGCAGAGCGTCGGCTCCGGGGTGGTGGTGGACGCCAGGCGCGGTTACGTCATTACCAATCATCATGTGGTTGAAGGCGCCGACACCATCACCGTCACCCTGCGCGACGGCCGCAAGCTCAACGCCAAGGTGATCGGCTCCGATCCGCAAAGCGACGTGGCGGTGATCCAGATTCCCGGCAACAATCTCACCGCCCTGCCGCTGGCCGATTCCGACGGCCTGCGAGTGGGCGATTTCGTGGTCGCCATCGGCAACCCGTTCGGGCTGGGCCAAACCGTCACCTCCGGCATCGTCAGCGCCCTGGGCCGCACCGGACTGGGTATCCAGGGTTACGAGGACTTTATCCAGACCGACGCCTCGATCAATCCCGGCAATTCCGGCGGGGCGCTGGTCAACCTGCGCGGCGAACTGGTCGGCGTCAACACCGCCATCCTTGCCCCCGGCGGCGGCAACGTCGGCATCGGCTTCGCGATCCCGGCCAACATGGTGGCGCGGCTGATGAACCAGATCGTGGCCCACGGTTCGGTGCGGCGCGGCCAACTGGGCGTGGCGGTGCAGGATCTCACCCCGGAGCTGGCGCGGGCGTTCAATATTCCCGCCGACCGGGGCGCGGTCATCGCTCAGGTCAGTCCACGTTCCGCCGCCGCCCGCGCCGGTCTGAAGGAAGGCGACGTGGTGTTGAGCATTAACGACAAGCCGATCCGCGACAGCGGTGGCCTGCGCAACGCCATCGGCCTGCTGGAAGTCGGCGAGGCGGTGCGGCTCGACATCCTGCGCGACGGCAAGCCGCTGACCCTGGACGCCAAGGTCGGCGAATACGTGCCGGCCAAGGCCGAGGGCGATGCGATCAATCCGCGGCTGGCCGGCGTGACCTTCGAGGACATTGGGCCCAATTCGCCGCTGAGTGGACGGGGGGTGCGCGGCGTGGTGGTGGCCAAGCTCGAATCCGGCAGTTCCGCCGCCCAGGCCGGTCTACAGCGGAACGATGTGATCGTCGCGGTCAACCGCCAGCCCATCGCCAGCACCGACGAACTGCGTCAGATCGCCAGTCAAAACGATGGGCTGATTCTGAATCTGCTGCGCGGGCAGGGTGAGTTGCTACTGATGCTGCGGTAGGACTGGAACTGGACGCCGGTCGGGATTGGGTAGGCCGTTATGCGTGGTCGAAAATGTCCTTGATCTTCTGGTAACACTCGCAAGCGGATGCCTTGAGGCCTTCTCGATCCAGAATCGTGATATTTCCGCGGCTGTATTGGATCAGCCTTTGTTGTTGCAGAGCGCTGGCCGCCACGGTGACGCCGACCCGGCGCACCCCCAGCAGGTCCGCCAGCCATTCGTGCGTGAAACGGATGGGGTCCGACTGGAGTCGGTCGCTCGCCATCAGCAGCCAACGGGCCAGGCGCGCCTCCACCTGATGAAAGCGGCTGCACGCGGCGGTTTGCGTAATCTGGGCGATCAGGGCATGGGTATAGCGGTGTAGCGCGCGTTGCAGTGCGGGGCAGGTTTCGAGGGCTTCGCGAAAGTGTGAGGATTCCATCCGCATGGCCGTGCCCGTTCCCTGCACCACGGCGCGAACGGACGACGTACTGATCCCCTGCGCCAGGGGAAGTCCGATCATGCCTTCGCTACCGACCAGTCCGATTTCCAAAGCCATGTGGTTTTGAACCGGGGCCAGCAAAGAAACCAGAAGGCCATCGTTGGGGAAGTAGATATACCGAATCAACTCGCCAGGCTCATGGAGCACCTCCCCAAACGCAAGCGTGACGGATTCGAGACCAGCCAGTAAACGCTGGTATTCCTCGCGGGGCAGGGTCGCCAGCAACTGGTTGGTGGACATTTCGCCCTGACGCAACGCCGCCCGCGCGCCCGGTAGCAGGATGGCGCGGCCGCTCGCGGGATCGAGAATGGCGTCCACCTCGCCCGAGTTGATCGCCCGCAGCGTCGCGGCATCCTGGACCAGTCGCCGAACGAAAGCCGCGAGTATGGCCTCGGCTTCCGGGTGATCGACTTCTGCTCTCGATACGGAGCATGTTTTTTTCATGAGGTTTTTCATTCCAGTCCGAGCGCGAGCAGCACTTTGTTTTTATCGCTGAGGTTGCCGACAACCTGCGCGGCGGGCAGCGGAGACAGCTTGGTGAGACTGGGGGTGACGATGACGCCATCGGCCAGGGCGCGAAGCGGTTGTTCGAACACATCCACAATTTCCAACTGGTAGTGTCCTTTCAAGTATTGCTGACAAATCGCCTCCAGATTGGCGATTGCCTGAACCGAGTTGGGCGCGCCACCCGCCACGTAGAGCCGCATCACCACCACCGCAACCGCAGCGGGATCGGATGGCTTGACGATCTGCTTACGGCGCATCTCACTTCTCCTTGCTGGCCTTCTTGCGGGTTCCAGAACCGGAAGCATCACGAGGCTTCACGGGGCTGCGGGGGGGGAGTTGCCGCCGGATCGGTGCGGGTCGCCAGGTCCGCACTACGCATCCTGCGCGACTCGTGCTCTCTTTCGCTCGAGGACAGCACCCGCGCTTCACCGTCCAGGGTGTACAGCGCCAGTTCGGCCTGCTGTCGTTGAAGATCCAGTTCCAGGGCTTTGATCCGGGCCCGCGTATCCGCTTCGGCAAATTCCAGCTCGCGTTGCTTGTGCTCGAACTCGGCCCGGCGCTGTTTCTGCCTGGCGCTCTCCTCGGCCTCCTTTTCCCAGCGCAGCGTGCCCATCAGCACTTCACCCCCGGCGGAATAGACGTCCGTGAGTATCGGGCCGGTTTCGCTCAGCACCAGTTCGCGCACCTGGTTGGAGTGCCAGGTTCCCCGCGACTTGACGATGGTCAGCGCCCGGTTGCGTTCACCGCCGCGCACCAGATACGAGAGGTGAATCCAGGTATCGGCAATGGTCGAAATCTGGAGGTCAGTCGCTTCCATCTGCGGATCGTTACCCTCGATGAGGGCGCTGATCACCACAGTAATTTTGCTATCTTTCATCATATGGATCAGCCGGTTGGCGACCGCGCGCGCCGCGCCGATCCCCCCGGCCTTGGCCATCGCGGACAGGGGATCGATCACCATGCAACGCGGTTGATGTTCGCGGATCAACGCGCGCAGCTTGATTAAATGCTCTTC
>WBZP01001941.1_pt1 | contig 24498 bp, 19 predicted proteins | sample 5204301 | NCBI WGS metagenome assembly WBZP01 (sample SAMN12412401, study PRJNA552823) | activated sludge metagenome | isolation source: activated sludge from nitrification reactor of wastewater treatment plant... | place: USA: Pennsylvania | collected 2017 | reverse complement strand
AAGGAGCCCTGGTCACCGCTTGGTACAGCTCGCTCACCGCCCCCCAGATCACGGGTTTCCCTTCGATCGATGCTAGATCCTTTGCGTCCTCTGCTTTGGGGACATAGGTAGAGTCCATCGGCGGGTGATGGGTTTCGCCTGAGTGTGATCTGATGAAGAGCTCGCGACATATGAGTGTCATTTTGTCTTCATCGAGCGCCAGCCGAATTACCTGCTGCCTTTCCTCTGCGCTCATTGGATCAGCGTCCCAGGGTTGGGCGAACTCTGCTTGTGGTGGAGGGTCCGCAGTTGCCTGTGCTGAAGTGGCTTGCGGAGGGACTGCTGTCCGATTGCTCGGAGTCTCAATCTGCGGCGTAGGTTCCGACTCTGCTACAGATTCCCTCTTCGTTACAGATTCTTGCGGTGATACCGATTCCTGTACGGTCGATTCCTGTGGTACTGCATGCTCTGCCGATGTATCGGTTGCCACTTCGGAGGGAGACGGAGTGCCAGAGTGTTCGCCAACTTTCTTCGTCCAATCAGAGACCATGGTCAAGCATGTGAGCAGTTCCTGTAACGCAGGTAGGACCGTAGCCATTGCCTTCGCTAGACGCACTGTCACTGTTAGGTTGTGCGTACTCAGCCTGGCATCAAGGACCGGTGTCAACTCGCGCTTTTGATCCGCTTCAGTGTGGGTCGCAGCAATTCTCGATTCTGAGTTGATCGACTTCGTTCTATCAGTTGAAGAGGAATCGCATGAGGATGCCTCTGCTTCAATTCCCACAGGCGACGCGCTGCTGGTCAGGAAGAAGTGAAGACCAGGAATCGTTCCATTTGGCTTCGGAGGAATGACCTCGCCAGATACTCCCGTCCACACCACGCGATACGTCTGTCCGTCCATCAATCGAATGTCATAAGGAGCCTGAAACGGACTGAGGGAATAGTGACCCTGATGGCCGGTAGCATCAAGCGGCGGAGACAGGCGAGGTACCTCATCGAGTGTGCGTGTCGGTAACACCAGTCGATAGCCCACTGCGCCTTCTGGTGCCAGGCCACTAATCTGCTCAGCCATGGGAATGCGTGAAGCGGTGTGCGCGCTTGTGTGCTGACGTGCTCGCGGGGTCTGCGGAGTTCGACCGGCTGGCTTCTTCTTCCTACGCGCACCTACTTGCACCTTCGCTCCGTTCTGCTCCTTCCCGCGCTTGCCTTTGGGGCTCAATGCGGAGTGCTCTCGCCAATGGCTTGCACGGTGCGAGTCATCGCAGAACTGCTTCCGGGAACTGCTCCCTACGGGCAACGCCTTGCCACAGAAAATACATTCCATCGGGCCCATCGTACCGCGAACGGAATCACTTGCGCAAGCCTCCAGCGCGAACGCAAGGGAGGTGTGGTCGTAGTTCCGTTCTCGTTCACAACAGCGGAGCGTTCGGAACTCCCAGCCGCCGCTGGAACGCTCATCCGAACGGATCGGTGCCCGCGCGAGGACAGACAACCATCTGCTCCCCACCGGCCCGTGGCCCGCCCGACATCAACTAGTCGTTAACGCGGTCATCAACATGGTCATCAATCAGTCGTTAAAAGAGTCGTCAATCAGTCAGCAACCAGTCGTCAAATAGGCATCAATTAGACGTCAAATCGAGCACTTTCTCGTCGAGATCGTAGAGACGTTGATTTGCTGATCAATTGACGGCTCGCACCGCGTGGTCTGGCTGGCCGGAAAACGGCGGCGGGAACTCAGGGAGTGCCGGTCTGTTTGACCGCTCGATGAAAGGAGATCGGGCCTATCGTACCGTTCGGCGATGCTGCTCTGGGAGTGACTCACAGCCCATTCAACGCGAACGCAACGGTTCGATGGGGTAAGCAGATGGGATGCGTTCCCGTTCCATCCGCTCCTCGTTCGGGCTCTCAAGTCCGCTACGAACGATAACGGAAGTGACCACGGCCTAGCGATCGGTTCGGCAATGGATCATCTCCCCAAAGCGCCACCACGAAGCGCTTCATGGATGCCTTGCATGTGCGTCCGAATGGTTTCTTGTAGTACCACTGGCAGCCGCTTAGGAGCCGACCGCCACCGCAGCACTGCGCAGAGACACGCTGGAAGTCGGTCGCGAACGGACTCTCAAGTCCGGGATCTGCTCGCACCCACAGGTGCAACTGTGGCATGAGGCGTCAGGAGTTGTGCTGCCACGTAGCCGCGCTCGGGAGTCGCTGAGGAAGGATCTCCATCAATGCTGGCGGTCGGATGTTAGCGATGTACCTACAGCGTCGTTCATTCTGCATAGGTCATCGGGTGCGTTCAGAAGGAGACAGACGCCGACCACGTTTTGACCCGCCCTCAGCAGCAGTTCTGCGCCTGAAGCGTGTCTCCTGCAAACGGCGGAGTGTGTGGCACAGCAGTCTCTCCGTTGAAGGCACAGCGGTCATTCCTCATTCGATCAACTGGCGATGGACTCTGTTCGATGCTGAGGAGTAGAGCCCAGTGAGCTGTCGACAGTGGAATCGGTCCATGTCGAACTACTTGCCCGCCATGTCTGCTAACTGTCTTCGTCGTTACGGTTTGCGATGGGCATTCATCGCTGCGGCGATTTTACTGAGGACCCGCTCGCCAAGCACAGCAAAATCAAACCAATGACGACTGCAAAAGCCCCCTTCATCGTCCTGTACCGCTGGCGGCTCCACCCTGGGCGCGAGGCTGGATTCATCGCGGCCTGGTCGCGGCTGACGGAACGACTCAAGGAACGCGGCTCGCTCGGGTCGCGGCTCCACCGAGGCCCCGATGGCCTCTTTTACGGCTACGCGCAGTGGCCGAGCGACGAAGTTAGGTTGGCCGCCTTCGCTGAAAACCTGGATCCTGACGCATCTGAGTACATGAGCATCGCCATCGCCGAGCGTTTCCCCGAGCTTCAGCTTGAACCGGTCGCGGACTATCTAGAGCCGCTCGCTAGCCGGGCCGGATAGGCGGCAAAAAGAGGCCCAACGCCTGCCAGTACAGAAGGTTTTCGTATCAGGATGTGGTCTCTGATAAGATGACGCGGTTCGAGGTATGCGATGCACAACCAGCCGCAGGCTCAGGATCAGTCACCACAGCCAGGCCCAGACTGTCCACCAGAGGATCAGCTCATCGAGCTGGCGGCAGGACGCCTTGCAGGCCCTGTCGCCCAAGAGGTCAGAGCCCACGCAGAGCATTGTCCTTCCTGTTCGATGTTTTTGATCGGGCTGAGTGATACAGCATCCGGCTCAGCGAATGCTCCTGGTTTCTCCGAAGGACTGCTGGCCGGGAATCCAGGTCAGTTCGTCGCGGAGTTCCGGCTTCTACGTCCGCTCGGTCATGGTGCGATGGGAGAGGTCTTCCTGGCTCGCGATACCTTTTTGGATCGACTCGTGGCGGTGAAGTTCCTAACGACTGGAGAAACCAGTACGTCTGCCCGAGAGCGGTTCTATGTAGAGGCCCGCGCAGTTGCTCGACTTCAGCATCCCAACGTCGTGACTCTGTATCGCGCTGGCGAAGAGAATGGTCGACGGTATCTGGTCTCGGAGTATGTACGGGGTCAGAGTCTGGAACGTCTGTCCAAGCCACTACCATGGAAGCATGTTGTCGAGATCGGACTGGGTCTTTCGCGAGGTCTAGCCGCTGCTCATCAGCGAGGTGTGTTGCACCGCGACGTGAAGCCTGCGAACGTCATGATGACCAAAGGAGGCGAGGTCAAGATACTCGATTTTGGGCTTGCCAAGCTGATTGAGGTGCTGCCCGGAAAGAGCCAGAACGCAGGGGCCACAGCAGGACAGCCCGTCATGCTCAGCGCAAGCCAGCAGGACGGTGTGGAGGTGGCGAATCTCTCTATCACGCGAAGTGGCGCGCTGCTCGGCACTCCGCTGTATATGGCACCTGAGATCTGGCACTCGGAAACAGCGACGACCCAAACGGATGTCTACTCACTCGGTGCGCTCCTGTTCGAGCTGTGCAGTGGTCGCCCTCCTCATCATGCAGAGAACGCTTTGGCGCTGGGATTTCGGGTGACTGGCAATGATGCACCACCGCTGGCAAGCGTCGTTTCATCCGTAGATACTCGACTCGCCAAAGTGGTCGATCGCTGTCTCCAGCGAGATCCGTCCAAGCGGTTTGCTTCTGGGAATGAAGTCCGGGAAGCACTCGAACAGATTACTGCCAAGGGGCCCTCTGTTTCGCGTGGTGTGGCGATCTTCGTGGTCTCTGTGCTTCTCGCAGTACTAGCAACGGTGGCCGGAGTTGCGTTCACACGCGATCGCCAAGCCAAGAAGCAGGCAGAGCTAGCGCAGCGTCTGGGAGAGGAAATATCGACGATGGAGTGGCTGCTGCGCAGTGCCAGGCAGCTCCCACTCCATGACCTTGGACAAGAAAAGGACATCGTTCGCAAGCGGATGGCGGAGCTACAGACCAAGCTGAAGGGCTACGGCGAGTTGGGAACTGGCCTGGCTCACTACGCGCTGGGACGCGGTCACATGGCGCTGCATGAGTATCCCCAAGCACTGTCCGAACTTCAGCTAGCGATTCAATCTGGGAACCAGAGTGCAGAGGTGCACTATGCGCTGGGATTCGTGCTTGGTAAGCACTTCGAGCAGGCGATCTATGAAGCACGACTTGCTGGCGGTGGCGAGTTTGCACAGGCTCAGATCAGAGAACTGACGTCGAAATATCTTCAACCAGCGGTCCGATCGCTGGAAAATGCTCGTGCAATGCAATTAGATGCACCTCAGTATTTGGAGGCGTTGATTTCGTTCTATCGGCATGATTACGAAGATAGCCTAAAGCACATTGAGGTCACTCTGAAAAAGGCACCATGGCTCTATGAAGCCATGAAGTTAAGCGCAGATATTCATCACGAGCGAGCACTTACGGCCCGAGACAGCGGAAGCTATGAAGTCGCAGAGCAAGAGTTTGGTTTGGCTGTTCGAGACTATCAGAAAGCTGCCGAAGTGGGTCGTAGCGATAGTGAAATATACGAAGGTCTCGCAGAAACTTGGATTCGACAGATCGAGATGGCAGCCAATCGGACCAAACCGTTCGACAGGTTCTTCCAAGGGGCCATGGAGGCGAGCAACAGTCTAGCGGCAGCAGACTCACAAAGCCCTGGCGGTTCGCTCAAGCGAGCATTTGCCATTTTGATGACTATGCATTTATCTGGTTTTATCCACGTCTCGCTTGCAAAGGCAGAACAATGTGTACAGGAATCTCAGTCGGTTTTGGCGAAACAGCCAGATAATCCATATGCTCGTGAAGTCTATGCAATGTGCAATCGGATTCTGGCGGAAATAGCTATAAACAATGGTAATGATCCAGTCCCATTATTCCAACTGGCAATTGCCGCGCTAGAGCCTGCGCTCAAACGAAATCCAAGATTTCTATGGGGGATCAACGACCTCAGTACGACATATGCAATACTTGGCGAATATTTGCAAAGTCGTGGACATTCTTCTGCCAAAGAGACGCTAGAAAAGGCGCTTCACCTAACCAAGCAGGCATCAGCTCTCGATCCAAAATACTTAACTGCTCCGCAGAATAGTCTATATGTCCAGTCATTGCTTGTATCGGCGACCAAAACCACCGAGGAGCTGCGCAGCGTGTCACTGGAAGCTGATTCGACAATCAATCAATGTGCTACCATCAATCCTCAGTTTCAGCAGTGTTACGTCAACTATTTTCAAGTCTACGCGCGCGCGGCGTCTCGCATGGCTCTGCTGGGACAAGATCCACAGTCCTATCTGACGATTGCTCTGGACAATCTGGCCACCAGTCGCAAGCTGGGTGGTACGCTGCTCGATGTTGAACAGAACGCGGCCCTTTCACACCTGACCGTTGCACGCGAAGCGTTGCGGAAAGTACAAGATCCCGATCCAGCGTTGGCGGAAATGCAGGACGACTTGAAACGCTGCTTTGCCGTGTCAGCTCAGGATGCGACCTGCGAGACACTCGCCGCAAAGGCAGCCTGGGTGCAGAGTGATTGGCGGACCAGTCGAGGCCAGCAAGGGACTTCGACCCTAGAGGGCGCTCTGGCCAAGGCCGTGCTCGCCACTCAGAGTCCTGAGGCCAACCCCGATGCTTGGCAGACGCTGGCGGAAACGTATCTGCGCCTGGCACGAGCGGGTCAGAATCATCCCCAAATGCGCGATGCCTACCTGGAGAAGGGACTCTCTGCGGCTCAGAAAATCTACGAGATTAACCCGAACCATGCACTGGGTCGAGCCACTGAAGGGGCACTCCGTCTCTTGGTCGCACAGTCCGCACAAGATCCGACCGTACGCCAGCAGGTCGCCAGAAAGTCGGTGCAGCTGCTGGAACTAGCGATCAAGCTCGATCCATTCCTGAGCACCTCGTACGAACCGCTGACACAAGCAGCCCGCCAACTTGCGAACCTGGTCAACTGACGATCGAGACACAGGAGGTCCGGTACTTTTTGCAACCCGGCCTCGCAGAATAGCACCTGCGTTGCTCAAGTCGCATTGGTGAATGGAGCAACAGAGTGTGTAGCTATGACCTGCCCCCCAAAAACTGATCCATGGGGACTCAAGAAAAGGAACGGATGGTTCTGGGCTTCCGCTACAAAGGAAGCTGCCATGAGAAAGTCCAAGTTCACCGAGGAGCAGATAGTCCAGACGATTCGACTTGCTGAGTCCGGTACTCCGGTTGCGGAGCTGTGTAGCAAGATAGGAATCAGCGAGCAGACGTTCTACACCTGGAAACGGAAGTTCGCGGGCCTGGGCCTCGCGGAGCTGCGTCGGCTCAAACAGCTCGAGGAAGAGAATCGCAAGCTCAAGCAAGTGGTCGCAGACCTGACGCTGGACAAGACCATGCTGCAGGATGTGCTGCGAAAAAAATGGTGAAGCCCGGCAAGCGGCGCGAGGCGGTGGCGTATCTGGTGCAGTGCCACGGCCAGAGCGAGCGTCGCGCCTGTGGGGTACTGCGGCAGAGCCGGGCGACGCAGAGATACACCTCCAAAGCACGCGACCAGAGTCCGCTGAGGATTCGGCTGCGAGATCTGGCGCTGGCGCGGCCTCGGTACGGCTATAGGCGCTTGCACGTGCTCTTGCGGCGGGAAGGCTGGCCAGTGAACGTCAAGCGGGTGTGGCGACACTACAAGCTACTGGAGCTCAGTCTGCGACGGAAAGTCGGGCGCAAAAAGCGTGCGAGTCAGCTCCGCGTGGAGCCTCCGGCTCCTACGCGCTGCGGACAGCAGTGGTGCATGGATTTCGTCACAGATGAGCTCGTCAGCGGACAGAGATTCCGCGCCCTGATGGTGGTCGATATCTTTAGTCGCTCAAGTGAGTTACTTGAACCTGCCGTTTCCCTGACGGGGAAACGGGTCGTGGAGGCCCTGGACCAGGTGGCGCAGGTGCGCGGCTATCCGGAGGCGATTCGGGTGGACAACGGAGGAGAATTTTGCTCCAAGGAGATGGATGCGTGGGCGTATAGGAATGGCGTGAAGCTGCTGTTCAGTCGACCCGGAAAGCCGACGGACAACGGCTACATAGAGAGCTTCAACGGGAAGCTACGCGATGAGTGTCTGAACCAGCATCTGTTCACAACGATCAAGGACGCGAAGGAGAAGCTGGAAGCCTGGAGAAAAGACTACAACCAGAACCGTCCCCACAGCGCGCTGGGAAACTTAACCCCCGCAGAATATGAACGCCTGCACACAAACGAAAAGCCCAGAAAAAGCCGCTCCTAAAGTCTCCTCTGGATCAACTTTGGGGGGCAGGTCAAAAAAGCCGCTCCTAAAGTCTCCTCTGGACCAACTTTGGGGGGCAGGTCACAGGGTACGTTTTCTTGAGTCTCTGTGGATCAGTATTTGGGGGACAGGTAACCCAACTCAACCATCAGGTTTCTCCTGGATCGTTGCCCATGGTCGTTGCCCGCGCCTGCATGCTCCAGGCGACCACGTCCTTGACCATGGAACCATAGCCATGATTGCTATTCCTCCTCGCGAAGGAGTGAGCCATGACCGCAGATCCGAAGAAGGACTTCATCAAGCCGCTCGATGAAGCGCTCGTTGAAATGAAGCACCTGTGCCTTGAGAATCTCCGAGGCAGGCCGGTTCCGCTCTTCGCTGTCTATGACGCGGACGGCTGGCATTGGTGGATGCCGACACCGGACGGACGGATTGCGCACCTCCGTCCCATAGACACCGCCGAAGGGAAGTACCTAGCCGAAGCGCCAGCTGACCCGGATGACCTGTACTTTCCCTTTCTCGACTTCTTCGTCCAGAGGCTTCCCTCGAACGACCTTTTGCGTTGGCTGGACGCTATCGTCGATGATCTATGGTGCCTCTCGACTTCGATGGCGAAGCTGGAGTTTTTTTATCGATCGAGCTTGGCCGACAAGCACATCGACTTCTCATGGATGGTCGGTACCGAGATTGAGTACATCGTGTCAGTGCTCCGCAACGTCTATGATTTGCTTCAGGAGGTCATCGTCCTTGTCTGGAAGTCGATCCAGCTTCACGGCTGCGAACGCAAGAATCAGGAACTAAGGAAGAGCTTCGCTGACATGACCATGCGCGCAGATACGCTCATGTCAGCCGCAGATATCGCCAGCGCACGAAATGTTCCAGACTGGTTGGCAGCCTACTACGCAGCTTGCGCGCCGTTCTTTGCAGATCTCCGTCGGTATCGCAACAAATTCGTCCACTACGGCGAGACGCAGGGCCTGCTGTTTGTCACCGACCGAGGTTTTGCGGTCGATAAGAACTCGGAGCCATTCGCCGGTTGGGACGTGTGGGACGCCGATAGCATCTCGGGCAACCTCGCATCGCTCCGTCCAGTGTTCCAACACATGATGCTCAGCACGTTCGGAGCATTTACCGCCTTTGCGTCATTGATGGCGGAGAAGATCGCTTTTCCACTCCCTGTCGCGCCTGGCTACCGCATGTTCATCAGAGGCTATCATAACGGTGCGTTGAAACGCGCGCTCTCTGGCGCGAAGTGGTGGGATTTGGATAGCTCGCCGCCCAAAGACCCCGAGCGGTAGCCGAGTTAGGGTATGCGTCGCGCTGAATCGCGGCAAGAGGTGGGGCACGGCTCCCGTGCGCTGCGCCAGCGCCGCTGCCAGCTCGATGCCATCGCTCTCCCCGTCCGTACGGTCAGCATTCGATGGCACCTTACGTAGCGGCAGTGCGCTCTGACAAACAACAGCAGGAAGTGGTGCCCAAACCGGCCCAGACATATAATAAGGATTGCCCAACCAGTGAATATCGCGTCGGTCGGTCGTTGCGTCCTCGCTCTCTGTCAGACCATCTGATAAAGCTGGACAGCGAAACCAATGGCTCGTGCAGACCTACTCTTGTCGATCATTCGCTCTGGCAGCCAGGGCAACCAGGCGGATTTTCGACGCGCTGTCGAATCGCTCATCGCCGAGGAGCGAGCCCGGCAGCACCATGTTTTGGCCGATCAGTTGGCTGAAAATTTGAAGATTGCCGAGCGCGGTGGTGGCCCCAGTCCGTCTGGGCTCGGCGTGATACGACCAGCCATTGCAGACGAAAAGCTCCGTGATCTTCTCATTGAAACCGTACCGCGTCGACGGCTCGATGATCTGGTACTGCCCGATGCAGTTCTTCAAGTCTGCGAGGAGCTTGTCGAGGAGCACAGCCGGATTGATGTCCTCCGCTCACACGGACTGGAGCCCCGGCATCGGCTCTTGCTCTGTGGTCCGCCGGGAAATGGCAAGACGTCGCTGGCGGAAGCGCTCGCGGAGCGGCTGGCTGTTCCGCTTCTGACGCTTCGCTACGATTCCCTGATGGGCAGCCTGCTGGGTGAAACGGCAGGGAGACTGCGCAAGGTCTTCGACCATGTCAGAACTCGTCCGTGCGTACTCTTCTTCGATGAGTTCGAGACGCTCGGGAAAGAGCGCGGGGATACGCACGAGACAGGCGAAGTGAAGCGGGTCGTTAGCTCGCTGCTGCTCCAGATCGACCAGTTGCCAAGCTATGTGGTCGTCATTGGTGCCAGCAATCACCCAGAGCTTTTGGACCGGGCGGTGTGGCGGCGGTTCCAAGTCCGCTTGGAATTGCCAAGCCCCACCAGGGCGCAGCTTGAGCGACTGTTTGCTCGCTTTGAGGCACGGCTCGGTAAGAAGCTTGGTTTGACCCCGCGAACGCTCGCGGAGAAGCTCCGTGGGTCGAATTTTGCTGAAGCGGAGGCATTCTGTGCGGACATCCTGCGCCGCTACGCTCTGTCTTTGGAGCAAGGAAACTTGCCCGAAATCGTGCGAAGTCGTATCGCACAGTGGCAAGCACGACTGACGCCGCCGCCGGTGCCGCCCAAAGACTGAGGTAGGACATGCCATCTCGCCCGCTCCTCACGCTGCCGCCGCCCAAACGAATCATCCCACCCAGCGCTGGCGGAGGTGGCAACAAGAAGACCGGTCCATCACTCGATGAGCAGCGACAGCGCATCCCCAGTCAGTTTGCAGAGCTAAAAAGAGCGATCGAAGAGCAGAAACTGCTTCTGGGCAGTAACCCACTGGGAATCGAGCCCGGTCAAGTCCTGGTCCTAGAGACACTCTGCTCCATCGCTGATTTCTGTCGCGTCATCAAGTCGATTCGTGGGCTGGAATGGCTGATCGACGAACCATTTGCCGACAGTATCGACGACGATGATGTGGATGACTCTGAAGCCGATGAGCCCACGCCTGTCGCTCGTATCCCTGAGCAGCTGGGCTTCTTCCATCCCCCGCAAAGTGAACCGGAGCAAGAGGAGACCACCAAGGGCCATCTGTACCTGGCATTCACCAATCAGCAAGCGCTCAGCGAGCTGGAACGTCTGTGGCGACTGTACGAGTCTGCGCCCGACGAGAAGTTCCCGAACGGGTTTGGGCCGCTGCGAGAAGCCTTCCGGTACGTCACAAACATTCGTGCCTGGGGAGTTCAGGATCGTCTGCGCGAGTCCGGTCTCGAATCCGACTGGGCGGCACGACGTGCAGCCGGAGACGAGGTTGTACCGGTCGAAATCGAACTTTGGTATCGCAACGCCCAGGAGGAACGCGCACGACGCGCAAGGCACATCACGCACCTGGTGCATGCCGAAGGTGGAACCGTCAAGAACGTCTACGAGCTACCGGAGATTCGTTATCACGCATTGCTGGCACACTTGCCCATCTCATCGGTCCAGAAGCTTGTCGATCACGACTATACGCAGCTCATCAAGTCCGACGAGGTCATGTTTTTCCGCCCGGTTGGTCAGATCGTTGGCTCTCCCTTGGTGTCTGGTCTGGATACGGAGCGACTTCCTGAGGGTCATATCCCGCCACTGCCGAACCGACAGAATCGCTTACGGGTGGCGCTTCTCGATGGTCTGCCGCTTGCGAACCATGCTTTGCTGGCGGGTCGGCTCGTCATAGACGACCCCGATGACTGGGGCTCTGACTACCAAGCGAGCGAACAACAGCACGGAACGGCGATGGCGTCGCTTATCCTGCACGGAGAGCTGGACTTGCCATCAGAGCCTCTGTCCTGTTCGCTGTACGTGCGCCCAATTCTAAGGCCAGAGCGGAGCAGCTTCGGTGGATCACAAGAACGAATGCCGACTGATGGCTTGGTCGTCGACCTCATGTACCGGGCACTGCGTCGCATGTTCGAGGGAGAAGGAACAGGAGACGCCAAGACCGCGCCCGTTGCGCCCGATGTGGTGGTCATCAACTTGTCCGTCGGGGACAGCCATCGCCCGTTCCTGGGCCGCGCAATCAGCCCGTGGGCACGACTTCTCGATTGGGCAGCATGGCGATACAAGGTTCTGTTCTGCGTCAGCGCTGGAAACTACGGGCAACTGACGGTTCGTCTGTCGGCGGCCACCTTTGTGGCGCTGCCACCTTCTGAACAAGAACGAAATGTTCTGGTTTCAGTGACCGAGGATCGCCGCCATCGGCGGATCTTGTCTCCATCCGAAGCCATGAACGTACTGACGGTCGGTGCGGCCCATGCTGATCGTTCTGAGCGCCGATCCGCGGATCGCCGCCTTGATGCCATCGTCACCCCACGCACCGTCAGCCCGATCAGCGCGCAGGGACCAGGGTTTCGCCAGTCGGTCAAGCCGGAGCTGCTCTTCCCCGGTGGTCGGGTTGTGTTCAACACTTCGCACTTGGTGTCCCAGCCGGAGGTCAAGCTTGCGGCTCCTATCGCGGAATCGAGTGGTCCACCGGGTCTGCGGGTTGCTGTTCCTGGCGTTGCCGCTGGCGAGGCGGATCGGACTGCGCACAGTCGTGGAACCAGCCTCGCTACCGCCCTGGCAAGCCGAGCGGCTGCGCAGTGTTTGTCGGTCTTGGAAGATCTGCACACCACCTGGGATGGCGACGGAATCGGCAGAGCGCATCTTCCCGTCCTGCTCAAAGCGATGCTGGTCCATTGCTCCGAATGGAACGAGGCAGCTCGCAAAGTGGTTCGTTCCGTGATCGAGTCAAGGTCTGCGCTGTCCTCGCAGAAGGAGAGGGCACTCATGGCTCGGCTATATGGCTACGGCGTGGCCGAGCCCAGCCGCATCATCGAATGCACCAACAGTCGCGCCACACTGCTCGGCTATGGTTCGCTTTCGGCCAAGGATGTCTACGAGTACCGCATTCCCCTGCCACCCAGCATTGCCGGGCAGCGCATCTACCGTCGGGTCATCGTGACGTTGGCCTGGCTGACCCCCATCAATCCTGAGCATCGTCACCATCGCGTCGGGAAGCTGCGCTTCCAGATGCGTAAGCCAGATGGTTCCGGTCAGGACGTGCTGACTCGTCAAAATGTCGATCACAACGAAGTCCGGAATGGAACGGTCCAGCACGAGATTTTCGCCGGGAATCAGTTTGCCGACGACGAGTGGCTTGTGCTTCACATCCAGTGCAGTGAGGATGCCGGGACGCTCTCTGACCCGATACCCTTTGGCCTTGTGGTGACGGTCGAAGCACCAGACTCCGAGCTTCCAATCTATGAAGAAGTCCGCGCTCTTGTAAGTGTCCCCGTTGCGATTCCAGTTTCCGTTGGCAGCTAAGGGCGGCACGCCGTCTCGCCAGCAGCTATGTTCCGTAGGCTGCAATCACCTCTTCGGATAGCCACCTCAGCCCATCGTCATTAGGGCCAAGGTCCATTTTGGCCTCTTCGATCCATCGGAGGGCGTCCTCCTGCTGGATCGAGCGAGGGTGCTGGCGAATGGTCTCTTGCATAGCCCCCATCGTCAGTGGGGGCGGAGATCCATCGCTTTGCTGGCCAGCAGCAAACAGCGCACGACGCAAGGTTAGCTCCACCACGGCCTTGATATCAGCGGGAGTGAACAGAGGGGTCTTCGCGGCCAATGCCTGGGGCTCGACGCATTCCCCGCCAGCAACGCTTCCAGCGCCGTACCTCCGAAGGTAGTAGGAAAAGATCGCCTCGCGGTCCTGCTGCGTAGGCGGCAGGACCGGTACGCGCAGATCAAAGCGACCACACCGTCGGATCGCAGTATCGATTCCGCGCACGTAGTTCGTCGTGCCGACCACCATGACGGCCTTGCCTGCGATGCGGTCAAGCTGGGCGAGAAGCTCGTTCACCTGGCGGCGCTCATCGGAGTGCATGTTGTGTTCGTTGCGCTGCGGTGCCACTCCGTCGATTTCGTCGAGAATCAGCAAGCAGGGTGCCTGCTTCAATGCCCAGTCAAAGACCTCGCGAATCTTCTCGACTCCCATACCAAGCCAAGCAGCGGTCAAGTCGCTCGGCAGCAGGCGACGGCAGGTCACGTTGGTCATCCCAGCCAATACTTTGCCAACAAGACTCTTCCCACAGCCTGGCAGCCCATATAGCAGCAGTCCGTTCGCACCGCTCATACCGTAGCTCGTGTAGCGGTCGGGGTTGAGCAGCGGGTCCAGCACATCACACTCGATGCGCTTCTTCAGATCGCTATAACCTGCGATGTCGCTCAGCGTGAGCGGCTTCTCGTCCTTCTGCTGGGTGCTGCGCCACGAGACACCACGAAACTCGATAATCTGCCGAGGAGGTTCGATGTTCGCAACCAAAACAGGAACGCCTCGCTGCGCATCGACGTATCCAAAGCAGACCGTCGCTCCACTCTTTGAGATGGCTTGTTCCAGGTTCCTGGCAAGGGCGGACATTTGGTGATGACCGAGGAGCGCCACGTCACTTGGAACCAGTATCCAGATCTGTGGAAACTGGCTCAGGATGCTGATCTTCTTCCTGAGCTTGACCTCAAGCGAGACAAAGGGGTTCGATCCTTTGAGGCAAACATCGCGCAGGGTTTCAATCTCGACGCATAGCTTGCCTGGGATATGTAGATCGGGCCTGGCCTTCTGTGACTCTTCCGGGTAGTCGTCTTCCTCGCTCATCTCTCGTATCAACTCGATGGCCTGCTCAACCGCGACTTTGTCTTGGGGGTAGCGGCGCTGGAGATACTCCAGCATTATCCCCTTGAGGATCATGTGCTCCGTACTCTCGAAGCCCGCTCGAAACTGAATGGGAAGAGGCCGCAATGCGGCATGTTCGAGGATTGCATCCTGCGCCTGCGTGGCCTCTGCTAGTAGTGTCGCAAGCTGCGGGGCCAAGACTCGATCCGCCACATCAATTGGATGTGAAGGCGCACCGGCGACTGCTGCCAGCCATCGCAAGAGCGGGGCAATGAGTGGGTCTCCGTTGGCAAGTGCAGCACCGACCGGCGATGTATCTCCTGGCGACCGACGCGCCTCTAGCCGATAGGAGTGCGGAATGAACGCCTCGCGAACAAATGCCGCTAGGTCTTCCTCATCAGCATGCTCAGGCTCGTCGCGAAGTAGATAGACCGCACCCACCGTCGGGAAGCTGGCGCTCGATGCCTCGTCACTCGTCTGGCCCGCCAGCCCTTTGAGCATTGTCGTCGTCACAATCTGCGGCGCGCGTGGTAGTCCCTCATAATCGGTAGCCCGACGGCTGGTTAGGTACCGTCGCCGCATCAAGGCGGCGGCGTACCCGGCAACAAAAGCAAACAGGTCATCACTGGCCTGCGTCAGCAGCAAAACAGGACGCCCAGCCCAGATCGATGCAGTCAGGTCGTAATGTAAGCTGCGGGCCGCTCTTTCGTCGACGGCGCTATTGACCCAGAACAGGCTGACCAGCGGATCTGGAGGAAGCGGCTGCGGTTCTTGGCTCGCACTAAGTTGCTCTGCCTGTGATCCCGTTGCCACCGAGGGCTGAGCATGCGCTGCCACCTGTCCGCGCGTCAGCGATACAAAGCTGTCGGCAGAAATTTCGGTGGGAAACCGGCACTCGATCCCCCAAGCCTCAAGCTCCCGCTCCACTCGGTCGAGCGAGTCACGTCGGACACGCCTAATCGCGGTGAAGTTGAACCGAGCCAGCAGGTTCTTGATCTTGATGCGAGTGCTGCCCTTACCCGTGTTGTCGATGAGGGCCAGAAGTTCGTCGCGGATCGGATTCGAATCGACTGCTGACAGTGCCATGGCGCCGCTCCTTAGGGGCGGACCGTATGCCAGAGCGCATGTCATCGCAATGGCGAGTGACTACCTTCAGCTCACCTTGACTGCGTTCGTTCCACTTCTCGGATTCGGGCCGACGCTCGGACACCACGCCGAGATCTACCGATCCTGCGGACGGGAGGCCCGGTGCCCCCTGTCCGAAGGACTCCCTATCGGGAACCAGCGCATTTTGTACGAAGCGAGCGAACCTGAGAAGTATGTGTATCTCGACCCATACCCAACCGTTCCTAGCACCATCGACCAAAGCTTGCGTATTGTCGGCAATGCGATAGTCGCCAAGCACAGAGGATGACAGGCCAACCGGAACGAAGCGGCCTTCGTCGCGCACGTCTCTGTCTTCGTCGGTTGTCCGATGGCTTCTTATCAAGCCGCTTCTTCGGCTTGGTCGTCACCCCTAGGGTCTGAGGTGGCCGCATAGCGTTCCTGACTGGCCAGCCACTCGCGACCCTTTTCCGGGCTTTCCTTGAGCGTTTTTTCGATGGCCAGTGTCTCGCGATACTCTCGGGCTTCCGCTGTCAGAGTCCACTTGGCAGTGATGCCAAGCGCGTCGAGTTCCGCATGGATGACATGCAAGGGCACACGGAAGAACTCTTTGCGAGGGTTGACCTTGTTAACCTGCGCGGTCAGGAAGTGCTTGTGAAGCGACCGCTCCAGCGCGGGCGCATCCTCGTGGAAGATCATGGCGTGAACGTCGAACGAAAACGGCACACTCGCATCTCCAAGCTCCCGGATTCGGTCGAGCGGTTCGAGACGACGAGTCAGCCCAATCTTGACCACGTCTTCTCCGAATGAGCCGATGTTCGAGATGACGTAGACGTGACCCATCCGAGTCTGTTCCGCCATGGACTTGGCGCGCTGATTCCTCTCTTCGGCCTGACGCAGCTTGTCCGCCAGTTCCGCGAGCTGCGCTTCGTACTTCTGCCGCTGCGTTTCATTTGCTTTTTCGACCTGGCTTTGCACCTTTTCCATGGCCTTGCGCAGCGTCTCTTCTTCCTTTGCTGCTTCGCGCATCGAGCGCTCGAACTCGCGCTGCGCACGTTCTTCTTCACGGATCTGTTCTTTGATGCGACGCTGCTCTTCACGGTCGCGCAGCTTCAGCTCCTGCACGGTGGCGGCCCATCGCAGCTCGGTCAGACGCGCCTCCAAGTAAGCGTTCTGGATGCGCGCGTTGCGGAATGCCGCACCGTTGTGATTGACCAGACTGAAGGCATCGCGGATCTCTTGCTGAAGCGTTCCGACGTTGTCGTCTTTGACCAGTGACAAGATGGAATCAACCTTGCCGTTGAACGCATCGACCACAAAGCGGATGGCGGTTTCTCGACGGTTGGCTTCCACGTAGTCACACGTCGCTGCCGTGTTGTTCTTCACCATCTGTCGCGTGCGGTCACGGGCATTCTTTAGCTCGGTCCCAGCCTGGCTAAAACCGTACTCTTTGGCCAAGTCATCGAGCAGACTGTGCGACGGAATGACGTACTGGTCGCCATACCCTTCGATGATGTTCTTCATCGCCTTGGCAATTTGCTCGAAGCGCTCCGCATTTTGCACGGCTTCAAAGGCGCTCCCCGCAACTTCTTGCGCCTTCTTGTGGGCAGTCTCCACAATTCCCTGCGCTTCGGTCTGGGCAGAGCGCACCATCGACTCGACACGTTCCCGCGCTTCTTTGAGCGACTGATTGGCTTGCCCTCGCAGACGACCGGCCTCTTCCGTGGCTTTGGTCAACGCTTCCTGTGATTCACGACTGGCGCGTGCAAGCTGGGCTTTGATGTCGCTCTCGGTCTTTTCTCGTGCTTGCTGCGCGCCTGCCAAGATGACATCGGCCTGGGCTTGGGCTTCTCGACGAATTCGTTGGGCTTCAATCTCAGCATCCCGAATCGCCCGAAACACGCCAAGCGCTTCGTTTTCGGCGCGCAGTGCTTGCTGCTCCGTGCGCAGTTGCGACACCACACGACTCGACTTCCTGCGCTCGATGAACAGCATCAGACAGAGGACAGCCAGCGCGACCGTTAATACGACGAGTAGCAGGTTCATCAGTCACCTCCGTGGAGCGGAGACAGGGTTCAGGGAGCCGAGGGGAGTTCGACAGGCGCACTGTGTGCTCTGTCTTCTTCAGCACCGTTGTCTCCGCAGATTGGTAGCGCAGCCCGAATGGCTTCGATCCGCTCTTTCTCTTTGGGAGTCACGGAGCCGTCAGCCAAAGCCATCTGTTCGGTCAGCTCGATCACCCGACGCTGGGTGGTGGCATCGCACGACGACAACCAGGTCAGTGCATCCGCCACGTTCGCTGGGTCCGAGCGCAGTTCCGGGAGCAGCGTGCGCAGCGCCGCTTCCAAGATCGAGTCACCAGCCGCAAACTCTCGGACCACCCCATCAAGCAGTTCTTTTTCCTCGCGAGAGAAGCGGCGGTCCGCAACCGCTATCGAACGAAGTACCGTCGCCACAGCAATCGCTGTCGTGCGGAGCGATGCATCCGGTTGAAGCTGCGGCCGCGGTGCTTCGGGCAGAGCCTCTGCGACAACCACCGCAGTTCGCACAACTGGCGCTTCGGACGGCGGGGAAGGAGTCGGTCTGCTCAGCTGACAGAGGTAGTCGAGTGCGACCTTGGCGCGACGGGCCGCCTCGCCGCTCGAAATTTGGAAGACCACATGCATCCCACCGCGAGTCTGAAGTCTGAGTTCGAAGTAGGCGACGACCGGCAATTGACGGTTGTTGTTGAAGCGTCGGTCAGGTCCGCCCGACTTGTTCACAAAACGCCACGTCTGACCCACGATCTGGGCATCGCGTGGAACGGACTCCTCTTCGACAAACGAGGTCCGTTCGATCGAAACTACCAGCTCGTAATACGGAATGCCCGCGAAGCGACCCCCTTCATGGACGAGCAGCCGGTCAGGAAGAAATAGAATCCGCTGCGGGCCAGCCGGAATGCTCCACGGTTCTACGTTGCACTCGATGGTGGGCAGCGGGCGAGCCACGGAATGAATCTGAGTCCGACGGACCAGGCTGCTTGCTCCAGCGTTCCGTTTCTGATCGTGCGTGCGGAGGTTGAAGAAAACGTGCCAAAGTCGATGGCTCTCCGACAGTGCCGATCCAACCGCACTACAGACCGCAAGCCGTTCCAGCAGCGCTGGATTGTCGACGTCATAGATGAGCCGCGTGGTCCGTCGGTCGCGATCCCAAAGATAGACTCCGACGGCTCCTGCCAAAAGCACCAACGCAGCGGGAGCCACAATTGGGATCAGGTCCGTGATGACGAGATACAGCAGCGCCAGCACCGCCATCCCCAGATAGATCTGAAACCAGTTGTAGCGCTGGGCGCGTTCCTGGATTTCCGCGAGGGATTCTTCCGGCGAGCTGTCCTGAAGCTGCGAAACGGACGCCGTTGCGATATGGCCCTCGCCTGTCGCAAAGGGAACCAGGGTCTGACTCGTCTTCCCACCTGGCCCCGGTTCCAGTGACGACGACGGCGAGGTCTTGAGCTTCTTCTGGTATCTGAAGCCCAATCCCGACAGCGTCACATACGTGCCTCGCGGCCCCAGAGAAACGCGAGCACCACGTATTCCAACGGAAGCCCCGATTCCTGAACCGGAGAGATTCAGTCGCAGAGGGCCCATTTTGAAGGATTTTCCGAATGACAGCCTCATCCGCACCTCAAGCGGAATCTAGCACGCACAAACACGCACTCAAGCGCTGCGATTCAGAGGATCGGCAGAGGGGCCAGCGTGCCGATGGCCTGAAAGACGTTGTTGCCCAGCCACAGCACTAGCAGGATACGGGCGAGCGTAGCAGTCGTCAGGCCGAAGCGCAGCACCACCTGTCCATCCTGAATCAGCGCCGGTCTCTCAAGCAGGAGCAGCGACGCACCGAGCAGCAGGTTGCAGAGCGCCGAGCCGGCGATTCCTAGACACAGCGCCCGCCGTCCGCCGATCCGATCGATGAGCGGCCCGGCGAGCAAACTCGTCACGCCAAAAGCAACGAGTCCGCATTGAATCAGCTGCCCAAGAAAATCAATTTCGAGCCCCAGCCTCTCGCGCAGCACGGGCTGCATCACGGTCAGGTTGGCGCGCGCTGCGAAAAGGCAGCCGAGCAAGAGTCCGAATGTCAACCACGTCGCGACACGCCGCTTGCGAAATGGCTAGGGGATTTTCGTCGTCATGAGTGTGTTGGACAAACTAACGTGGTTTTGACGCCACGCGCGGGGAAGTGATTCCCGGCAGCGGAACCCGAGGGGCAATGGCAATGGACCGTCTTCCATGAAACGGCCCTCACAGTGCAAAAGGCGTTTTCGGTTCTTTCCTGGATTACTGCTGCGCAGTCGTGTGTATGCGTGTAGAGCTTCAGCGCTGGTGGTGTGCCAGAGGCAGTCATCCAAGCCTATCCGGCGGCGGCCTTGTCGACGGTAGCCTGAGCCGCAGCCGCTAGCGCTACCTGTTTGCTCTCAACGACGGCCTTCAGCAGGGCCAGCCCCTTCTCGACATCGGTGCCGAACATCTTGTCCATGTCTATGAACATGCCGACGGCTTTGCCGATGAAATTGTGGTTCCCATCCATCGACCACGTCACACGCGAGCCGGTCGGCGTCAGATGTAGTCTGATATCTGCGCAGTCGCTCTGAGCACAGCCCCACACCTGCTCCCACCCCTACTTGCCCATCTGGCCGCACCGAACAAAACGGCTCGACGTGTTGTGCTGTTGCGGTACCGGTCGAGCACCCGCAACGCGCTTGATTGGGGTGGTCTAGTATCTGCCTCGAGCAGTGGATGAGGGGGCAGGTAGGCAATCTGGCCGGAGGGAAACGTCGAGTAGCGTCTCGCCACGCATCGTGCAAGACCGTGGGCATCGCCACGTGGATCACCTCGTGGACTGCCTCGTAGATCACCGCGTGGATCGCCACGTGGATCACCTCGTAGATCACTACGTGGATCGCCACGTGGATCACCTCGTAGATCACCGCGTGGATCGCCACGTGGATCACCGCGTAGATCACCTCGTGGCTAGTTGAAATGCGCGTTGGGATGCTAGGTCGATCGCTGAGGCTTTTTTGTGGTCTTCTTGCAAGATTCGAGCCATTTCGAATTTGCGACAGCAATTGTGGGATTTCTTCGGCGGAATGTTCGTTGATACAAATTGCCCAATTTCTGACCAATAATGTTGAGTTGCGATGTAACACTACGGGGTTTACCACGAGGGGATCCACGCGGGGATCTACGCGGGGATCCACGCGGGGATCTACGCGGGGATCTACGAGGTGATCCACGCGGGGATCCACGAAGTGATCTGCGCGGGGATCCACGCGGTGGGCCATGCGGCCTGATACGAGGTTCACTGCGAGGCTTGATACGAGGCGCGGTAATGTGTAGCTAGCTACCTATACGTGCATCTAGAGCCGATGTGAGACAACTTGCCGCTGGGAGCGATGGAACACAAGGAAGGATACTAGGTTACAGACTCATCCGCCAACTACATGCCGGATAGGTCTGGGAATTTGATGTCGATGTATCGGACGACAGTCACGATGAAAGGTGTGCGGACAGTGCGTGATTCACCGGGCTCTGTTCGCGCGCCAGACCGCCTTGTGAGCTCGGGAAGTCCAGCGCGAGGGTTGGAATACCGATCTCATCGCGGAGTGGGACGCACGCACGGAAGCGGCTGGGTTCCCCGTTTTGAACAGACGGATTCGCCGCCCGTGAGGCACGACCCCTGATGCCGCTGCGTTGTCTCCTATCAGGAAAGCACCTGAACTCGTGCAGATCGGCTAGACTAGGTTTTGTACCTCCGCTTACTGGGTGCAGGTAGGTTCTTCGTGATGCACCAGTGAGGCAGGAAAACTTCCCGTAGATTCTCACTCAGTAGCAGGGAAGTTTTTTCAGGATTCCCGACGGGAGGGAGAGTTTAGCCTAAACTGTCGCCGGTCTGTGCGACGTCGTCCTGGTGCGCGAGGCGGATGCCGGTGCGGCGTATGGCTTTCGCGCCGTTCGCCTCGGGAATCGCCTGAAGGCGATTGTCACCGGGAACTGGAGTCAACGATTCGCCTTCCGCACGAATACGGAGTGCCTGCGGCTGTTCCGCTCGCTCGGCTACGATGCCATCACCCACGATATGAGTACCGGCACACCGTTCGCGAACGTCCTCTTTGTGCTCCGTGTCTCTTCTCTCAGCGGGAATGAGAAGTGAAGGGTTGTTTCGACCTTCGACCTTTCTGTCCCGTCCCCTCACCTCTCCTGGAGATGGTTCCCGATCGTCACGAATTGCCGCAGCACAGTGCCACGAGGGTCGAGATCGGCGACGACCGCGGGCGTTCTATACTAGGCTCTCGCCGATCTGTGAGATGTGATCAATCCTGAGCTTGGGAACGTTTACCTCACCAACCTTGCTGGCGGCAGGCATTCAGGAACTTGTACTCAAGCCAATGACGGCCCGTGAGCTACTAGACGCGGTGGCTCGGGCCTTGGCTTCACGCCGCGCAGACAAAGATGCCCAGCCGACCAATCCGGTTCTGATTGCGCCGTGATCGCGCCGTACCCTGGATCGATCTTGCCTGGCTGGAAATGTCATGCCCGCACAGCCTGTACGTCTAATCAGCGATTTTCCGTCGTAAATTCAAGCACTTGCAGGGGCCAAGGAACGGCCAGGGAACGGTCGCGATGTGGCTGTTTCAGACGAAAACACAGCGCAGTCCCTACTTCCATTCTGGTCAGATGATCTTCAGTGAGCCACGCGAGGAGGCCATTCCCTCCCAACGCCATCAATGCTCAGGAATCGCGCCGCTAACCCCGATCGGAACGCTCCGTTTCCGTGCGGAAGTGGACAGCAATGCAAGAACTCTGCAACGACAAATACGCTGCCAACCAGATTACTTCCCTCGCACAGTTTCCACTGAGTCCTGCGCCTCCCGCTCCGCGTACCACTTGTCCCGCGCGTCGATCCAATCGAGGATGAGCTTCCGCGCCTCCGCAATCGTGATCACAATCTGCGGTGGGTTGTCCTGCTCATCCTCTTCGAGCCGAGTCCAGAGCTTCTCAATCACCACCCGCCCATCGGGATACATTTCCGCATCGACGTAGTGGTTGCACCAGTTTAGCTCCGGCGTTCCCGCCTCCGCCCGGTCGAGCGCCGCAAGATACAGGTCTTCGCTTCCTTCGCAGTCCGCGAGAAACCCGCTGAGCAGGTCCAGCCGCAGCTCGTCGGGCTCATCGGTTACCACCGAATACGCACTGTCCGAGCCTGGGATCGCACTCGCCTTCACGATCATTTCTTCGGTCCTTCGTACCTTGGGCCTTTATACACGGGATAAATGGTTCCATTTGGACCCGGTTCGATTTCGATCTCGACCCCCGACGACGACGTACCGCGATATTTGCTAGGGCGTTCTGTGGGCACCCGGTTCTGATTCGCTTCCTCAATCGCCGACGCAACCTGTTCTTTCGTCCACTCTTTGGGGAAGAACGTCGAGCGAGCCCCCTTCTTTACCCCTTCGATCATCACATTGCCTTCGTAGACTCCGTGCGCGTCGGGGGGGCTGCGTGTTTCATCAATGACGTGGGTTCCTTTGGCTTTGTCCCCCGTCGGTTCAAAGTGCCAACCCGTGGCCTTGCCTCGTGTTCTGTTGACCTCACCCTCGAAGATGTGCTTGCGGCTTCGCTCGGTCATGATGTCCGACGCTTCCTCCGCCGCTGTTTTGGCCTTCGTCGCAGTGTTCGGCGTGGCTGGGGTCGGCGGGACAGGCGGCGGCGAGGGTTTGGCGTCCGGACTTGGCTTCGTCGGGACGACTGGCTCTTCGTGCTCGATGATGTCGCGTACCTTCTGTCGCGCTGCACCCGACGCCGTACGCGGTCCTTTGCCAAACGGCAGGATCGGCAGTCCTCCCGCCAGCGGCTCACTGTCGCAGAAGATCATGCGGGCCAGTTCATACCCGAGCAGCGACGCGCCGCTGCCGTGATCGTCGAAGGCCACCATCGATGCGAGGCTGGCATCACTCACCGCATGCAAAATGCCGCCGCGCAGAAAGCACGGCTTGCCGGTCTTTTGCTCTCGCCGCCGCACCACCTCGACAAGCTGCTGGACGACAATCGCCAGCTTGGCCGTCTTTTCGTCGGGCCGTGCGAGGATTTCCCGATCCGCCGTCATCAGTGTCCCGTCGGTCTTGTCGATCCACACATGCAGCCCGACCGGGAAGCGCCGTCCATCGCGATGAACGATGGTGCTCGCGTCGATGGGCTCGGGCTCGCCGATGCAGATGATTTTCAGTCGTCCGAGGCTGCTCGGGTCAGTGTAGATGCAGCCGTCGGCTTCGAGGACTGGATCGACCATGAAATGGTCGAGATACCAGTCGGGCATGCCGCCGATGCCCGCGCGTCCGTCGCCGGTGCGATAGCGCAGACCCCACGAGTACGAAAACTGCATAAGAGCGATCCCCGACGCCCGATAGCCCTCCGTCTGCGCCCCGAAACCGAGCTGAAACCGCAGGCCGCGGTCCGTCGCGGCTTCAAACACCGCCAGCGCCGTCGTGGACGCCAAAAACGAAGTCCGATCGAGCGGAAACAGCGCGCTCGCCTGAATCCCGACGCGATAGCTGTCACGCGGGAGCGTTGGATCTGGCGTTTGGTACAGCCGCACAAACCCCGAACCAGACAGCCCCATCCCAATCGGTTTCGACAGCCAATCCCGCCACAAAACCCCAGCGCTGCCATCGATTTGTAGCCAGCGCCACAGCTTCGTTGCTGCGAGGCTCGCTGTCGTTTCCGGTGCTGCATCCCCAGTGCCCAGCCAGCTCGACGGAACCGTTTGCACAAGCGACAGCGCCACATCCGGCCCGCCGCGGTCAAACCACGGCCACAGACGGACTCGCAGTCCGATGGAGAGCGGCTGCGCGGAAAGCGGTGAATCCGTCTGCTCCCGTTTGTGCTGCGCGCCGAGTGACACCGACACATCGAGCGCATCCAGCATCGAAACGGAAACCCGCGTCCGTCCGAGGAGCATCAGAGATTTTGTTGGACTCTGTGCAAGCCCGAGCGCCGCGCCGACGTGAATCCCTAGCGCGTCAAACCGTGCGCAGTCACCGAGGA
>WBZP01001228.1_pt2 | contig 24500 bp, 16 predicted proteins | sample 5204301 | NCBI WGS metagenome assembly WBZP01 (sample SAMN12412401, study PRJNA552823) | activated sludge metagenome | isolation source: activated sludge from nitrification reactor of wastewater treatment plant... | place: USA: Pennsylvania | collected 2017 | reverse complement strand
GTAGCGTTACTAAAGAAGAAGAATTAAAAATAGATGAAGTGCTTCGTATCCTGCGGGAGTCACAACAAATGATGGAGCTGAATAAGGAATTGAAAAAGAAATCCACCGATCTTCAAAAAGCTACTGAGCAACTTACCAGTGTGAATGAGCAGCTTCGCGACATGGATATCATGAAAGATGAATTCCTGTATACGGTAACACATGAATTGCGTACGCCGATCACTTCCATCAGGGCTATGACTGAAATTGTTCACGACAACCCTGATATGCCGGAAGAACAAAAACACCAGTTCCTTGGCAATGTGATCCGGGAAACAGAAAGGCTTAGTCACCTCATCACACAGGTATTAAACCTGGAACGCTATGAAAGCGGGAGGCAGCAACTTAATTTGAAACCTGTTGTAGTCAATGACCTGATAAAGGAAAGTATCCAGGCCCTCCAGCCTCTGGCCAATGAAAAAAAAGTAAAAATCAGGTTGCAGATACCGGATTCCATGATCATCGTCAGATGCGATAGAGACCTGGTGCAACAGGTGATGTATAACCTGTTATCCAATGCCATAAAATTTGTGGAAGAAGATAAAGGGATCATTAAAGTATACGTGGAGAATAATCATGATGACGTTCAGGTATCTGTAGAAGATAATGGTCGTGGTATACCCTCTGAATTACATGAACTGGTGTTTGATAAATTCTTCCAGGCGAAAAACCAGACATTAAAAAAACCGGAAGGCAGCGGCCTTGGCCTGGCGATCTGTAAAAAAATCGTGGAAATGCATAACGGACAAATACGGGTAGAGAGTGAAGAAAATAAGGGATCACGTTTTATCTTTACGCTGGCAAACAATTAAAATGAGTACAGTGCATAAAATCCTGGTAGTTGATGATGATCCATATATACTCATGTCGCTGGAGTTTCTCATGCGCAAAAACGGGTTCGATGTAATGGTGGCACGTAACGGTACCGAAGCACTCGATCTTGTTGAAAAGCAACTTCCCGACCTGGTATTACTTGATATTATGATGCCGGATGTTGATGGCTACGAAATTTGCAGGTATATAAAAAAGTCTACTAAACTAAAGAATACCAAAGTTGTTTTTGTAAGCGCCAAATCAAAAGAGACAGACATTCAAAAGAGTTACGACCTGGGCGCTTCATTGTATATTACCAAGCCATTCAGTACAAGAGAACTTCTTAAGCAGGTAAAGGAATTGCTTGCCTGAAACAGCATTATTTCAACGCCTCGTAAACAGCTTCCATAATCTTTCCTCTTACATTAAGGTCATTGAGTTTTTTATTTTCTCCATCAGGATTTACCCGGTTGCTCAGGAAAACAAAAACAAGTTTTTTGTCCGGATCTGCCCAGGCACAGGTTCCCGTGAATCCCGTATGGCCAAAGGTTGAGGCTGAAGCAGAGATACAGGGATAAGGGTCCTGCCTTTTATTATTGTCTTTTTCCGGTTTGTCAAATCCATATCCCCGCCTGCTGGTACTACTATGATAAGCTGTGAATAAGGCGACAGTTTCTTTTTCGAGATATCTTTTTCCATTAAACATACCGCTGTCGAGCAACATCTGCATAATGCAGGCGAGGTCATAAACATCGCTGAATAAACCCGCATGCCCAGATACAGCTCCAAACATGGCAGCTCCCGGATCATGAACATATCCTTTCAGCAACTGCCACCTGAATTTCTTTTCATCTTCCGTTGGTACAATCCTGTTTGCAACAATTGTTTTCAGGGGAAGAAAGCTGGTTGCTTCCAATGACATCGGCGTATAGAATTTCCTTTTTACATATTCATCCAGCGAAAGCCCATTGATCGCTTCCACAACCTTTCCTAAAAAAATAAAATCATTGTCACTGTAAATATATTTACCGGAAAAATCTACTGGACTGGCGAGTATCCTTTTATACATACTGTCTTTCCAGTCATTACGCATGTAGATGTTGTCGGCAACCCTCACAGAAAATGAGTCAGATGATTCTGTACGATAAAACCCGGGTAAGGGCTTTCCATTCTCATCAATGGTTTCTTTATAAAAAGGAATATATGCCTGCAGGCCTCCCTGGTGAATGAGTAGTTTTTCTATGCTGATATTTTCTTTGTTGCTGCCTTTAACCCATGAGAGGTAATCGCCAAGCTTTTTTTTTAAGTCAATCCTCCCCTCATCATACAGCTTCATGATGGCAATGGTAGTTGCACATATTTTTGTGATAGAAGCGATATCGTACACAGCATTTTGGGCAACAGGCTGAATACTGTCGTAGCCATAATATCCATAAGACTTTTCAAAAGCAATTCTCCCGTCTTTTGCCACCAACACTACACAACCCGGCATCGCTTTTTTTTTAATAGCGTCTGTAATGATGGAGTCAATGGGAACAGAAGCTGTTGCTTCAAATGAGGACCTGCCACCAAGCAAGGATGGGCTTACAGCAGTGATGCCGGAGCCGCATTTGAAAGTTTCGCAAACACTAACAGGAAGCACCCCTTTATAGGGGAGTAGGCCTTCCAGCATATCGGCTGCTGTGTTCTGAATAATGTTATTGTCTTCGTAACATACCACCAGGTTATTACTGTTGCAGAAATTTTTTACCGCATACGGATTTCCGAAAATAAAAGTGATGGCATTTAACTGCTGCTGTATGCTATTAATTAATGTTATGGATTGGCTGCTCAGTCCGAAATTGGTTACCGAAGTCCTGGCCATCGCATGAACCCCGATTACTACTTTTTTATATGCACTGATGTTTTTTATGAGATTGGTTATGCTGCTGTCGCCTTTCCTGCTATAGTCAAAAAAGAAAACATCTGCATCGAAATCCTTACGCATGCGTGATGTAAAAGCATTGTCAGTATTTACACCAACAGCCAGATATACAATATTTTTGGAGCTATCAGTTTTTTTGAGCGGAAAGAAAGTGGCATCGTTTTTTGTCAGCAAAGTGATTGCATTTTCAGCCACCATTCTCGTCATAGCCGGAACCTGGCTGTTCAGGTCTGCGGCAATATTATCCGGGTTTATGGGCTGAAATTTTGTAATGCCATAATTATACTTGGCGAGTAATACCTTTTTGCAATGCATGTCAATATCAGACCAGCTCAACCTGTTGGCAGCAATGGCAGCTTTTACCTTGGCAATGGAAGCAGGCACATCATCTGGCAGGCAAAGCATATCGTTTCCGGCAATCAATGATTCCACAGAAGCATCACCATTGGGAAAGAATTTCTTTACTCCCTGCATTTCGAGTGCATCGGTGAATGTAAGTCCATCAAAATGCAATCCTTTCCTGAGCAGGCTGTCAATATTTGCTTTTGATAAAGACGAAGCCCGGTTCGGCCTGTTATCAATAGAAGGGATATACAGGTGTGCAATCATGGCACTCGCAATACCTGCATTAAATACCTGTCTGAATGGATACAGTTCCAGAGAATCCAGTTGTTCTAATGTTTTATTGATAACCGGCAGATCGAAATGTGAATCCACAGCAACATCACCATGGCCGGGGAAATGTTTGGCACAGGCCATTACACCCATGTCCTGCATTCCTTTCATGTATTGAATGCCATACCGGGATACTTTGTATTTATCTTCCCCGAAACTTCTGTCATTAATAACAGGGTTGTCCGGATTATTATTCACGTCAACCACCGGGGCATAGTTCAGGTGAATACCCATGCGTTTGCATTGAGCAGCCACAACCTGCCCATATTTATAAACGAGATGTTCATTCGTCATGGCACCCAACATCATTTGTTTGGGAAGCGGAAGAACACTGTCAAGTATACGCATACCAACCCCCCATTCAGCATCCATGCATACGAGTACCGGCGTTTTGGCTGTTTGTTGGAGAGCATTCAGCAAACCGGCCTGTTTGGCAGGGCCACCCTGGAAAAGACAAATACCCCCTATATTATATTGTTTGATAAGGTTTGCCACCTGCTGGTCGAAAAAAGTAACCTGTTTTGTTTTCAGGTCGATGCTGGAAAGACGTACGACCATTAATTGAGCAATGCGTTCATCCTGGCTCAGGGTTTTCAATACACTATCGGCCCAGGCATTCGCCTTGTCAGCAACATTCAAGGTTTGCTGGGCTTGTGTGGTAAAGAAAACTGGTATAGTAAAACAAATAACAAGGAGGTAGCGCATAGAAAGCCGTCTTTTTGAGTGGAAACTAAGTGTTATTTTCGTGCCTCAAATTACAGGATTTTGCCCGATATAATTCAATTACTGCCCGATAACATTGCCAACCAGATAGCAGCCGGAGAAGTCATCCAGCGGCCGGCCAGTGCTGTGAAGGAGTTGCTGGAAAATGCTGTTGATGCAGGTGCCGATGAAATCAAACTCATCATCAGTGATGCAGGAAAGGCATTGGTACAGGTGATTGATAATGGAAAGGGAATGAGTATCACAGATGCACGGATGGCTTTTGAACGTCATGCAACTTCCAAGATCAGGAATATAGATGATCTCTTCCAGATAAAAACCATGGGCTTTCGTGGAGAGGCATTGGCAAGTATTGCTGCGGTAGCACAGGTTGAGCTGAAAACAAAACGGGAAGAAGATGAAACCGGAACTTATATAGAGATTGAAAACAGTGTTGTAAAAAATCAGGAACCGATCGCTTTCAATAAGGGGACAAGTATTGCCATGAAGAATCTTTTCTTTAATGTTCCGGCAAGAAGAAATTTTCTTAAAAGCAATACTGCAGAACTCCGTCATATAGTGGATGAATTCATCCGGGTGGCGATGGCATTCCCGGGAATATTTTTTTCACTTACTTCCAATGGGCAGGAGGTCTTTCATCTTGATAAAGGAACATTCAAGCAACGCATTGTACAGATCCTGGGAAACAGCTACAGCGCCAAACTGGTCAGTGTACAGGAGGAAACAGATTACCTGAATATATATGGATTTGTAGGTAAACCGGAAACGGCAAAAAAAACCAGGGGCGATCAATACCTTTTTGTAAACAACCGCTTTATTAAAAGTGCTTATCTTAATCATGCTGTAATGAACGCATTTGAGGACATGATCGCCAAAGACAGTTACCCGATGTATGCACTGTTCATCGATCTTAATCCCGGGCACCTTGATATTAATGTTCACCCAACCAAACAGGAGATAAAGTTTGACGATGAGAAAATAGTGTACGCATTTGTGCAGTCGGCGGTAAAGCATGCGCTTGCCCAATTCAGTATTACTCCTACACTTGATTTTGAACTTGATGTGTCTATACAGCAACTTGACGCTGTAAGTAAGCCACTCACCGAAGAAAAAAAATCTTCTGCAGCTGCATCTTCTTTATATCAAACTTTTACACAAAAGAACCAGGCACATTTTATCGAGCACAAAAGCGACTTAAAGCATTGGAAAGATTTTTATGAAGCGCCTGCAGAACCACAATCAACGGTACCTGCTCAGCAACAAACATTACATCAAAAACCTTCGGCCGAAGATGAACCGGCTCATGAAAATAATTTCCTGCAAATCCACAACGCTTATATCGTTGTTCAGAATGACCAGGGGTACCTGCTCATTCACCAACAGAACGCCCATGAGCGTATCCTTTATGAACGTTTTGTAAATGCACTGAAAGGGAAACCTGTTGCAGCACAGCAAAGCCTGTTTCCCTCAACTATTGAACTGGCAGCATCAGATGCTGTTCTATTGCAGGAACTGATTCCTGATCTGCAATTGCTGGGCTACCAGCTTGAGCCTTTCGGGAATAATACTTTTGTGATCCAGGCTACGCCGGCAGACCTGGAGCAGGGGAATGAAAGAGTGGCTATTGAAAAAATGCTTGAGCAATTCAAGCACTTCAGTGTGGATATCAAATTCAGCAAAAAAGAAAAGCTGATGCGTTCCCTGGCATTGCAGCAATCAATAAAAGCAGGAATTATACTCTCCCGGAAAGAAATGCAGTCGCTGACAGAATCTTTATTTGCCTGCGAAACACCCAATGCCACACCGAACGGGAAACCAACTTACATGCTTTTCAGGAAGGATGAAATGGATAAGCTTTTCGGAAGGTAAGTTTCAGCAGTGTAATATTGTCGACTTCTCTCAGCACTTTTTTCCCAATAAAAAATCCCGCCGCAAAAGTGGCAGGATTTTTCTTCAAAGTGTAGATTATGTATTGACCGAAAAAACTAGAGTTTTACAAATTGTGCATAGCAGATGCTGTTGCCGCGGATCACTTTCATTGAATAAATTCCGGGAGCAAGATTTGCAAGCGGAACTGTAACTGTATTAGTGCCGGCATTTCCCTGCTGGTGAGCCTGGCGTACCAATGTGTTCATGGTATTGTAGATATACACATCAATCATTTGAGCCTGCGCTAATATTACATTTACTGAAACCTGTGTTGTTGCAGGATTCGGGAAAACCTGCAACATACATCCTCCCTGATTCAACACCTGGCCGATGTGAACCACACTGCAGTATTCTTTTACGCATCCTCCCAAGGTGGTTGCTTTCAGGCAAACACGGTACAGGCCTGAATCCTGGAATACAAATGAAGGATTGTTCTGGTGCAGGATAACCGGAGCAGCAGAAGAATCAGGCAGTTTTGTGATTGTCCACAGCTGGTCAATCAACGTATAATTTGATACAGCCTGGAAGTACAACCTGTTGGGCTGATTGGTGGCCGCCTGGTAATTATATGAAACATTGACATTGTTGCAATTTGGCTGAGGTATCACAGCTATATTCCTGCAGGTTGTTGAAGCGCAGTTTGCATTCCTGTAAACAGTAAGACATGCAGTGTAATTTCCTCCCTGTTGATATTGATGAGTTACAATTTTGTCGTGGCTGCCTGTGCCGTCACCAAATGTCCAGGTATACTGCCAATCATTATTGATGTATGTTGGAGTGAAAGTAAACATTTGAGAATTGCCTGAAGATCTCACATAAGTAAAGTTTGATTGCTGCAAGCAACCGGGAAGCACAGGCGGGATAACTATTGTTATAGTATCACAGAGGGTATTGCTACAGTTGCCCTGTACAACAGTAAGACATACGATGTAATGACCTGGCTGTGCATATTGATGAACCGGGTTCCAGGTTGTGGAAGATGTTCCATCGCCAAACGACCAGGTAGCCTGTAGTCCGCTGTTTAAAGGCAGGCTCTGATTGTTAAAGTATACGATCCTTGGGTTTGCAGAATCTGCATGAGATGTAAAATACGCACTTACATTACATGCAGCAGTGATCGTAATGCTGTGGCAGATCTCCCGAACACAATTCAGGAGTATACCCAGTGAATCTCTTTTCTGTACCCTCAGGCAAACATTATAGGTTCCGGGTTGAGTATAAGTGTGATTCGGACTTACGGCATTTGAAGAAGTTCCGTCTCCGAAATTCCACCTGATGGAATCGCTTCCATTCAATGGTGCTGATGTGTTTTCAAAATGGAATGTACCATTAGCACCTCCTACCGGGGTTGCTGTAAAGTTAGCTACAAGATTACATGGGTTAGGTAGCTGAACAGTTATCGCTGTGCAGAATTCACGAATGCAATTTGTAAATATGCCAGTAGAATCTCTTTTCATCACCAGCAGGCAAACAGTGTAGGTTCCGGGTTGTGTATATGTATGGTTAGGACTTACAGCGCCGGACGTACTGCCATCACCAAAATTCCAATGGATAGAATCTGTACTGCTTAATGGAGTGGATGTATTTTCAAAATGGAATACACCGATTGCACCGGGAACTGGAGATGGTACAAAACCAACAACCAGGTTACAGAAATTTTGTTGCTGAACAATTACTGTTGTACAAAATTCTCTTATGCAATTTGTAAGCCCTCCATTTGGATCTCGTTTCTGAATACGCAGACAAACAGGATAAGTTCCTGGTTGTGTATAAACATGACTGGGGTTAAGTTCATTGGATGAAGAACCATCACCGAAAGTCCATCTGATAGAATCAGTAGCAATCAACTGGACAGATGTATTGATGAAATGATATATAGGCAATGGCCCGGCAGAAAGACTATCCCTGAAAAAGTAGAAACTGGCAACCAGGTTGCAGGTATTCTGTGTCTGAACCACGATGGTCTGGCATGTTTCTCTTACGCAGGAAGAAAGAAAGCCGAGAGAATCTCTTTGTTGAACACGAAGACAAACATTATAGGTACCCGGTTGTGCGTAAGTATGACTAGGATTAGCAGCACTGGAAGAGGAACCATCACCAAATGTCCACCTGATAGAATCACTGCCATTCAAAGGAGTGCTGGTATTTACAAACTGAAAAGTATTGGATGCAGAAGAAGTGCTGTCGCGGAATGCGTAAAACCCGGCTACAAGGTTACAGGCAGATCCGCCTAATTGTATTACCATAACAGCGGTGTCGGTACATTGTATACTGCCGTTTGCGAGCACCTGTATAAGATGTGTTGCGGTAAATATTCCTCCGCTGAGATAAGCGTGTTGTGGGTTCACAGCAGTTGACGAAGCGCCATCGCCGAAATTCCAATAATGCAAAACTGTTGATGGCGTTCCGGGAACAACAGGATTGAACTGTATGGTTGTGTTGTTTACAAAAGATGTATTGAAATCAGCATTACAAAGTGTGTTTTGCTGGGCAATACTGCTGAGGCCTGTGAAGCTTAGGATTAATACGAGTAGCGTGACAATTCTTTTCATAAAATTTGTTTTAGAGTTTGGTTTCAAGGATCGCTCTCTAATGATACGTTGAGGAAAAGTTCCGTTGCCCGGAAGGATTAAAAAAATATCAGTATTTTTTCTGTAGCTGAACGAGGAAGCGTTCAAAGGCCCTGCGAACAGGGGTTGCCCCGGTTTGATAACCATTGGCTAAAAAGGAGAAAATCAGCAATTTGCCTTGAGTTGTAATAATATAGCCGCTTAAGCAAGATATGTTGCCAAGCGTACCCGTTTTGGCAAAAATACGGCCGGGAATTTCGGTGAAATAATTTTTGAGTGTTCCTTCGTTTGAAGCCGGCAGTATGTTTTTAAGACGCTCGAGTCCGAATTCATCTTTTAATTTATTAAGGATGAAAACAAAATCATTCGGAGTAAATAAATTATACCTGCTCAAACCTGAACCATCAACCCACCTGGGTTTTTGCGGAACAGCATCCAGGTCTTTTGCCAGCAGGCTGTCAATAACATCATCACCCATATAACCGTATAGTTCATTACCTGCCATCAGCAATACCTGCTCAGCAAAAAAATTATCGCTGTTATGCATCATCGGTTTTAGCAGCGAATCAACAGGCTGGGAAAATATGGGTTTATATAATTTGCTCTGTGTTGTTGTATATGTCTGCATAACTTTAATGCCGAGCGTATCAGAAATGATGTCAGCAATAATATTTGTATCAACAATGTTGTTGTTGGAATACGAATTCAAAGTTCGAAAGGGAACAGATATGTAATTTTTTTGCGGTTTGCAACCCGTTACATAAAACAAATTAGCCGCAGCATCCCGTTTTACACTAAAACTGCTGTTGTCTGTTTTCTGCCGCCAGTCGTATTTAAAATAGTGAGGGATCACATGTACCTGGTAGAGGCTGTCTGCATAAAACCGGGCTACATTACCATATACCGGGAAAAAACTTCTTTCAGGCATATAGCTTTCCTGGTAATCATCCCAGCTCCAGCCCTGTCCGTATACTTTAAATAATTCCTGTCTTCTATAATTACCCGTTTGGTTATTGACCAGGTAAATCCTGTTCCCTTTTTTTGATTTCAGGTATTCAAAAACCGGGTGAGTTGTAAATGCAGGATGTAAAAATGTTGGATCGCCGGTGCCATAAATATTTATGCTGTCTGCCGTTTCTTCTATACGGGCACCCACAATGCTGTCGCCCAGGTATTTCATTCCAGCATACAGCGTAAACAGTTTTACATTGCTGCCCGGTACAAAATATTTATCAGCATCATGCTCATACCAGTATTTACCTGTAGCAGGTTCATAAATACTGATGCCGATATGCCCTTTGCTGATGGCAGTGTCATTCAGTAAGACTGATGTTGCTGTTTGTGAAATTTTCCTGGAAGCATTGCAGGAAATTAAAAAGAATAATAGCAGTAGTGATGTGTAAAAGAAACAGGGTTTATTTAACAGGCCTGGAATCATGATCGGCATTTACATTTTATATTCCTTGTTCAATATTCATCACTGCTTATCCTCTTTCCTGTGTTCTCAGCCATCTTTCAGGGATATTATTCCTGCTGGCATGTACATAATCGTTATAGCTGCATGAAATAAATTTTTTATCCGGAAGCTGCATCCACCAGCGTTGTGTTCTTTTGCTTTGCAGAAATACGGTATCTACTTCGGCAAAAGCGGTGTGGTATTCATTGAAATTATTTCTTTCATCCAGGGCGCTTTCATATTTGCTTCGGTTCTTTCCATCAATAAAATACCAGAGCATCTGTGCAATTTGTTTGGCTGTGAGTTCGTGCACATCGTGATTGGGATTGTACCCGTAAATGCCAAAACTGCTCAGGTTATTGCTCATGCCTGCAAATCTGGTAAGTGTGCATGCTTCCTCTCCGGTGAGCCCGTTCGGGCACTGTATGCCGGAAGGAGCATCGCTGTATTTGATGGCATTGATATCAAAACTAAGCAGGTGTGTGTTCCTTATTACAGGCTCCATTTCTTCAATATCTTCCTTTACAATTCCCACCCTGTAGCAATCGAACCGGAGTTTATCCATGGTTTCAAGCATGCGGGGATGTATAAAATAACTCTGGAATCCTATATGATTGTAATGCTTTACCATGTTTGGTTCACCGGTCAGCATCTCCAGTAAAAAATTCTCAGTACGATAGTGGCTTTCTCCCCTCAGGTCGATCATCGCATCAATACAGGTTGCTTCAATTACCTGGTTATTCTCTATATAAGCAGCATACTGGGCAAGCGTTATATCATGAGAGCCGCCGAGTATCACAACGGTCTTATTCATTCGCAGTAATTCTGCCAGAACTGTTTTTATAGCAGCATAACTGTCGCTCAGCGAAGCGCCGGTTTTTATGTTGCCTATGTCGGCGATCTTTACATCTGTGTGCCAGTAATGCAACTGGTACAATTGTTTTCTCACCAGGTCTGCTGCATTGCTATCACCGATGAAAATACCGCTGCCCCTCATTTCTCCTGAGCCAACCAATACGATATCAGCCTCTTCCAATTCGGGAAATTCTGTTTCAAAAATGGCAATATGTTTTGCGAACTGGCCGTCGGTGAAACCATTGTCGTCATTCAGTTCGTCCATGGCTACGGGTTTCAGAAAATCGATAAGGTCGAGCATGTAAAAAGTTTGGGCAAACCTAAATTATAAATCGGAAACAGGATGTATAAAACTCAATTTCTGAGATATTTTTATTCTTTCACATTGATGTAAATGTTAACTTAGCTGATCAATATTAATTTCTTCAGTCATGGTAGAAAAACCCGAAGTACTACAGGATGTAGTAATCAAATTCGCCGGAGATAGTGGCGATGGAATGCAGCTAACCGGAAACCAGTTTACAAACAATACAGCTTTGCTTGGAATAGACCTTGCTACTTTCCCGGATTTTCCGGCGGAGATCAGGGCCCCGATCGGCACCTTACCGGGCGTGAGTGGATACCAGTTACGTTTCAGCAGCGACAGGGTTTACACTCCGGGGGACGAGTGCGATGTGCTTGTAGCTATGAATGCGGCTGCCTTGAAAGTGAATTTGTCGGGGCTGAAAAAAGGCGGTAAAATCATTGTAAATGAAGACGGGTTTGATAGTAAGAATCTTCGCCTGGCTAATTACCCTGACGGGGTGAATCCATTGGATGACCGTAGTCTTGATAACTACGAAGTAATTAAAATGGATGTTACCAAGATGACCCGTGAAGCCCTCAAGGACTTTACAATGGGAACAAAGGAAAAAGATCGTGCAAAGAACATGTTTGTACTGGGCTTCCTTTACTGGATGTACAACAGGGATATGAAAAACACGATTGATTTTCTGAAAGAAAAATTCGGGAAAAAGCCTGATATCCTTGATAGTAATATCAAGGTACTACAGGCTGGTTATAATTATGGAGACACTACAGAAACCTTTTCTGCAAGATATACGGTAGAAAAAGCCAAAATGGAACCGGGAACATACCGTTCCGTAATGGGCAACCAGGCATTGGCTTACGGGTTGGTGGCGGCATCCGACAGAAGTGGTCTGCCATTGTTCCTGGGAAGCTACCCGATCACACCGGCATCTGATATTCTGCATGAACTCAGCAGGCATAAATCATTCGGCGTAAAAACATTCCAGGCAGAAGATGAAATTGCCGCTATCGCTACGGCTATAGGTGCCAGTTATGGGGGAAGCCTCGGGGTTACTACAACTTCGGGCCCCGGTATGGCGCTGAAGGGTGAAGCGATGGGGCTGGCTGTTATGCTAGAAATCCCTTTGGTAATCTGTAATGTTCAGCGTGGGGGACCAAGCACGGGGCTTCCTACCAAAACAGAACAGAGTGATCTTTTGCAGGCCTATTATGGAAGGAATGGAGAATGCCCGATGCCGGTAATATCCGCCTCTACACCCAGTGATTGTTTCAATGCAGCATACGAAGCGGCAAGAATTGCTGTTCAACATATGACTCCTGTGATTCTGCTTACCGATGGCTACATTGCCAACGGGGCCGAACCCTGGAAATTTCCTCAATCATCCGAGTTAGCGCCAATAGAAGTAAAATTCAAAACAGAGTTAGGACACGGGGAGGAAAAATTTCAGCCTTACCTGCGTGATGAAAAACTCGTGAGACCCTGGGTTGTTCCCGGAACTCCTGGTATGGAACACCGTATTGGAGGATTGGAAAAGCAAAACATAACCGGTAATATCAGTTATGAAAATGCGAATCATCAACTCATGGTTAAGATCAGGCAGGAAAAAGTTGACAAGATTGCTTCTTATATTCCGGAACAAAAACTGGATAGCGGTCCTGACAGCGGTGATGTACTCGTGATAGGCTGGGGTAGTACCTATGGTTCCATCAAGAGTGCCTGTGCGGAATTACAGAAGCAGGGGCATAAAGTATCCCACGCTCACCTGCGTTATGTGAGGCCTTTCCCTTCAAACCTGGGAGACATTATCAAAAATTTCAAACATGTTTTGATACCTGAAATAAACAACGGGCAGTTGATAAAGATCATCCGGGATGTTTATTTTGTAGATGCAAAAGGTTATAATAAGATCATGGGAGTTCCTATCACAAAAGGAGAAATGCTGGATGCGATCAGGAAATTACTTTCATAAAATTGAAATAAAAGAATAACTAAATAAAAAGGGTAGAATTTAAATTCTACCCTTTTTACTATCTGAAATATTTTTATCAAAGATTACCTGATCCTTTCTCTTCCAAGTGACAGGCTCAACTTAATGTTGAACGAGAAATAAGAATCTTTCTGTTTTGGACTTCCACGTTTACCACCAGGTCCGGTAATGTAAGTGATCTGGCGGTCACGCATTTCAAGTGCATTGGCCAGTTTGCTACCTGTAAAATAATCAGAATACCAGGTAGGATCTGAATAAACGGTACTCACATCATCAAGGTAATCGGTAGTAGTGATCCTGTACATAAACTCACCCCTGATGTTAAACATCCTGGATAATTCATACTTAATGCCCAAACCTACCGGGAAGTTGATTTGCTGAAGTTTGTAAACTTTATTGTCTGTATACTTGCTGAAACCCTGTCCTTCTGTGCTAAGCGGTTGCAGATCTACCCAGTTGCCGTTCTTTAAACGGGCCTGTGGATTAAAGGAGAAATACCCAACGCCTCCAAGCAGGTAAGGAGAATACCTTGGAGGATCAGATTCTCTTTCTTCATAATTTATAAATATGAATAAAGGATGAATTTCTGTAGTGAGGGAAAATTCTGAAATATTGGATCTGAATTCTGTATTCCTGTTATAACGCATCCGGGCTATATCTTTTGCATCAATGGATGCAAGCACATTATCATTTGCAGATATTTTGCCAAAAGCATATTCGAGGCGGAGTGCAATTGCATTCTTATATGTTACAGCAAAGAAAGCACCACCGGTAAACTGAGTTTTCCCCGTGTTTATGTCTTTAACGAATTTCTTACCAATACCCTTACGGCCGCCTATATCGGTAAGGCAGTTCATGGCGCCCAATGATCCCCCCACTTCAAACATCACGGGGTTATCATAATAGTCATCGTCATAAAAGTAATACTGTGCGGTTGCATTTTTAGAATATGCTAAAAGAACAACGCATAGGCTCAGCAGGCAGATAATCCTTTTCATCAAATCAATTAGTTAATTTGTTATTACAGTTATTACGTAATGTCCTGAATCTACAAAATAAACGAATATTTTTTGAATTTAGCCGAACCTTTGAGAGTTATTATAAAATTTACATGCAGTCTGAAGTCCGCACAGCTCACATTTAGGATTTCGGGCTACACAAACATACCTGCCGTGCAGGATAAGCCAATGGTGGGCTTTGTGAATATATTCAGGAGGAATATGTTTAATAAGTTGTTTTTCAGCAGCCACAGGTGTTTTGGCGCCGATGGTTAAGCCGATCCGGGCACTAACCCTGAATACATGGGTATCTACGGCCATATTGGGCTGTTCATCAATTACTGAAGTGATGACATTGGCTGTTTTCCGGCCTACACCGGGTAGCGTAACGAGTTCTGCTACTGTCATAGGTACCTTTCCCCCGAAATCAGATTCCAGCTTTTGAGCCATGCCGATCAGGTGTTTTGTTTTGTTATTGGGGTAAGAAATACTTTTTACCAGGGGAAAAAGGTCTTCAAAACCGGCTTTACTCATAGAGGCAGCATCCGGGAATTTTTTAAAAATTTCCGGGGTTGTCATATTCACTCTTTTATCAGTGCATTGGGCCGACAGGATCACCGCTACGAGTAACTGGAAGGGATTGTCGTATATCAGCTCTGTCTCGGCTTCCGGGGCATGCTCGAGGAAATAATCAATGATAAACCGGTATCTTTCTTTTATGGTCATAAAAAAACCCCGTTGTTGAAACGGGGTCAAATTACGTTAAATGCCTTTAGTTTAAGCCTGGTGCGATAATTCTTCCACTGTTTTTTCAGCATAACTCAGAATGCTGTCGATGGTTGATTGACGTGGTGAGAATTTTACGGTGTCGAGCTGATTGGTTCCCGCAGAGAGAATGTCGTATTGTTCACGCAAACTCCAGTCAGTTTCCAGCGCTGCTTTAATGGCAACTGTTTTTTCAGGAGAAGTTTCTTTGTACAGGTATTGTACCAAATCTTCCAATGTAAAGCTGTGCATAGGCAATTGCTTGTTTGAAATTAAATATTTATCCATATCCGCCTTAATAAACGCCCTTTTCTCCCGGATATTGTTGAAGGTTCGTACTTTTTCGGAATTTTATGGGGTATTTACTATAAAAAGATCTTCGTTGTCTTTTTTCATCAGATATTTCTCCCTGGCATATTTTTCAATAGTTTGGGCGTTTGTCTTCAATAAATTCAATTCTTTGCGTGTTTCGCCGATTAATTCAGTGAGATGCTGCTCACTTTTTTGAAGTTCTGCTAATTTCTCTCTTCTGCCATGGATCAAAGACCAGTCCTTCACATCAAAAAAAAGCATCCATACAATAAAAAAGGCCGAAGCAATAAAATATTTGTTCTTTACGATGGAGAAAATACCACCAACTACTTTCATAAGATTTGTTTGATAGTACAAGGTACTAAATATGCTTTAACTATGGCCAGGAAGGGCTATTTTTTATAAAAGCTTATACTATTGCAAAGGGATTGCAAATAAAAAAGAGGAGTATCAAACTCCTCTTTTTTATTATTTTATAGAAACTGTTTTACCTGATAATCAGTTTTTGAACAGTTGTCGATTGAGGCATCAGCAAACGGATCATATAAACACCTGCTGGCAGGTTGCTGATATCGAGTGTTGCAGGAGCTCCTGTTACATTCACTTTTTTCCAGCCACGAACCAGTTGTCCTTCTGCGTTTACAAGACTGATATCAGCCAGGTCTGTGCTACCTGATACATATACTTTCAACTGATCTTTTGCCGGGTTTGGACTTACAGATACAACTACGCCATCATCTTTGATTTTGGCCTGGCGAACATCTGAAAGTTTTTCCCTGCTATCCATATCTGTCTGGCGCAAGCGATAGTAGTAAACTATATTAGGTTGAACAAAATTATCCTTGTATGAATAATTTGTTGTCTGATCACTATTGATCTTTCCGTCAACCCAACCAATCTTCTGGAAGGTTACTCCGTCAAGGCTACGCTCAACAACAAATCCTTTATTATTTGTTTCTGTTGCAGTGCTCCAGTTCAGTAAAATGTTTTTACCGTTGGGCCTTGCATCAAAACTGATCAACTCAATAGGAATTATAATACCGGCTCCGGCATCGAACAATAAAAATTGAGAGAAGCCGCCGGTTGCATTGATAGTAAATGCTGCATAACCTTTGGTTGCACGCTGATCATCTACAGTTGGAACAAACTGGGCTGCGTTACTGCTGCCCAATGTTGTGGCAAGACTGGCAGCATCAGAAACTTTCAGCACCCGGTATTGTGAAAGCGGAATTCCCAATACAGCCAGTTCTGCCGTAGTATAATACAATGTTACCTGGTAGGTGGCAGTTGTATTGGCAGATGCCGGAGTGATCTTAACCACTTTGCTCAGCCTGTTTTTTGTTTGTACACCGGTAGTGGTATAAAGACTGAGTGAAGCAGATGTTCCGCTGGCTTGTGGAACATTGGCAGTGATACAACCAATGTCACCACTCAATGAAGCAATGCTTGCAATGATCCTTGTATCGTAAGGAGAGTTTGCATTTACACTGTAGAACTGGGCTGTTTGACCGGTATATTGTGCAAATGCAGTATCTGCATCTGTTGTTGTAGCTATTGTAAGTGGTTTTGCTGTGAAGCTTACATCTTCAATGGTGAATGGAGGGTTAGAACCTGTAGTGTTATCATTATACCAATCAAATACGAAATAGAATTTGCTGTCATTAAATCCTGAACCAAAATTCAAAGTAGAAGTTGTTAATGTAGATACTCCCTGGAGAAATACATTAAAGTATTGAACATTGGCAGCAGTTACGGCCTGGCCATAAGGGATATATCCCAGGAAGCCACCATCGTATCCTGCTTCCCCGTTTGATTTCCATTTTAATGTGAGGCTGATATTTTTCAAACCGGTTGCATCAATCAATGGAGAAAAAAGGTATGCATCAGACTCGTTGTTGGTATTGTATGATAATGGTTTTGTGGTTGTATTGCTTGTGATATATGCACAATTCCCGGTAGTGCCGGTTCCGCCATTGGCACCTACTACCCACTGATTTGGAGTAGTAACACCATCACCATAAACTTCAGTTGTCCATCCTGCAGGAATATTTGCAGAAGCATTGAAGTTTTCGCTTACCAATGTTTTGGTAGTAGTAGTGTTATCAATAGAAAAGCTAACATCGTCATCCAGGATGGTAAGTGTTACACTTTGTTTATCGGGACCAGCAACAACACCTGTTCCCGAAATTGTATATCCAAGTACAATGGTTTCGTCTGCTTCTACCGACTGATCATCAATAATGGTAACTGTGATTGTTTTAACTGCATTGTCGCCGTTGGTATAGCTTGCAGATGCCGGAGAAATAGTGTAGTCCCTGTTATTGGTAGCAGTACCACCCAATGTAAAGTTTACTGTAGCGTTGCCGGTGGCAGCACTGGATACATATACCCTGTACTGGAATGTTTTTACATTCGGACAGGCGCCGGCAGGCCCGGTTTCCGTTATTGCATAAGGAATTGCTGTTGAGAAACCGATTGCATTTCCTGCACGTGCAGTGCACGCTTTTGAACTGATCAACCCTAACCTTCTTGGACTATTATCCATAGCTGTCTGGCTACGTGTAGCCTGGTTGGCGGTAAACGTATTCATACAGCCGTCATCGGTATAATCCATGTAATTCTGGTACATTTTGTTTCCGGCAGGAATACAGTTGTTTGCCTGTGATCCTGAAGGACAGCCTGAAGTTGCATCATCCTGCGGAGGCGTATCGGCACAATAGTCATCACCACACAGATCATCACCCCAAATATGCCGTAGTCCAAAAAAGTGCCCTAATTCATGTGTAAGTGTTTTACCCTGGTTGTATGGAGCTCCTATACCCGGACTCGCAACACTACCTACACTTTCCCAGTTTACTACTACACCGGCAGTATAAATGGTTTCTGTTTCATCCAATCCTGTGAGGCCGCTCAGCGTAGGAAATGTAGAGTAACCGAGTAATCCACTTGTTGACATGGAGCCGGTCCATATATTGATATAGCTATACGGATCCCATATTGTTCTTGGTTTGATGAGCGTATCAAAATAATCCTGAACAGCAACATCGGTCATCGGGTCAGTATCAGACCAGCCTTTTGTTTGGCCATTGATCCTGTCGATACCCGGTTCAGCCGCATTTGCGAAAGGCTTACCTGCAGTATCAACTACTGCGAGGCAGAACCTTAATTGCATGTCTGCTGCAACACCAGGAATTCCCCAGGTAGAACCGGAAAGATTTGCATAATCGAGGTTTAACTGGTTGATCTGCGCCTGGAATTTCGAAAATGCCAGGTTGGCTGTAGATGTACTTGGAGATCCATCTGCATTACGATAAATAACGTGAAATACAACTGGAAGTGTTACAGGACCTGTAAAACGTTCTCCGTTTGCAACCCTTCTTTCAATGAGCTGCTTCACCTGGTTTTCAAAAGCTCTTTCATCATAGCCCCTGGCCTTGGCCTTTTGCATCATGTAAGAGAAACCGCACTTTTCCTTTTTATGAGGAAGGATATTGTTTACCGGTGCGTTATTAGAGGGAGCGGACTGTTTTGACAGTGCTGCCCGGGCAGGTTTTTTCCCATCTTTGGTTGGTTCCAGTGTTTGTGCATTTACAGCAGTTGTAAATACAAGAGCAAACACCGCCAAAAGAAAAGCGTACAATTTTCTCATGTGTAATTATTTTGGTGTAAAATTTTAGGGGGGATGAAATTAGGGATAAATTCCCGTTTTTCCAGCCTTGGGCCCCTTTTTTTCGGCAAAAAATAAAGCCCGTATCTTTTAAGACACGGGCCATGAAAATTGGTTGCAAAAGCACTTATTTTTTTCCGAATTTGATCCTGCCGTTTGGATACTCACCAGAACTGGCCAGTATTTCTTCAATACGGATCAACTGGTTGTATTTGGCCATACGGTCGCTGCGGGAAGCAGAACCGGTCTTGATCTGCCCGCAGTTCAGCGCCACGGCAAGGTCGGCAATCGTACTGTCTTCGGTTTCGCCACTCCGATGGCTCATAATGGTATTATAACCATTGTTTTGAGCAAGGCTAACAGCGTTGATGGTTTCGGTGAGGGTTCCGATCTGGTTTACTTTCACAAGCAAGGCATTGGCTGTGTCTTTATCAATACCCTGTTGGAGTCGCTTCACATTTGTTACGAAAAGGTCATCACCCACGAGCTGGCATTTGCTGCCGATGGCTTCGGTAAGCATCTTCCAACCATTCCAGTCGTCTTCGGCCATACCGTCTTCAATAGAAATGATCGGGTATTTCTTAACCCAGCCTTCCCAGTATTTTACGAGTTGCTCGCTGGTCATTTTCTTACCATCGCTTTTATGGAAGATGTATTTCTTTTCTTTTGCATTCCACAACTCGCTGTTAGCAGCATCCATGGCAATGGCTACCTGGCTTCCGGCCTTGTAACCTGCAGCCTGGATGGCCGTAAGAACTGTTTCAATGGCTTCTTCATTGCTCTGGATGTTGGGAGCAAAACCACCTTCATCACCCACGTTGGTACTATATCCTTTTTTCTTCAATACTGATTTCAGTGCGTGGAAGATCTCAACACCCCATTGCAAACCTTCACTGAAAGTTTTAGCACCTACCGGCATTACCATAAATTCCTGGAAGTCGATCTTGTTGTCGGCATGAGCGCCTCCGTTCAGGATATTCATCATTGGGATCGGGAGCACTTTAGCGTTTGTTCCGCCGATATAACGGTACAAAGGTAGATTCGCTTCCAGTGCAGCAGCTTTGGCAACGGCGAGGCTCACAGCTAGCATGGCATTGGCACCAAGCTTACCCTTATTCTCAGTGCCATCCAAAGCGATCATCATAGAATCGATGCCGGTCTGATCTGCTACATCCCAACCGAGCAGGTTATCAGCTAAAATGGTATTTACATTTTTAACTGCCTTTAAAACACTTTTTCCCCCATATAGCTTTTTGTTGTTGTCTCTTAATTCAACCGCTTCATGAATACCGGTGCTGGCGCCACTGGGTACAGCAGCACGGCCTAATCTTTCGTTTTCTGTTAATACATCAACTTCAATAGTTGGGTTGCCGCGGCTGTCGAGAATCTGGCGGGCATGTAGGGAGGCAATGTAGCTCATGGTATAATTTTTAGATGATTAGATATTTGTTGCTGGTTACTGGTTACTCGAAAAATTAAAACTGTAAAGATAAAAACTCGGCAACCCGGTCTATTCGACTCCTGTTGTGAGTGATTTGAATACCGATTCGAGATTTTGTGTTTCACTTTTTAATGATACAATATCAAGGTTTTGACTGATACTCAGTTTCAGTAATTCTTTTTTCAACTCCTCGGCATTTGAACATTGGATATTGAAAGTTGATGGTTGAATATTACGGATTTCCTCAACACCCGGCAGCTGCTTCAAAAGCGCAGTATCAATATTTCCTTTGAATTCAACTGTTACAAATTGTTTGCCCGATGAGGAACGTTGCAGGTTCTGCAGTTTGTCATCGGCCACAATATTTCCTTTGTTGATGATAATTACCCGGTCGCAGATAGCTTCAACTTCCTGCATGATGTGTGAAGAGAAAAGCACAGTCTTATTCTTTCCAAGTTGCCTGATCACTTCCCTGATTTCAACAATCTGGTTAGGATCAAGCCCGGAGGTGGGTTCATCAAGTATCAATACTTCCGGGTCGTGTACCAGCGCAGCGGCCAGGCCTACCCGTTGTTTATAGCCCTTACTCAATTGACCGATCTTTTTATTCGATTCGGGAGTGAGTCCTACCATTTTAATTACTTCTTCAATCCGATTGTCTGCATTCCCAACCTGGTGAATATTTGAGATGAACTTTAAATATTCACGAACATACATTTCCATGTACAAGGGATTCGCTTCCGGCAGATAGCCGATCTTCTTTTTACTTTCAATGTTGTTTTCTTTTACCGCAATGCCACACACCTGTATATCCCCGCTATCTGATTCAATATAGCCGGTGATCATTTTCATGGTGGTTGATTTGCCTGCTCCGTTCGGACCAAGAAAACCAACGATCTCACCTTTGTTTACTGTAAAGGAAACCTGGTTAACGGCTTTTTGGGCGCCGTATGTCTTTGAGAGGTTATTTACTGAAATCGACACGAATGCTATAAGTTATACTTGCAAAGCTATTCTTCTATAATGAAGTAACAAGAAAGATATACTTCTGTCCTGTTATCCCTGCTTTTTAGGTTCATTTGGCCTTGGGCCTTTTTGCGGTCCCCTGTTTTGTGGAGGTCGCTGCTGAGGCCTGTTCTGGTTCTGCTGAGGTTGTCCACCCTGCCTTTGTCCCTGCTGCGGCCGCTGTGGTTGCTTTTGCTGCCCACCGCCCTGTTGCTGATTGGGGCTTTGCGGACCTCTTTGCTGTGGCCTGCCCTGGTTTTGTGGCTGCTTTTGTTCGTTCTGTTGTTGATTACGGCCACGGTTCTGGTTCTGCTGCTGTCCACCGCCCTGTTGCTTCTGTTCCCGGCTTCTTTCCTTATCTCTTCTTTTGCGGGTAGTTTTTTCGAGGCTGCGCAGGCTGATTTGCCCAACAAGGTCGGCATATTCAGGCTCCACTTCTTTTGGTTTACCGGTAACCACTTCGGCGGTTTCCAGTTCTTCCGGCCTGATACCTTCTTTGTTCTGCGCCTTTATTTTTTTCACCATCTCAATGGTAAGCGGGTATTGCTTGTTGCTATCCGCCATGCTGTACCACATCAGGTTCCTGAAAATATCTTTCTTAACCAGGAATGCTCTTCCTTTTGCCACTTCCAGGGTATCTGCATCTGTGGGGAAGAACTGCAATGCATCCATGTAAGTGTCGAGCTCATAATTCAAACAGCATTTAAGCCTGCCGCACTGGCCGCTTAGTTTTGTCTGGTTGATACTGAGGTTCTGGTAACGGGCTGCGTTTGTATTTACACTTTTGAAATCTGTGAGCCAGGAGCTGCAGCAGAGTTCTCTTCCGCAGGAACCGATGCCTCCTACTTTTCCGGCTTCCTGGCGGGCGCCGATCTGCCTCATCTCCACTTTTACCTTGAATTCGGAAGCATATATTTTAATGAGTTCACGAAAATCCACCCGGTCATCAGCAATGTAAAAGAAAGTAGCCTTGCGGTTGTCGGCCTGCACTTCCACTTCGGCCATCTTCATCTCCAGCTTAAGCTGGCGGGCAATGGCACGACTGCGGATGAGGAGCTGGGCTTCGCGGGACTTAGTCTCCAGCATTTTGGCAATGTCGGCCTCACTGGCCCTGCGGAGGATCTTCTTTATATCCGGGCTTTTCTCGTCGATCTTATGTTTTTTGAGTTGCAACCTCACCAGTTCACCGGTAAGGTTTACCATGCCTACATCAAATCCGCTTACACCTTCAACGGCAACCATTTCGCCTTTCTCAAAGTAGTGAAGGGTAGTATTTCTGAAATATTCTTTCCGGCTGCCATTGTTGAAACTTATTTCCACGATGCGGCAGTTGCTTTCGGGGTCGCTGAAAGGTAAATTGGCCAGCCAGTCGTAAACATTCATCCGGTTGCACCCGCCGCTGGCACAGTTGCCATGGCTGTTACAGCCCGACGGAGCGCCATTCTTACCGGTACCACAAGCACCACATCCCATTAGTATCTAAGGTTTAATAAGTAAATATTTATTGGGAGACCGGCAGCTGTACCCTGATCAGGCTTCATTGGCGTCGCACTCTTGTACAGTATAACTCTGCGCAGCTTTTCCGCCGCACAGGGCTGAAAAAGTACAAGTGAGTGACACAACGATGTTGAGTATTGTAGAGAAAGCTTGTTTAATAATTGTCTTTTCTCAAAGCCTTACATGCACATTACCGATTCCTCATTCCATCAAAATTACTGATTTGTTGCTAATAATGTGATATAACTTAATGGTTAATGCGTGAAAGAGGATTTTGGCGTTGGCATTACGCTCAATATAATAAGAAGCATTGTCGAGTTCCTTTATGATGGCTTCCTGTTGATTTATATTGCAGAGTTTGTTGAATTTCAACGCAAATTCCACGTCAGGACGACCCATTGCTTCAGCATTTGCCGGAATAATGCGCAGCCTGTTGGCTATTTCCAATATGTGCACGAAATAACGAAGGAACTGCTTTTGCTTTTCCCGCCCGATCTTGCTGATCTCGTCGATCCATTTTACCTGTGCGGCAGGACCTGTGCGGACAATACTGTTGAGCCAATCCCGGAGAAACACCTCCCAGTCATCTTCTGCATGCTGGAGTTGCTGCAGGGCTTCGTGGTAATTCCCGGAACTGATGGCGGCCACCTGCTGTGCTTTTTGAACGGGAACGCCCTGCCTTAGTTCGAGTGCCGACTCAATATCCTGATTGGATAATGGGGGTACTTTAACGAGTTGGGTTCTTGACAAAATGGTTGGCAACACCAGTTCATCATTTTCTGCAACCAGTATAAATAAGGTATTGGGTGGCGGCTCTTCAATCAGCTTGAGTAATTTGTTTCCTTCCTTGCCCAGTGCTTCGGGCATCCACATGATGAGGATCTTGTACTCACTCTCAAAACTTTTGAGGTTCATTTTGCGGATGATATCCGAACATTCACTGGCAGTAATATTTCCCTGTTTGTTTTCGGCGCCGATGAACTGGAGCCAGTCGTAAGCATTGCCGTACGGGTTGGTGTGTATGAATTCACGCCATTCCTTAATATAATCGGTACTGATGGGTTTGTCGCCGCTTTTTTTCGGGATGACCGGGTAAGAAAAATGAATATCCGGGTGCACCATGTCTTTCAGTTTGCTCCAGCCCGGTTGTTTTTGCATCCAGTCATCGATTTCGGAAACGGTGGTTGGCAAAGGAGTTGGTTCAGCAGCAGGCTCATCCCCGAACAAACCCGGGGAGCTGCTTTTTACTTCCGTAATATTTTTAGGCAAACTCAGGTAATTGGCAAAAGCGATGGCCAGCGACAGGGCCCCGGAACCTTCTTTTCCCAGGAACAACAGGGCATGACTCAGCCGGTTGTGCCGGATCATATTTACCAATTGTTCCTTCAGCTCTTTTTGCCCGATTACCTCGTTGAATAACATGGGGCAAAGATAAAGTGGTTATTGAATGAGAGGGAATGTTTTTGATACAGGGGGAAAAGGGTTATTATCACAGCGTAGCTCCGATAAGCAATTATGAATAAACGCCGTGTCG
>WBZP01000457.1_pt2 | contig 24523 bp, 19 predicted proteins | sample 5204301 | NCBI WGS metagenome assembly WBZP01 (sample SAMN12412401, study PRJNA552823) | activated sludge metagenome | isolation source: activated sludge from nitrification reactor of wastewater treatment plant... | place: USA: Pennsylvania | collected 2017 | reverse complement strand
CAAAACACTCGACAAGCGTAAGAAATTGTACAAGCTGGTGAGCAAGCATGCTGAATACCTCCATTCACCCAAAGTACGGGAAGATAAAATGCATGATTGGATAGCAGGGTTTGTGAAATCGAGGGGCCTGTCCATGAAACCCAAAGCCATCAGCCTGCTGGAAGAACATATCGGCAACGACCTCAGCCGTATTGCGAATGAGATTGAAAAGCTTTCCCTGAACCTGTCCGGGAAAAAGGAAATTGATGAAGATGACATTGAAAAGTATATCGGTATCAGCAAAGAATACAATGTTTTTGAATTGCTGGCAGCGATAGCCGGAAAAGACCTTTCAAAAGCCATTTCCATCATCAATTATTTTGAAAGCAACCCAAAGGCATCGCCCATTCAACAGGCATTGCCTGCTTTATATTCACAGTTGAGCAAAGTACATGCAGTATATGGTATGAAAGACCAGAGCGACGGAGCATTGCTGCCGTTCTTTTACAGGAACCCGGTTTCCTTAAAACAAGCCCGCCTGATAATGAAAAACTATGGTTACGGGGGAGTGGAAAAATTATTGCTGTTGTTGTACCGCTATAATTTAAAATCGTTGGGAGTTGGTGATACAGGCACGCCCGGGCCGGTTCTTCTGAAAGAAATGGTGGTAAAGATGATAGGGGAATGATTGGGCGAAAATGATAACTGGTGAAAATTCGTCTAGTTATCATATTCAGTAAGCCGGCTTTCAGGCAATCTTACGGTTTCATGGCAACTTCTGCAGCCGTTTTATCCTGTGCCAGCTGAGCTTTTAAGGCATCCAGCCCGGTAAACTTTACTTCATTGCGTAACCAGGTAACCAGCGTTACTGTTACCGTTTTCCCATAAATGGTTTCATCAAAATCAAATATATTCACTTCGGTAACCCTGCTGGTACCGTTAACCGTTGGCCTGGTGCCGATATTCATCATCCCATAATAATTGTCTGCAAACCCTTCAACGGCTACCTGCACGGCATATACGCCATTTGCCGGAACAAGTTTTTGTTCATCTGAAATATGCAGGTTGGCTGTAGGATAACCGATGGTTCGTCCCAGTTTATTTCCTTCCACCACCTTTCCGCTGAAAAAATAACCATAACCGAGGAATTTATTAGCAGTGGAAATATCACCTTTTAACAACGCTTCCCTTATTTTGGTGCTGCTGATGGTAATATCCTGTAAAATATGTTCGGGTATTTCTTTTACCGTATAATTGAAATTACGGGCTTCCTGTTCAAGCAACCGGTAATCGCCGGTGCGCCCTTTGCCAAAGCGATGGTCATAACCTATGATGATGGTATGCGGATGAAATTTATCTACCAGGAAATCTTTTATATAATTAATGGCTGGTTGTTCGGCAAAACGTTTGTCGAATGGAACCACAACAATGTTCGGTATGCCGGCAGCATGCAGCAGGCTGTACTTTTCTTCGGGGCTGTTTAGTAAAAAGATCGGTTTTTTATCTGAAGCAACCACCTGTTTGGGGTGCGGATAAAAAGTGATGAGCACCGGGGTGCCGCCAATCATTTCAGCTTCTTTAAGCAGTTGCCTGATTACCTGCCTGTGCCCCTGGTGAACACCATCAAATGTGCCAATGGTAATTACAGCACGTGGAAATGCAGGAAGCACGCCGGTATCCTTATATACTTTCATAAATAACGGTGCAAAACTACTTTATAATTTATTAATGGTTTATTGGCAATTGAAATTTAGTTTTGCAGCATGATGAGCCTATATGATAAACGGGGCGTTTCGGCCCAGAAGGAAGAAGTGCATGCGGCTACGGAAAAACTGGAAAAAGGGTTGTTCCCGAACGCTTTTTGCAGGATTTATCCCGATTACCTGGGGAATGATGATGATTATGTTTCACTGATGCACGCAGACGGCGCAGGAACCAAAAGCATACTCGCTTACCTGTACTGGAAGGAAACCGGCGATATTTCTGTATGGAAAGGAATTGCCCAGGATGCCATTGTTATGAACCTGGATGACTTGTTATGTGCCGGTATTTACGACCGGATAGTGTTTAATTCTACCATCGACAGGAATAAACGATTAATACCGGGTGAAGTGCTGGAACAATTGATAAACGGTTCTGCCAATTTTTTTGAAAAGATGAAAGCCCATGGCGTACATATACATTACCTAGGTGGTGAAACGGCTGATGTGGGTGATGTAGTAAGAACCATTGCCGTGAACGGTACTATGGCCAGCCGCTGGTTAAAAAATAAAATTGTAAGCAATGAAAAGATAAGGCCGGGCAACGTGATTGTTGGATTAGCCGGTTATGGGCAGGCTTCTTATGAAACTGAGTATAACAGCGGCATTGGCAGTAACGGGCTAACCTCAGCCAGGCATGATGTCCTGGAAAAGTTTTATGCAGTTACTTATACAGAAAGCTTTGATAATTCTCTGCCCGGTGATGTAGTGTATATTGGGAAACACAGGCTTGCTGATAAAGTAAATGCTTCAGGGCCACATCCGGAAACAACCATTGGAAAGCTGCTGCTAAGTCCAACCAGAACATTTGCACCGGTACTGAAACAAATACTGGAACAGCATTTTGATAAAGTGAAGGGCCTCATCCATTGCAGTGGCGGCGGGCAAACCAAATGCCTGAAATACCTGCCCGGGAATGTAAAGATTATTAAGGATAATCTTTTTGATCCGCCACCGGTATTTGATATCATTCAAAAAAACAGCGGCTGCAGCAACAGGGAAATGTATGAAGTATTCAATATGGGCTGTCGCATGGAAATATATTGTGATGAATCTGATGCAGGTACAATGATGGCCATTGCCAGTACTTTTAATATTGATGCAAGGGTAATCGGCCGGGTGGAAGAAAGCAGCAAAAAGGAATTGCTGATAAAACTGGATGAAGGGGAACTTCTATATTAACCTGTTTCAGCATCTGCATGTAATTTCTATGGGATTAAGACAATGGTAAAATAATTTTAACTTTAATTACCATATTTAATCCGGTTGCAAATAATCAATCAGTTAAATTTGCTGCTAAGCGATGCTGCTGCATGTGCGAGTTGCCATTTATAATGAACATTAAACCATAAGCCTGCATGTCTCAGAAAATAATTGAATTACGCAATGTGAATATTTACCAGGGAGAGAGCCTGATTCTGTCGGATGTGAACATTTCGGTTGAAAAAGCAGAGTTTGTTTACCTGGTTGGTAAAACGGGTACCGGTAAAAGCAGCCTGCTTAAAACCATGTATGGCGACCTGGAACTGAAGGAAGGAGAAGGTACCGTTGCGGGCCATAACCTGCGGGAGATAAACTGGAAAACCGTTCCTTTTTTGCGGCGTAACCTCGGTGTCGTGTTCCAGGATTTTCAATTGCTAACAGACAGGAACGTAAATGATAACCTGAAATTCGTGTTGAAGGCAACCGGCTGGAAAGACGAAAAACTGATGGATGAAAAAATTGCCGATGTGCTGGATAAAGTGGGACTGAAAACAAAAGGGTTCAAGATGCCGTTTGAGCTGAGTGGCGGAGAACAGCAACGTATAGACATAGCCAGGGCTTTACTTAACTCACCCAAACTGATACTTGCAGATGAACCTACCGGTAACCTGGATCCTGAAACTAGCGACGAAATCATGCAACTGCTATTCCATATCTGCAAAGATTACCATACAACCATTGTAATGGCCACCCATGATTATATGGTGATCAATAAGTTTCCGGCACGAACCATTAAAACGGAAAAAGGTAAAGTCTGGGATAATGCTAGTATATCCACGCTATAAGCTGCCGGGCATTCTTTTCATTGTTGTATAACTGTTCCAGCACCTGCCTGCGCTTTTCCAGTTCATCTGGAGTGAAATCCTGCCGGTAAAGGGTAGCGGCCTGTTTACTGAATTCTTTAGCAGTTTCTGCTGTATGGCAAAGCGATTCCAGCCCCGAACCCGCAATAGCAGCTTTGTTAACCAGGCAATGCCTTCCGTTATACAGGGCATTCAGCAGTTTCAGCTTAACACCCGTTTTATTGAATGAAGGAAGAATGTTTACCTGCGCCTTGCTTATCATATCCTGCATTTCCTTGTCGGAGGGGTTAACGGTAATGCATGTATGCAAATGTGCATGTGCCAGCGACCGTAATGGCAGGGAAGGGTTGCGCCCGGCCACCACAAACGGGATCTCCAGGTTATTGAAAACATTATTTAGCAACCAATCGGCTGCCTTTTCATTTTCATTTACGGCCAGGTTGCCATGATACAGGCAATAGCAACCTTTACCGGTTGTGCCGCTTACCTGCTGCCAGGGAAGGAATACAGGCAGGAAACTAATATTGGTGGCTCCGAACTTTTTACGGTAATGGATACAATCTTCACTGCTCACTGTCCAAATGGGCGCTTTTACGGCAATGGCCTTTTCGTACCGTTTAAGTAAACAGCTTTCAACCAGGTAATACGCTTTACGTAAGAAATTGTTTTCATGTTTGGCCAGTTGCCTGTAATACCTGTATTCCACATTATGCAGCCTTACAAATATTTTTCTGCCAGGCAGCAAACCTTTTTTCAACAGGTACGTACAATGAATGCCTTCCATCAGTATAGGGTGATTGTCTTCCTGCAGCCGTTGCAATAATTTGCGGTTGCTGCGAGATTGAACTATATATGGATTTATTATGGAAAGGGCGGCTAAACGTTTTTTCCTGTTATAATAGTCAACCGTTTCGCAATAGGCAAGCAGTTCCTTAACCGGTTGCCTGTCTTTTACAAAACAATGCAGGTGTATTTTAATGCCCAGGGCATGCAATGACTTTATCTTGTAAAATAAGTCTACCACGCCTCCATAATCTGCCGGCCAGGGCACTTCATGTGTTATGATATGTAAATGTTTATCCAATGATGTTTCTGTAAAAGGTAAGCAGTTTTTTTTCTTCAGCCTGCCAGTTATAAACGTTACGTGCTTCCATACAATTGTTGTGTAGCCTGCTATACAGCGCATCATCATTCAGTAACCGGTTGATGGCTTCCGCAATCGTTTGCGGTTCCAGGCTGCCGATGAGCACAGCCACTTCATATTCCCTGTTCACCTGTTCATATTCCGGGTATTTCATGGTTACCTGTGGAATGGCATGCTGTATATAATCGAAAAATTTATTGGCCAGCGAATAAAACTGGTTAAGGCCAGAATTTTCAACCAGGTTGATGCCGATGGTAGCCCGGCTTGTTACCCGATTAAGTTCTTCTGGGCTTAGTGTTCCTTTCATAAACACTTTGTTTTCCAGATTGTTTATTATGATAGCCTGCTTTACCTGTTTCATGAAATTTCCATCACCGTAAATATGCAGTTCGGCCTGTATATCCTTCATGGCAGGAACAAGGAATTCAAGCCCGCGAGATTCATTTACGGCGCCCTGGTAAAGAATGATGCAGTTTTCAGATTGTGTGGCCGGTTGTATTTCTATCTCTTTTAATACAGGAAGGTTCCTCACCACTTCATAATTTGCACCGTATTGCTCTTTAAATGCCCTGGCTATAGACAGGTTAACTGTATACCCGTGTGGGAATAAGGGAATGAACATTTTTTCAATCCAATGCCAGCACCGGTAGATGAAAGGCCTGGCCAGCACTTCTTTTTGCTGGCTAAAATACTCATGGGCGTCATAAACCCTTTTGGCTTGCTTAATTTTTGAAACCAAATAACAGGGGATAATGGTATCCAGGTCGATGGCACAAACAATATCCATCTTTTTAAAGAGAAGGAAGAAAAACAACCTCATATTGAACTCGGCATAAAAAAGTTTCCCTGTATGAAAAAAGCAAGGCAGTCTTTTTTGAGAAAACGGCCTGGGCGGCAGTTTGCCTGAACCAGGCGTTTTTCTGCCTACCAGGGTGATGTGATAGCCATTTTCTGACAGGGATGTACAGATACGTATCATACGCTGGTCGTACAACAGGTTGTTGGTAACTGTAAAAATGATGGATGGCAATGCCGGTTCTTTGATTGGCAAATAAAAGCGAAATTTACGGATTGTCAAACGGTTATTCGTTAGCCAGGGGAGGCTTGCATTGCCAAAGCCCGGGTAAATGAGAGTGAATTGGTAATATCTATAAAAGGTTTGTTCATAGAATAAGTTGATTTTTAGATTAAAAAGTTAGAAATCCTGCCAAAATCTCATTTATTTATGTTAGTTTTGCAGCCATTATAAAAGAAAATAAAACAAGAAGGTTTTAAAAAACAAAGAAATGCCGTATTTAACAATCGAGAAAAAAGCAAACATTTTTGCAAATTTTGGTGGCAAAGCTTCCAATACAGGGTCAATTGAAGGCCAGATCGCACTTCTGACAGAACGGATCAATCACATTTCCAACCACCTGAAGGGTAACAAGAAAGATTTCTCTTCTCAGCGGGGTTTGATGCAGATGGTAGGTAAGCGCAAGCGTTTACTCACTTACCTGAGCAAGCACGACCTAACCGGTTACAGGGCTTTGATTGAGAAATTAGGACTCCGTAAATAATCAATTTAACGTATGTAAATAAGAATATTCCCAACTGTAATATGCTGTTGGGAATTGTTCGTTATACATACCTACTTTTTAATCAGCAGGCACCAGGCCTGTACAGAAAACATTTTACATGTCAGCATTACAAGCAAAATCAATAACATTTGATATTGGCGGCGGCCGTATGGTAACCATTGAAACAGGAAAGATGGCCCGCCAGGCCGATGGAGCCGTAACCGTGCGCCAGGGAGATTGTATCTTACTGGCAACCGTGGTTGCCAATAAAGAACCCAAAGAAGGTCAGTCATTTTTTCCCCTATCGGTAGATTACCAGGAAAAATTCGGTTCTGCCGGCCGTATTCCCGGTTCTTTCTTTAAAAGGGAAGCCAGGTTGAATGACTATGAAATACTCACTTCCCGTTTGATTGACAGGGCGCTTAGGCCCCTTTTCCCGGAAGATTACCTGTGCGAAGTGCAGGTATTGGTTTCGCTAATTTCTTCCGATGCAGAAGTGATGCCCGATTCACTGGCCTGCCTGGCCGCTTCGGCAGCACTGGCGGTTTCAGATATTCCTATCCAGGAAATCATTTCAGAAGTGAGGATTGCCCGGGTAGAAGGGAAAATGATCGTTAACCCTACACGCACCGAACTGGCAGCTTCAGATATGGAATTTATCATAGCTGCAACCGACAAAAATATTATGATGGTGGAAGGTGAAAGCAGCGAATGCCAGGAAGAAGACCTCATCAAAGCCATTGAAACGGCTCATGAAGCCATTAAAATTCAGGTAAAGGCCCAGGAAGACCTGCGGGCAATTGTAGGAATTACCGGGAAAAGGGAATATGCAAAACCTTACCGGAACGAGGAATTAGACCAGAAAATTACCGCTTTTGCAAAAGATAAGATGTACGCCATCGCTGCCGCAGCATCGGCCAAACATGAAAGGGCTGCTGCTTTTGATGCCCTCAAAAAGGAAGTGAAGGAATTTTTGGGAGAGGAACTGCCGGATGCGGATAAAGCGCTTATCGGCCATTACTTTGGCGAACTGCAATACCATGTGGTAAGGGATATGATTTTGAATGACCGCAAAAGGCTCGACGGCCGTGGCACCGAAGACATCAGGCAGTTGGATATGGAAATTGATAACCTTCCTACACCTCACGGCTCCGCTTTGTTTACACGCGGTGAAACTCAGTCACTTACAACGGTTACTTTAGGAACACCTTTAGATGAGTTATTGGTTGAAAGTGCCCATAAATCTGATTATACCAAGTTTATCCTGCATTATAATTTCCCGCCGTTTTCAACCGGGGAAGTTAAGATGATGCGTGGTGTGGGCCGCCGCGAAGTAGGCCACGGTAACCTGGCTATGCGCTCCCTGAAACAAATGATGCCTGGTTCAGAATATCCATATACCGTAAGGGTGGTGAGCGATATTTTGGAAAGCAATGGTTCATCTTCCATGGCAACCGTTTGTGCGGGGTCACTGGCATTGATGGATGCAGGTGTTCCGCTGAAAAAACATGTGAGCGGGGTTGCGATGGGGCTTATCAAGAAGGGGGATGATTTTGCTATCCTGACCGATATACTGGGCGATGAAGATCACCTGGGCGATATGGACTTTAAAGTTACCGGTACCCGTGATGGCATCTGTGGTGTACAGATGGATATAAAAGTAGATGGATTGAGCATGGATGTTATGCGTAAGGCACTTGCCCAGGCCAGAACCGGCAGGTTGCATATTCTGGACGCGATGCATCAGTGTACAGCGGCTCCCCGGCCGGATGTTAAACCGCATGCGCCAAGAATGGTTAAAATGATCATAGACAAGGAATTTATTGGAGCCGTAATTGGGCCAGGTGGTAAAGTGATCCAGGAAATACAGCGTGAAACCGGGGCCACCATCAATATTGAAGAAGTGAACAATTGTGGAGAAGTGAGTGTGTTCTCTAAAGATAAGACGAGCCTTGACAGGGCAGTGGCCTGGATAAACGGATTGGTTGCCGTGCCGGTTGTGGGTGAAACTTATGAAGGTACCGTTAAAAGCATCAAAGAATTTGGCGCTTTTGTTGAGTTCCTGCCCAAGAAAGAAGGGTTGCTGCATATCAGCGAAATAAGCTGGAAACGCCTGGAAACCATGGAAGGCATATTCAGGGAAGGAGATAAGGTGAAAGTGAAACTGCTTGATATTGACCCACGCACGGGTAAATTCAAATTAAGCCGCAAAGTGCTGATGCCAAAACCGGAAGCACAGCCTAAACAACAGGGCGAAAAACAGGGAGAAGGTAAATAATCAACCGAAAACATTATCAGGCTGCAGCAGTAAAAGCTGCAGCTTTTTTTTATCATGGAATATACCCAATACAGTTTTGGACCATTGGATCCCGGTAAATCAGACATGCTGATTGCCCTGCTTGGCGAAGCTGGTTTTTCTGGCTTTGAAGAAACAGGTAATAGCCTGCATGCATATATTGAAACAGGAAAAGCAGATCCGCTTTTATTTGAAAATATTATTTCATTAATAGACGTAAATTATTCTATTTCAATAGTTAAGGAAAAAAATTGGAATGAGCAATGGGAGTCTGGCTTTAACCCGGTTACGGTAAATCACCCCACAACGGGCCAGCCTTTTGTTCATATCCGGGCAGGTTTTCATCAACCAAATAATGCGGTGAATTTTGATATTGAAGTAACGCCCAAAATGAGCTTTGGTACCGGGCATCATGACACAACCTTTCTTATGGTTTCGCAAATGGGAATATTGGATATGGCCGGTAAAAAAGTGATAGATTTTGGAACCGGAACCGGTTTGCTGGCCATCCTGGCGGAAAAAATGGGGGCAACAACGGTACTTGCTATTGATAACGACGACTGGAGCATCAATAACGCAGCAGAAAATATTACTAAAAACAATTGCTCCCATATTAACCTGCTGAAAGCTGAAACAGTGCCGGAAGGAGAAAAAGCTTCCGTAATACTGGCAAATATCAACCTGAATATTATCATATCCAGCCTGCAGGATATCAGGAATGCCTGTACGCAGGGCGCAAACCTTTTGTTCAGCGGCATACTGGCAGAAGACGAACCGGTTTTAAAGCACGCTTTGCTAAACCTAGGTTTTTCTGATTTAACCCCGGTTAACAGGAACGGATGGTTGATTATTCGTGCAAAACTAGAAGCTCCCTATATTAACTAATTATTACCAATAGGCTTTTTTTCGTATCTTTGTTGCCTCAACTCACTAAGAAACAGGATGAAGGAATTGCTTCTCATTATATTGGCATATCTCATTGGTTCAATTCCCACGGCACTTATCATAAGCAAAAAATACTTTGGTATCGACATCCGTGATTACGGCAGTGGCAATATGGGCGCTACCAATACTTTCCGTGTACTGGGTTCAAGATACGGCATTATCGTGATGGCCCTGGATATCCTGAAAGGGATGGCAGCCGTTTCATTATATACTTTTCTTCCTCATTACCTGGCTAATGAACTGGACCGCACCAATTTCATGATAGGACTGGGACTGGCATCCGTTATTGGCCATATTTTCCCGGTATTTGCCGGTTTTAAAGGTGGTAAAGGTGTGGCTACGCTGCTGGGCATGATCCTTATCGTACAGCCGGTTGTAGCCGTAAGTTGTGTAGGTGTATTCCTGCTTGTGCTTTACCTGACCAGGTATGTTTCCCTCAGTTCAATTTTAGGCGCCCTGATGCTGCCGGTTTCAGTTTTGTGGATATGGAATGAACATGAGGTGATGTACCGCATTTTTGCATTGCTGGTTGCCTTCCTGGTAATTATAACCCATCAGAAGAATATCATAAAATTGTTACGTGGTGTAGAAAACAGGGTCCCAATCCTGAAACACCGCGACAGGAAAAAATCCAGGCGCCAGTAATTCTCCCATATTCAATTTTAATATTTTATTTAAAATTCTGGTATGCCAATTGTTCTATATTACCTGAATCAAATACCCATAAGATGAAAAAAAGACTTTTTACCATTTTTGCAGTCATATGCCTGGCCGCATGCAGCACCAATTCCATTACAAACCGTAAACAACTTTCCCTGTTTCCCGAATCATCACTCCAGCAGGAAGCCGTAACCCAATACCGGTCATTTTTAAACCAAAATAAGGTAATGAGCGAAACAGTTAGCAAAGATGCTGAAATGGTGAAAAGGGTGGGAACCAGGATTGCACAGGCCATTACCAGTTATTACGCTCAAAAAGGACTCAGTAAGGAACTGGAAGGGTATAAATGGGAATTTAACCTGGTAGATAATAAGGAAGTGAATGCCTGGTGTATGCCCGGCGGAAAAGTTGTTGTGTATACCGGCTTATTACCAATTACCCAGAATGAAGCCGCACTTGCCGTAGTGCTTGGCCATGAAATAACGCATGCAGTTGCTCATCATGGCAATGAAAGGATGAGCCAGGTGGCACTTGCCCAGGGGCTAGAAATTGTTGGAAACATATTTACCCAGAATAATCCCAAAGCCCATTCCATTTTTAATAACGTGTATGCACCAACCGCCCAAATCGGCGTGTTGCTGCCAAATTCAAGGAACCAGGAATATGAAGCTGATCACTACGGGCTTATATTTTCAGCCATGTCGGGATACAATCCACGTGAAGCCATTCCTTTCTGGCAACGTATGTCAAAGGCCGGTGGCAACAAGGGAATGCCCGAATTTTTAGCTACACACCCTTCAGATGAGAACCGGATAGCCAAACTGGAAGCCATCATGGATGAAGCGCTTGGTTATTATAAACCATTGAATAACAATGTAAAATAGTAGTAACTTCTTTTTTATAAGATTAACGTTGCCCATCCGGCAGCGTTTTTTTTTATAATTTTTTATCAATCACAAACATTATCTATACCTTTGCAGAACCAACATCCGCTGCATGTGATATCCACAAGTTGTAAACTTTTTCAATATCACTAAAAACTACCCTTTATTCATCTTAACTCTTTGTTCATATGGCGCTTGAAACGGTATTGGAAAAACTGCAACTGACAGACGAAAAAAACATCCTGGTACAAGGCCTGCCATCCTCCATCGAAAAACAGTTTATAAAGTTAAATTTCGCAAAGAGCGTAACGCCATTGCTCAGGTCGCGCCGCATTGATTTCGCCCTAGTTTTTGCCGTGAGTAAAACACAGCTTACAGGTATTTTACACGACGTGGTTCCGGCTTTGCACGAAGAGGGTAAATTATGGATCGCTTATCCGAAACTTACTTCAAAAATAGCCAGCGACCTTTCCAGGGAATGTAACTGGGATCATATCAATTCTTTCGGCTATGAAAATATGGATATGGTTGCATTGGATAATACCTGGTGCGCCGTACGTTTCCGTAAAATGGATTCCGTAAGCCTGAAGCAGCCTGCAACTGCTGTAAAAACAATCAAAAAAGAAACATTCAGTTCAAGGAAAATAGCCGTTGCCGAAGAATTATAATTGATTCTATTGCGGGTTCCCTTTAAGTATGTTATTTATAGATGACGGTACCCATTGCCCGGGTAAGGTCAATTTCCATCTGTTTAAGGTGTTGGTGTACCTGCAGGAAAATGAACTGTTCCTCTGCATTTTGTGATTTTTCAAGGTCAAGCTGGTTATCGGCAATCAACCTTTTAATCTTCCGTAATTTCAGGTAATTCAGTGTTGATGTCACTTCTTCCCTGAATAATTCTTCCCTGGTGGGTATATGGCCTTCATAATGTTCTTTCCAGTTAGGGCTGATATCGGTATTTACATCCATCATGTTTATGATGAATGAATGCAGGTGCTGGTCTTCATGGTACAGGAAGTTTTTTGCAGTTGGTTCCAATCCTTCCTCATACCATTTTTTATACGTGCGGATGATTTCAATGAGTACAGGATTGTCAATATGTTTTTCCAGCTCATTTTCATCCATCTGTTCAAAAATGAAATCGGCCACTGTTTGTTCATCATTCCAGGGTTTTATGCCAAATTCAAGCAGGCTCCTTACCATGGCTTGTTCCTGCATTTCGTCTTTTTGAAAAAGATTGGTAGTTTCCTCATCCCAGGATGATTCAGCAGGATTACCTGGTTCAATCACCTGTTTTTCTGCACGGGTTTCTTCTTTGGCAACCTTGTCCCTGATGAATTTATTCACCAGCGCATTCAGCCCGCCTTCTTCAATCTTAAGTATTTCAGATACCTGCTTTATATAATCCTGCCTGCGGGTGAATTCTTCTGTTTTATTGATCTTTGAAATGGTTTCAGCTACCTGGTTCACGAGTGCCGATTTCTTTGCATTGTCCTGCCCGGCATCCGCCAGTGCTATCTCCAGCTGAAAAATGATAAAATCCTTTTTGTTTTCTGCAACAAACTTTTTAAACCCTTCAGCGCCTATTTTATGTACATAGCTGTCCGGGTCTTCCTTATCTGGAATAAGCACCAGTTTAACATGCAGACTTTCTTCCAGGGCCAGGTCAAGCCCGCGTAATGCCGCTTTAATGCCCGCATTATCGCCATCATAAATGATGGTTAAGTTGTTTGTATATTTTTTAATCAGCCTAAGCTGGTCATGCGTAAGCGAAGTACCACCGCTCGCTACCACATTTTCAATGCCGGCCTGGTGAAGGCTGATCACATCCGTATAACCTTCCACCAGCAGGCATTCATCGGCTTTATCAATGGCCATGCGGGCAAAATAGGAACCATACAGGATCTTGCTTTTTACATACAGTTCATTTTCGGGTGTATTGATGTATTTGGGCGCTTTGTCGTTCGACTTGATGAGCCGGGCGCCAAAGCCAAGCACTTTGCCACTTTGGTTATGTACGGGAAAAATAATCCTTCCCCTGTAATTGTCCTGCAATTTTTCATCCCGCTGAACCAGTAAGCCAGATTTTAACAACAGGTCTTTATTGTATTGTGCGGCCAGTGCAACCCTCGACAGTTCATCCCTGGCAGATGGATTATAACCAAGCTGGAATTTCCTGATGATTTCTTCCCGGAATCCCCGTTCACGCAGATAGCTGAGTGCAATGTCCTGGCCTTCTTCTGTATTAAAAAGTTTATCTGTGAAGAATGCCTGGGCAAAACTGTTTATGATATACAGGCTGTCTGCGGCCTGTTGCTGCAATTTAAACTCAGGGCTCGTTTCGGTTTCTTCAATATCAACATTATATTTATTGGCCAGCCACCTGAGCGCTTCCACATAACTGTATTTTTCCAGGTCCATAAGGAAACCAATCGTATTACCGCTTTTTCCGCAACCGAAACACTTGTAAATTTCTTTTACGGGCGACACCGTAAATGAAGGTGTTTTCTCATTATGAAACGGGCATAACCCGAGGTAATTGGCCCCACGTTTTTTTAGCTTAACGAACGAGCCGATAATTTCAATGATGTCTATCCTGCTTAATATCTGTTGTATGGTAGCCTGGCTGATCAAATGTTGTAAAAATAATTCCTAAAATTAACAAGATTCGGTTACATATTTACATTTAACAATGATACCAGAGATTTTGAAACGCTTAAACAGGATTTGTGAAATTCCACTAAAAATGGCAGAAAATCTTACAAATCGAATACCTTTATGCCCTAAAAAAACACTACAACATGAAGAAGATGTATTTTCTATTGCTGCTGATCTTTTCATCATGGGCAGGATTTTCGCAATCACTGGATGATATTGCAGATATGATGGCAAAAAAAGATTTCGCTGCTGCAAAAGCGGCTATTGACAAATATCTATCGGATGAGAAAAATGCAGCAAAACCGGAAGCCTGGTATTATAAAGGAAGGGTGTATAATTCTTACTCGTACGAAAAATCCACGCCGGAATCTGAATTGCTGGGATTAAAAACAGCCGCTTTTGAAGCTTTTAAGAAGAACCAGGTGATGGACAGTAAGGATGTGCGTATGAAAATTGAAAATTACGGTTCTTATCTCGACCTGTATTACGGCTTTTACGACCTGGGGGCAACCCTGTTCAATGGCCGCAAATATGATGATGCATTTGGCGCCTTTAAAAAAGCCCTGGAAGTGGGGGAATATATCCTGGGTAAAAATTACACGTACCCGCAGGCAACAATAAATAAGCTGGATACGGCATTGGTGTTAAATACGGCCATCTCGGCAACGCAGGCAAAAAAAGATGATGAATCAATCGTTTATTACAGGAAACTAACGGATGCCAATGTTAGCGGGGAAGGATATAAGGAAGTGTATGAATACCTGGTGGAATATTATAACAAGAAAGGCAATAAAGAGGAACTTGATCAGATGCTTGCAAAGGCTAAAAAGTTTTACCCGACCAATAATTACTGGAACCAGGTGGAACTGGATAACATAGCTGCAAAAGGCGACAAGGAAGTATTACTGGCAAAGTACGAGGAGATGATTGGTGCAGATCCGGAAAATTTTGCACTAAATTATAATTATGCCGTTGAACTATACAACAAGAATTACGGCAGCGACGATAAAAAAACGGATGAGACATCCAGGGAAAAATTAACCGCCGTACTTAAGAAAACAATCGCTATCGATAAAGGTATAGACGCAACCGTACTGATGGCAAACCATACATACAATATGGCTTCAGATGCTGTTTCGGCAGCCAGCATGGTTAAGGGAACCAAGCCGGAAGATGTTAAGAAAAAGGCCGAACTCAAAGCCATTTCAAACAGGAAAATGGATGATTGCATCATATATTCCGACCAGGTGGTGAAATTCTATGAAGCAATGCCCGACCTTAAAGCTAAGCAGGCGGCTAACCTGAAAATAGTTCTTGGATACCTGACTGATATCTACAACCTGAAAGGGGATGCGAAAAAATCAGCAGAGTATGAGAAAAAACGGGTTGGGGTTAAATAACCAGGCAATGATCCGGATAAAAAAAGGTAAAGCATGCCGCTTTACCTTTTTTCATTTATACATCACTGTTAGTTTATTGTTGCCGCTCTGCCCTGAACTGCATTCCGCCGCCCTGCATCATTCCCTGGAACTCTTTCATGGGTTTAACGTCAAAATCTTTTGGTATGTCAAATTCTTTTTCCGTTACTTCCTTTTTCAGGTCAATTTTGGTAACTTCCACTACCATCCTTCTTCCACGGCGCATATTCATTTCATACTGCATTACAAATCCATCAATTTTATCAAGGCCGCCCAGTGATGTGAAATTGCCGAAATTACCGCCTCCGAATCCACCCATGGCGCTGGTACCACCGGTTGAAATGATATTATTCATTTTAAATTCAGGGTTATACCATACCGCAACCGTATCTTTTATTCCCAGCAGCCGGGTTGTTATTACCAGTGCTTTCTTGCACTCATATCCTGCAATTTTTTTGGTGCCTTCTGCATAGCTTATCTCAACATTTGTAGCGGTATTTGCCTGCCGTGGAGTTGAACTGTCGCCTGATTGTGCCCGCCTGGCCTTCATCATGCTGTCCATTTTCACCTTCATCTCAGCCTGCTCATCGTCTGAAATATAAAAACCGGTCTTGTTACCCATGATCTCCAGCAGGGTGGTGGTCATTTTAGCCTGGTTGTCGCGAATGATCGTACTGCGGCCCATATCATTCTTCAGGACGGTTTTTACCTTGTCGTCTTTCAGTATGGTGGTTGATTTGGTTTCACCATCGCCAAAATTCCTGAAACTGAACCCGCCTCCGCCGCCGCCCTGGATATTCTGTACATCTTCGGTGTCAGGAGCTATTACATTGGTGGTTGTGCTGATAACAGCCTGCCTTATTACAGGCGGTTGTGCATTTGCAGTAGCCGTTATGGTTAACGTAGCCAGTAAAATGATTGATTTCATTAATAAAAATTTGATGGCAAATGTAAAGGCATTCGGTACGTAAAAAAAGGGATAATAATTATTACACAAATTTTTAACTTGAAATAACTGCCTGTAAAATGGAATACCGGTGAATTAGGACCGGAATTTGGAAATGCTCATATTAGTTTTTATCATGAACGGTTTTGTGAAAAAACTGTGTATAATTATGCCATATACCTGCCAAAAGCGCCCATTTTACTTGATGCATTACATTATTTTTACTTCCCCGTGCCTGTTTTCCTGAAATTTTCAACAGCAGGAAAAAAACGGTCATTTTCACGTAGGTTTGCCGCCTGATTAAAAAATAAGAAAAGTGCGTTTAAAGAGTTTAGAAATAAAGGGATTTAAAAGTTTTGCCGATAAAACTGTATTGAATTTTGATGAAGGAATAACCGGTGTCATCGGGCCTAACGGTTGTGGTAAAAGCAATATCATAGACAGTATCCGATGGGTGATAGGTGAACACAAGATAAGCAACCTGCGCAGCGAAAACCTGGAAAGCCTGGTGTTTAACGGTAGTAAAACAAGGAGTGCCAGCGGCCTCGCTGAAGTGAGCCTCACATTTGAAAACACCAAAAACCTGCTTCCTACCGAGTTTAACACGGTTACCATTACACGCAAATACTACAAGAGCGGTGAAAGCGAATACCGCCTCAATGACGTGGCGTGCAGGCTGAAAGACATCCATAACCTGTTCATGGATACCGGCGTAAGCACCGACAGCTATGCCATTATTGAACTGGGCATGGTAGACGATATCATAAAGGATAAAGATAACAGCAGGCGTAAAATGCTGGAACAGGCTGCAGGTATCACCATTTATAAGACAAGGAAAAAAGAGGCAAAACTTAAACTGGATGCCACTGAACAGGACCTCGCCCGTATTGAAGACCTTCTTTTCGAAATTAATAACCAATTAAAAAGCCTGGAAAGCCAGGCCAAAAAGGCTGAAAAGTATTTTGAAATTAAGAAAGAATACAAGGAAGTAAGCATCGAACTGGCCAAAGCAGCCCTGGAAGGATTCAATATTACATACCGCGACCTCAACGAGCAACAACAGCAGGAAGTGGATAAGCGAATAGAGCTGGAAACAGCCATTGCAAAGGAAGAAGCGGCACTTGAACAGGAAAAGCTTGGTTTTGTGGAAAAAGAAAAAGCGTTACAGCAGATGCAGCATGCTTATAATGACATGCTTGATAAAGTGCGCACAAAGGAAAATGAGAAAAGCCTGGGTTCACAAAGGCTTTTACACCTGAAAGAAAGGCATGCCAGTCTGCATGAGTTTATACAAAAAGCAGGCGGGCAGCTTAAAGGCCTGGAAGAAAGTATCAGTTTTACCGGCAGGCAGATTAAAGATGAAGAGCAGAAAATGACTGAACTGGAAGCCAACCTGCAAAAGCTGAAGGCTGCAGTGGAAGAGAAAAGGGGAATTTTTGATGATAAGCGCTCAACCATTGATATCCTTCGCCGCGAAAACCAGGCAATACAACGTAACCAGTTTGATGCAGAAAAGAAAGTGGCTGTTGCTGATACATCTATCCTTAACCTGCAAAGGACCATTGCACAGATTCAGGATGAAAAAACACAGCGCCAGGAACAGTTAGCTAAACTGGAAGCAGATAAGAAATTGAAGGAATCTGAACTGGAAACCAGGCAACTCGACCTGAAACAGTTGCAGGAAGAGCACGAGTTTACCAAGGAACAAATTCTGCAAACACAGAATATGCTGGAAGGCTTGCGTGTACACCTGGCCGAAGAGAACCGCAAACTGGATGCACGTAAAAATGAACACGACCTGTTGAAAAGCCTTATTGATTCCATGGAAGGCTATCCTGAAAGTGTTAAGTTTTTACATAAGAATACCGGCTGGAACCACCAGGCGCCTCTATTGTCGGATATCATTTATGTAAAGGAACAATACAGGGCCGCTGTAGAAAACGTATTGGACCAGTACCTGAATTATTATGTGGTGAATAACCTGCAGGAAGGTTTGCAGGCTGTGCACCTGCTGGACGAAAATAAAAAAGGGAAGGCGAACTTTTTCCTGCTTGATCAGTTTGCAGAAACCGTTTCATCTCACCAGCCGGAGGGAACAATCCCTGCACTGGATGTGGTGGAAATTGACCCGCAATACGCCAGGCTGGCTCAGAACCTGCTGGGGAACGTGTTTATAGCAGAAGACGAAGAAGCGCTGAAAAACAGCAATGGTGCCATCGTATTGGAAAAGTCGGGTAAATACGTAAAAGGAAAGTACTCACTCAGCGGCGGAAGCGTTGGCCTGTTTGAAGGTAAAAAAATAGGACGTGTTAAAAACCTGGAGAAACTGGTTAAGGAGATCAATGCACAGGAAAAAGTGGTGAACGAGCTCAAATCAAATATCCAGTTACGCCATAATGAAGTGATAAGCTATAACAACCAGTTGAAAGAAAATGCCATCCGACAGGCACAGCAGGATATCAGTAACCTTAACAACCAGGTATTTTCATTGCAAAACAAAATGGAAAACCTGCAGCACCTGGAACTAACCAGCAGCAACAGGCTTACCGAACTGGAACAGCAACTGCAGCTAAACCATGAATCCATTTCCAGCACACGCACCGAATTGGAAAAATTCAATACCCAACTGGAAGAATTGCTGCAAAAGATGTCATTGATGGAATCGGATTATACTTCTGCAGAACAGGATTATAATGCGGCAAATTCCACATACAACGAAAATAACCTGTTATTCACCAGGCAGCAGAGCAAGGTTGTTTCCACCAGGCAGGAACTCGATTTTAAAACAAACCAGTTGAATGACCTGAAAGTGCAGGTTGAGAACAGTACACAGCAACTGAATGAAACAGCAGAGCAGATAGAACAAACCGGTACGGAGTTAAAAGAGCTGGAATCGATGCTGGTAAGCATGTTGCAGAACAAGGAAACAGAAGAAAAGAAACTGAATGAAGCCGACCAGGAATATTATAATATTCGTAACCAGCTAACAGAAAAAGAAAGCGAACTAAGGCATAAGCAGAAATCAAAAGAGGGGATAGATCATTTGCTGAATGAGATTAAAGATAAACTGACCGACCTGAAGCTGCAACTGGCCGGTATGAAAGAAAGGCTCAATGTTGAGTTTAAAGTAGACCTGGATACTATCATTGATGAAGCCAGAACCGGTGATGCACCGCTGGAAGAATTGAAGGAGAAGAACGAACGGATGCGTAAAAGGCTGGAGAATATGGGTGAAGTGAACCCGACAGCTATTGAAGCATATACCGAAATGAAAAAGCGGTACGAATTTATCCTGGAGCAGAAGAATGACCTGGTAACGGCAAAGGATAGCCTCATGCAAACAATACAGGAAGTGGAAGCCACCGCCAACCAGCAGTTCCTGGATACATTCAACAGGACCAGGGAGAATTTCCAGAAAGTATTTAAGGCTTTGTTTACAGATGAAGATACCGCCGACATGATTTTAGTTGACCCGGAAAACCTGGCGGAGACAGCCATAGATATCGTGGCAAAACCTAAAGGTAAACGCCCGAGCAGCATCGGTCAGTTAAGCGGAGGAGAAAAGACTCTTACTGCAACCGCATTGCTGTTTGCCATTTACCTGATTAAACCAGCCCCTTTCTGTATATTGGATGAGGTGGACGCACCGCTGGATGATGCCAATGTTGGAAAATTTACCAATATGATCAAACAATTCAGTGAAAATTCACAGTTCATCATCGTTACACACAATAAGATGACCATGAGTGCGGTGGACGTTATTTATGGAGTTACCATGCAGGAAGCCGGCGTTAGCAAACTGGTTCCGGTAGATTTCAGGAACCTGAATTAGAAACAACGAAATAGTAATCAATAAATCATAAATCATACATCATAATTCATACATCATAATTCATACATCTAACATCATTCTAACCCAATGCTATACACAATTCCCGGCCCAGTGCCGGGTTTTTTTATTAAATGGATTGGGGTATTTTTAAATCAAAATAAAAGCCATGTTCAGAACGATCCTTTTATTAACGGCATCCAATATATTCATGACGGTTGCCTGGTACGGTAACCTGAAAAAAGTGAATATTCCCATATGGAAAGCGGTGCTCATCAGTTGGGGAATTGCTTTTTTTGAATATTGCCTGATGGTTCCGGCAAACAGGTTGGGTTATGTAAATGGATTTTCCGGCTTTCAACTGAAAATTACACAGGAGGTAATCACCCTGGTTGTATTTGCTGCATTTGCTATTTTATACCTTAAAGAACCTTTTCACTGGAAATACCTGGTAAGTTTTGTATTGCTGCTGGGGGCAGTTTATTTTATGTTTAAAAAATGAGAAATATATGATGTATGATCTGTGATGTAAGATTTTAAGCAAGTCCTGAAAATCATAAATCATATATCATACATCATAAATCATACATCTAACATTTTTCTACCATATCAATTTCCCAACCTTCCCGCCTCCGGCAAAAAAAACAGCTGTACCGTTTTTAGCTTTCCGGCATACATGAAACCCGTCTTTACTTATCTGGTTGAAAGTATTGCCTTCATCGGTGCTGTAATCTACTCCGTTCAGGCCGCAACTGATCCATGTCTTTTTCTCAAGGTATTCGATGCAACTGCGGTAACCATGTGGCGGAATACTTGGTGAAAACCACGTTTTTCCGCCATCTTTTGTAATAACACAATTCTTATCGGTTGCATCCTTGGTATTGAAATCACCTCCTACAACAATAAAGGTTTTCTTGTTTTTTACAGCGATAGAATTGGCCCCGGTTGATTCCTTGCCTTGTATTATGGGGATGTTTATTTTTTTGTCGCGTATAAAAACCCTTGACGACCTGCCCCCGGTGATAAAGATGGCTTCCTGTTTATTTAGTTTCCTCACATTGGTACCGCTGCTGGCAAAACAGGCTTCGCCGCTGTCAACAGCCGGCCTGTATGATTCCGGAATGGCATTCCAGCTTTCGGCAGCATCAAATGTACGGGCTATAAACATCCTGCCATTGATCGGGTCGCCGATAACGATGCCCGACTGTTCATTCCAGAATTCCATCGCATCCAGGAACATACCTGCTGTATTGTCTTTGAAAACGGTTTTCCAGTTTTCTCCGCCATCAGTGGTTTTCAGGATGATGCCTGGTGTGTCTATGCCCATGATGACCGCAGTTTTATTATCAAAAGCCTCAATATCCCTGAAATCTGTTTTTTCAAATCCGGCTACCTTCATCCATTTCCAGGTATTTCCACTGTCGGTTGACAATCCTACCGTACCGCTACTGCCACTTACCCATACAGTCTTGTCATCTACAACACTTAAACCACGCAGTGATGATTTTACCGATTTTGCAATGATGGTTACGGTTTGTGCCTGCAGCAAGGAAACGAAACACAGGAAAAAGAAACTGAGCAAAATTCTTTTCATGATAATTTTTTTTATTCATGTTTGGAATGCAATGAACGGGTCATTCTAAATGATAACGTAACATTTTAACTGTAAAATAAACAGGTTGCCACATTTCACTTTATTCATGCAATAACTTTATTACTTTTGAAAAGATAACGATTTATTTTAAAAGTAAAACTTCTCCCTACGGGCGATTGCTGCTATGAGTGTTAATCATATTTCTTTAGACAAAAGCCATACCGGTTTCAGGCAGGTAAAAGAACTTCTCTTACATGGAAACAAGGTTACTGTATCAGATGAAGCGGCCGCTGATATTACAAAATGCCGTGAATACCTAAACAGGAAGATGTCTGGTTCAGATGCTCTTTTTTACGGGATCAATACAGGTTTTGGATTCCTGCAAAATGTTAAGATAGATAAAGGGCAGTTGGAAGCATTGCAAAATAACCTTCTAAAATCACATGCATGCGGCATGGGAGAGGAAGTGCCGCTGCAAATTGTAAAATTGATGCTGGCGCTCAAGATTAAGTCGCTTAGTTATGGACATTCGGGTGTTCAGCTTGAAACAGTTAAGCGATTAGCGGATATGCATAATAGTGATATGCTGCCTGTGGTGTTTACACAGGGCTCATTAGGCGCTTCCGGTGACCTGGCTCCTTTAAGCCACCTCTGCCTGCCTTTGATCGGTATGGGTGAAGTGTTCCTGAAAGGGAAAAGGATGCCTGCTGCCGATGCATTGAAGAAAATGAACTGGCAGCCTATATCCCTGCAAAGCAAAGAAGGGCTGGCGTTGATTAACGGCACCCAGTTCATGAGCGCATACGGATTATATAACCTGGTGCAGTCGGAAAGGTTGATGAGATGGGCAAATATCATTGCCGCCATCAGCTTTGATGCTTTTGAATGCAGCCTCGATCCGCTTAACGAAAACATTCACCGGGTGAGGCCGCATGAAGGACAGTTGAACACGGCCGCTTCTATCAGGGAATTGCTGAAAGACAGTGAAATAGCTCATGCAAAAAAGAACCAGGTACAGGATCCTTATTCATTCAGGTGTATTCCACAGGTACATGGAGCCACCGCCGATACGGTTAATTATGTTCAATCTGTATTTATCAGGGAAATAAATTCTGTAACAGATAATCCAAACATTTTCCCCGATGAAGACCTGGTGGTAAGTGGCGGCAATTTTCACGGACAGCCGTTGGCGTTAGCGCTAGATTTCCTGTCGATAGCCATGGCGGAACTGGCCAACATCAGTGAAAGAAGGACTTACCAGTTGATTAGCGGCTTGCGTTACCTGCCTATGTTCCTCATTAAGAACCCCGGGCTGCATTCCGGTTTTATGATTCCCCAATACACGGCAGCCGGTATTGTAAGTGAGAATAAGCAGTTGTGCACACCGTCCAGCGTAGACTCCATTTCAAGCAGCAATAACCAGGAAGACCATGTAAGCATGGGGGCTAATGCAGCAACTAAATGCAAACGGGTGATTGATAATGTTGAAAAAGTGCTTGCCATCGAATTGCTAACAGCCGTTCAGGCAATTGAATTTAAACGTCCAATGAAGACGGCTGCTTTCCTGGAAAAAATAATTGCTGCATTCCGTAAAGAAGTCAGTTTTAATGATGCCGACAGGATCCTGCATGATGATATGATGAAATCCGTAGCGTTTATCAGGAATGTAAATAATGAATTATATTGAAAAATTGATACGGCTGATCATGTAGGTTGAATAAGAAATTCCTTAATCTGAGAAATCAATATTGCACGGCAGTGTGTATACCCCGACTATTTTTTATTTAAATCAGAAGAATTTTCACATTTAATACTTCCCCAAATCAATACATCTACCAATCAACCCATCTCCAAATCAACCATCTCCAAATCAACTCATCTCCAAATCAACTCATCTCCAAATCAACTAAATCCGCTTACTAATCTCTACAACCGATTCAAGCGCAAGTTTAGTCATATTGTCTAATGAATTCTGGCGCTGGTCTGCCGACATATACTCCCCGGTAGGAATAACATCTGAAATGGTTAAAATAGTGGCAGCCATCTTATTCAGGTAACGGGCATTTGAAAAAAGGGCAAATGCTTCCATTTCCACACAAATGCAGTTGTTTTCCGCTGCTACCCTTGGAGTACCTTTCTTGCTCCTGTAAAATACATCACTTGAATGTACATTGGCAGCTTTGATAGGCATATTCATTTTTGCTGCCGTTTCATTGATGAGGTCATAGGCTAATCCCTGGTGATTTTGCCCTTCACCTTCATAACCGAATGCTTCACGTGCGTAAGTAGATTCACTGAATGCCATATCAGTATTTACCACATCATACACTTTTGTAACCGGGTCGTATGCACCGGCAGTTCCAATACGGATGATGCATTCCACCTCATAAGAAGTGTACAATTCATACGAGTAGATGCCTATTGACGGGCAGCCCATGCCACTGGCACCAATAGTTACCGGTACTGATTTATAAGTTCCGGTAAAATAAAACGCATTGCGGGTTGTATTAACCAGTTTAACATCCTGAAGCATGTTGTCTGCAATATGTTTTGCCCTCAGCGGGTCTCCGGGCATCAATACGATCTTTGCAATTTCTCCTTTTTCTGCAGTAATATGTGCTGTCATGCTTTTTCTGTTTTCGGTGAAGATATAAAAAATTGAAAATTAGCCAATTTTGATGAAGCTATAATCCAAAGCAATATGCCTGATTTTTTAGATTTTAGGGCATAAAGCCAGTTTTGATTATTTTTACCGGCGATATATTGATTGCAAAAATACATAAGT
>WBZP01001419.1_pt2 | contig 24543 bp, 21 predicted proteins | sample 5204301 | NCBI WGS metagenome assembly WBZP01 (sample SAMN12412401, study PRJNA552823) | activated sludge metagenome | isolation source: activated sludge from nitrification reactor of wastewater treatment plant... | place: USA: Pennsylvania | collected 2017 | reverse complement strand
CGCGGCGAAGGGCGAGCGCCGCTACGACGAAACCCGCGGCCACGCCGCCGAGGCCCACGGCCGGGCGCAGCGCGCCGGCGAGGACCGCGAGCGCCGCGGCCGCCCACGCCGCCGCGACCGCGCCGGCCACGGCGGCGGCCAGCACGTCACGCGTGTCGGGCGTCGGGCTCGGGCGGTCGGTCATCTCGCGGGGATCATGCACGTGGCGTCCACAGGATGTCCACAGCACGCAGGGGGTTTTCGACAGGAGTCGCACAGCCGCGGCCGGGTCGTTCCACAGGAGATGCGCGCCACGGGACGCGGTTCTCCACAGGCCCTCCACAGGCCCTCCACAGTCCGTCCACAGGGTCGTCCCGGTCGGGCGCCCTCAGCGGGCGAGATCCGAGGCCGAGGGGATCCCGGGCAGCCCGCGGGCGGCCCGCACGCCGCGAACGACCGCGCGCGCCACGGCCTCGGCGGCGAGGCTGCCCGCGATCGTCACGGCCTCGTCGACCGCGACCGCGCCGGTCGACAGCGCGAAGAGCGTGTCGCCGTCCCACGGCGTGTGGACGGGGCGCACCGCGCGGGCGAGGCCGTCGTGCGCCATCTGCGCCACCTTGGTGGCCTCGGTCTTCGTGAGGCGCACGTTCGTGGCGACGACGCCGATGCACGTGTTCTGGCCCGAGAGCGGTCGCCCGGGGGCTTCACCCGCGGCCAGCGCCGCGGCGGTCCCCCGCAGCGTGCGGCCGTCGGGAGCGCGCGCTCCGGCGATCGCCCTCCCGGTCTCGGGATCGACGACGTCGCCCACGGAGTTCACGGCCACGAGGGCGGCGACCACGACGCCGTCGGGCCTGCGGACGCACGCCGTTCCGAGGCCGCCCCTCATCGCTCCGGCCGGCCCGAAGAGCTTGCCGACCGTCGCGCCGGCGCCGGCCCCCACGCTGCCCTCCGCCACGGCGCCCGCGGCCGCCACGCGGGCCGCCTCGTAGCCCGCGCGCGCGTCGGGGCGGACCGTCCAGTCGCCGATCGCGAGGTCGAAGAGCACCGCCGCCGGCACGATGGGCACCCGGCCCACTCCGACCGGAAAGCCGATGCCCTTCTCCTCCAGATACCGCACGACGCCCGTCGCCGCCTCGAGCCCGAAGGCGGATCCGCCTGTCAGCAGCACGGCGTGCACGGCCTGCACCGAGTTCACCGGGGCCAGGAGGTCGGTCTCCCGCGTGCCGGGCGCGCCGCCCCGCACGTCGACGCCGCACACCGCCCCGGCCTCGGCCACCACGACGGTGCAGCCCGTGGGGCGGCGCGTGTCGGTGAAGTGACCGACGCGAAGGCCGGCCACGTCCGTGAGCGACCCGCCCGACCGCGCCCCGTCGTCGCGCCCCGACTCCCCTGCGCCCGCGAGCACGGGCCGCAGCGCCGCGCCGCCCGCCAGGGCCATCGCGAAGCGGCGGCGTGAGGGGCTCTTCATTCGGGCCTCCTGATCGATCGATCCTAGCATCCGGCCGCGACCGGCTCGGCCGAGGCCCGCTTCAGGAGCCGTCCGGCCGGTGGCCGGCGCGCGCCGGCGACAGCCACGCGGTCGCCACCGCGAGCGTCGCGCCCGCGATGCCGGCGAGCGACGGCAGCCACGCCGCCCACGCCTGCCCGGACCCGGCGAAGCGCAGGCCGATCGTGAGCGCGATCGCCACGGCGACCGCCGCCCGCGCGTGACCGGCGCCGGGGCGCCGGGAGAGGAGGCCGGCGAGGAGCGGGACGAAGAGCGCCGCCGTCATCACGCCGTAGAAGAGGGTGAGCGCCGTCGCGACGGACGGCAGGACGAGGGCGAGGCCCACGGCCAGCGCGCCCCCGACGGCAGCCGCGAGACGGCCCACCCGCAGCAGACGCGCGTCGTCGGCCTGCGGCCGCAGCACCGCCTGGTAGAGGTCGCGGCTCAGCGAGGTCGAGAGCATGAAGAGCACCGCGTCGGCCGTCGAGATCTCGGCCGCGAAGAGAGCGGCCAGCGCGAGCCCTCCGATCCAGGGCGGCAGGACCTCGGTCGCCAGGAGCGGGAGGGCCAGCTCCGGGTTCGCGAGGTCGGGCCGGATCGCGCGCATCGACATCCCGAGCACGCCCGGCACGAAAGCGAACGCGGCGAGCGCGAGCGCGTTCCACAGCACCGCGCGCCGGGCCTGCGACGGGCCGCGCGCCCCGAAGGTCTTCTGCACGAGGCCCGGCGAGACGACGAACGAGGGCACGAAGACCACGACGAGGCCGAGGGTCCCCGCGAGGCCCATCCCGCTCAGGCTGCCGTACTCCGGCCGGCCGGGCCCCCCGGCGGCCGCGACCGCCGACCACCCGCCGGCCGCTCGCCAGGCGAAAGGCACCGCGAGCGCGAAACCGACGAGGAGCGTGCCGAGCTGGAGCACGTTGACCCAGGCCGAGGCGAGAAGCCCCCCGCCGGCGAAGTACAGCACGAGGACGAGCGACGACGCGAGGGCCCCCGCCGCCCGCGGGAGGCCCGCCACGGCCTCCAGCGCCCACGCCATGGCGATCAGCTGGCCGGCGAGGAGCGACAGGGTGCCGAGCCAGAGGATGCCCGACACAAGGACGCGGACGGACCGGTCGAACCGCCACTCGAGGAAGTCTCCGACGGTGTAGAAGCCGTGCTCGCGGGCGAGGCGATGGAGCCGCGGGGCGACGAGCGTGCCCAGAACGAGGCAGCCAAGGGCGGCCGAGCCCGACCACCACCACGCGGAGAGGCCGTGACGGTAGCCGAGGCCGGTCGCCCCGACCGTGGACCCCGCCCCGATGTTCGCGGCGAGGAGCGTGGCGAACACCGCGCCCGTCGGGAGAGAGCGGGACGCGACGAAGAACTCTCCGGACCTCCGGACCCGCCGAGCCACCCAGGCCCCCGCGGCCACGAGAAGGCCCGCGTACGCGAGGAGCAGCCCGACCGTCGGGCTCACGCGGCCCGCCGCCTCAGACGCGCACCGTCGGGTCGAAGAGCTTGCGGTGCTCGTGGACCGCGAAGCGGTCGGTCATGCCCGCGATGTAGTCGCAGACCACGCGGTGGACGCCGTCCTTTTCGATCTCGGCCTGGAAGTGCGGGGGCAGCTGGCGCGGCTCGTTCACGTACGACTCGAAGAGGTCACGCAGCAGCCGGCCCGCCTTGTCGCCCATCCGGACGACCCGGTAGTGGCGGTACATGTGGACGAGGAGGAACTCCTTCAGCTCGCGCACCGCGGCCGCCATCGGCTCCGAGTAGGACACGAGGCGCCGCCCCACCGCCCGGACCTCGGCCGCCGAGGCGACTCCGCGCGACTCGAGCGCCTCGCGCGTCGTCTCCATGAGGTCGAGTACGCACCGCTCGATGATCACCCGGACCACGTGGTGTCGGGCGATCCGGTCGTCGAAGCCCCGCCGCCGCGCGTCGTCGTGGGCCTCGCGGAAGAGCCGCACCTGGCGGATCTGCTCGACGGTGAACATGCCCGACGCGAGGCCGTCGTCGATGTCGTGGTTGTTGTACGCGATCTCGTCCACGTAGTCTACGAGCTGCGCCTCCAGGGTCGGCGCCTCGCCCGGGCCGTACTCCGAGGGCGCCGTGGCGTCGGTGTCGGGCCGGTGCTTGATGATTCCCTCCCGCACCTCCCAGGTGAGGTTGAGGCCGGGGAACTGGGGATAGCGCCTCTCCAGCAGCTCGAGGATCCGAAGGGTCTGCCGGTTGTGCTCGAAGCCCCCGTGGTCCTTCATCAGCTCGTTCATCACCCGCTCGCCCGAGTGGCCGAACGGGGTGTGGCCGAGGTCGTGCCCGAGGACCAGGCACTCGGTGAGCTCCTCGTTCAGCCCGAGGGCCCGCGCCACGGTCCGGCCGATCTGCGCCCCCTCGAGGCTGTGAGTGAGGCGGGTGCGGTAGTTGTCGCCCTCGTGGTTCACGAAGACCTGCGTCTTGTACTCGAGGCGGCGGAAGGAGGAGCTGTGGATGACCCGGTCCCGGTCGCGCTGGAAGCACGTCCGGAGCGGGTGCTCGGGCTCCGCGTAGCGGCGGCCCCGGCTGTCCGCGCTGCGCATCCCCCACGGCGCGAGGAGGCGCGCTTCCCGCTCCTCCTGCGCCCGGCGGTCGACGATCGGCATCGGGGATCAGGCCTCCGCCGGCGGCAGCTGCAGGACGAAGTGGGCTGGCGTCGACTCCGACACCACGAGCTGCCCCTGGTGCAGGGCCATGACCGCGTAGACCGCGGTCACCTCGGCGTCGCTGTCGGCGCCGTGCCCGCTCGTCGCGGCCGGGGCGCCCACCACCGCGGTCCCCTCCCCGAGCCACACGTGGATCCGCACCACGCCCTCCTCGAGGCCGGCATAGACTCCGATCACCGGCACCGTCGCCCGCTCCACCGCCACCGCCTCGCACCGCGACACGAGCGTCGAGATGGCGTACCGCAGGAGCGAGGCGTCCCCGGCGACCGGGGGCGTGCCGGGCACCACCGTCACCGTCACCCCCGGCACCCGCAGCGGGGCGAGGACGTCGTCGAGGGCGAGCACCGACCGCCGCACCGCGGCGGCCGGGAGCCGCGTGAGGACGGACGCCATGGCCGCGGCCGCCGCCCGCGAGAAGGAGCGCATCCGGTCGACGCTCGCGGTCGCCTCGCGCGCCGCCGCCGACTCGAGCGGCCCCGTCAAGACGCGCGCGAGGAAGCCGAGGTGGTCGAGCGTGTGGTCCGTCGGAAGCGCCATGTGCGGCCGGTAGTAGAGGATCGCCAGCGCGAGGACGCGATCCGCGGAGCGGAACGGCACGACCGCCACCGACTCGAACGGCGGGTCGGCGTCGGCGAGCGCCTCGGCGAGCTGCGGGATGAGGGCGCCCTCCTCGAGCCGGGGCTCGTCGATCTCCCGGAGCTCCCGCAGGTGCAGGGCGCCCCAGCGCGTGCGCGCGAGCGGGTCCACGACGAGCGGCGGCAGGACGAGGACCTGGGGCGGCTCGGTGGTGGTCAGGAGCAGCGACGCGTGCGCCGCGTCGGCCGCGCGCATGAGGATCGCCAGGATCCGGTGGCCGCGGTCCTCGACCTCTCCCTCGCCTGCCTTCTGCTCGGCGAGGTCGAGGGAGATCTTCACCTCGGCGAGGCGGGAGCGCGCGAGGTCGCGCTGCTCGCGCATGTCGGTGAGCTGGATCCCGAGCTCGGTCGACGCCTGCGCGTAGCTCTCGGCGAGGAGCTCCCCCGCCCGCGACTCCCCCGAGGCCGCGGCCGTCACGCCCGAGTCCTCCGGCATCGACACGCGGAGGAGGCGCCGCCCCGCCGCCCCCTCCTCCGCCGCCTTCTCGGCATCCACCGCGACGATCTCGTCGCCGGCCTCGCCGCCGGTCAGGCGCGTCGTGCCGAACATCGAGAGGAGCGTCCGCTCGGTCCAGGCCGCGATCGAGTCGCCCGCCGGGACGGCGATCTCGCGGTACCGCACCGCGAGATCCTCGAGCGTCAGCCGCACGATCGTCCCGAACGTCTCGAGGACCCCCTCGCCCCGCACGGCCACGGCCGGGAGGTGCGGCACGCGGCGGCTGTTGATCCCGCGCTCGAGCGCCTCGATCTCCATCACCTCCGGCAGGTCCCGCTTGTTGTACTGGAACACGAGCGGGATCTTCATCGGGTCGATCTGCTGGGCCAGGAGGTGGCCCTGCATCTCGCGGAAGCTCTGCAGGTTCTCGTGCCACCGGTCCGTCGCCGAGTTCGCCACGAAGACGACGCCGTCCGAGCCGCGGAGCACCACCCGTCGGGCCGGCGCGTACATCGCCTGCCCCGGGACGGCCGCGAGCTGGAGGCGCAGGTCGTGCCCCTTGAACCCGCCCGTCTTGATCGGCAGCAGGTCGCAGAGAATGGTGCGGTCCTGCTGCGAGTTCACCGAGACGAAGTCGCCCCGCCGCTTGGCGTTCGCGCGGTCGTAGAGGACCTTGAGGTTGGTCGTCTTCCCGCCGACCGCGGGACCGTAATACGCGATCTTGACCCTGATGACCCGTTCTTCGCGATTGAACTCGACCATGCCTCGGGTCCCCGGGGCGCCGCCCGCGCAGTCCGTCCCCCGTCGCGGACTCTACCAGAATCGCCGCTCGGGCGACCACACGCTCTATCGACGCGCGGGCCGCCTTCGGATAACGATACGCCGCGCTTGCGCGGAGGGACATCGTGAAGATCCTGATCGCGAACATCGGCAGCACCTCGTTCAAGTACCGCCTGCTCGAGACGGACGGCGAGCGCGTGCTCGGCCAGGGCCGGGTCGAGCGGATCGGCCAGGCCGGGGGCGAGTGCCCCGACCACGACGCCGCCATCCGCCGCGCCCTCGAGGAGGTGGTCGGCCCCGGCCTCCCGCTCGGCGCCGTCTCCGACCTCGCGGCCGTCGGCTTCAAGGCCGTCCACGCGGGCCCCCTCGGCGGCGCGCGGCTCGTCGACGACGCGGTCCTCGCCGCGATGGAGGACTTCGCGTTCGTCGCCCCCGCCCACAACCCGCCGTACCTCGCGGCGATGCGCGCCTTCCGCCGCCTCGCGCCCTCGCTGCCCCTCGTCGCCCTCTTCGAGACGGCCTTCTTCGACCGCCTCGACGAGGCCACGACCACCTACGCGATCCCGTACGAGTGGACCCGCATGGGCGTGCGCCGATACGGCTTCCACGGCGCGAGCCACCGCGCGGCGAGCGAGCGAGCCCAGGCCGTCCTCGGCCGCCCGGACCTGCGGCACGTCTCCTGCCACCTCGGCGGCAGCTCCAGCGTGGCCGCGATCCGCGCCGGCGTCGCCGTCGACACGAGCTTCGGCCTCTCGCCGCAGTCCGGCCTCCCGCAGAACAACCGCGTCGGCGACATGGACGCCTTCGCCGCCCTCTTCGTGATGAAGAAGCTGGGCCTCGACACGGACGCGATGGCGAGGATCCTCGCCGGCCAGTCCGGCCTCGCCGGGATCGGCGGCGGCACGGGCGACGTGCGCGACCTCGAGGAGGCCGCGGCGCGCGGCGACGCCCGCGCCCGCCTGGCCCTCGACGTCTTCGTCCAGGCGGTCCGGCACTACCTCGGCGCGTTCGTCGTCAAGCTGGGCGGGCTCGACGTGCTGACCTTCTCGGGCGGGATCGGCGAGAACAGCGCCGACGTGCGGGCCGCCGTCTGCGCCGGCCTCGGCGAGCTGGGGATCCGCCTCGACCCCGCCCGGAACGCGGCGGCGGCGGGTGAGGCGGTCTTGTCCCCCGACGGGGCGCGTGTCACGATCCTGCTCGTCCCCGCGGACGAGGAGCGCATCGTCGCCCGGGCCGTCGCCGGCGTCGTCGGCGCGGCCCCCGCGGGCCCGAGGAGCTGAAGACATGGCCACCACCACCGAGACCGCGATGAAGGCCGCTCCCGCCCGGAACCGCCTCATCGGGCCGATGCCGAAGATCGGGATCCGCCCCGCGATCGACGGCCGCCGCAAGGGAGTGCGCGAGTCGCTCGAGAAGACGACGCTCGACATGGCCCGCTCGGTGGCGCGCCTCTTCGGCGCGAAGCTCCGCCACTCGAACGGCCTGCCCGTCGAGTGCGTCGTCCCCCCGACCTGCATCGGCGGCGTCGCCGAGGCGGCCCAGACCGCGGCCCTCTTCGAGCGGGAGGGCGTCGGCGTCTCGCTGACCGTGACGCCGTGCTGGTGCTACGGCGCCGAGACGATGGACATGAACCCGCTCTACCCGAAGGCGGTGTGGGGCTTCAACGGCACCGAGCGGCCGGGCGCCGTCTACCTCGCGGCCGTCCTCGCCGCCCACAACCAGAAGGGGCTCCCCGCCTTCGGCATCTACGGCCGCGACGTGCAGGACCGCGGCGACGAGACGATCCCGCCCGACGTCGAGGAGAAGCTCCTGCGCTTCGCCCGCGCCGGGCTCGCCGTGGCCACGATGCGCGGGAAGTCGTACCTCTCGGTCGGCGGCACGTCGATGGGCATCGCGGGGTCGATCGTCGACGCCGACTTCTTCGAGGACTACCTCGGGATGCGAGTCGAGCCGGTCGACATGACCGAGGTCCTCCGCCGGATCGAGGAGCGGGTCTACGACGAGGAGGAGCTCGAGCGGGCCCTCGCGTGGGTGAAGGCGCGCTGCCGGGAGGGGCGCGACTACAACGGCGCCGGCTTCGAGAGGACCCGCGCCCAGAAGGACGCCGACTGGGTCACGAGCGTGAAGATGACCCTCGCCGCCCGCGACCTGATGGTCGGCAACGAGCGCCTGGCCGACCGCTACGGCGAGGAGGCGCTCGGCCGCAACGCGATCCTCGGCGGCTTCCAGGGCCAGCGCCACTGGACCGACCACCTCCCGAACGGCGACTTCATGGAGGCGATCCTCAACTCGTCGTTCGACTGGAACGGCATTCGCGAGCCTTTCGTCTTCGCGACCGAGAACGACTCGCTGAACGGCGTCTCGATGCTGTTCGGCCACCTCCTGTCGAACACCGCGCAGATCTTCGCCGACGTGCGGACCTACTGGAGCCCGTCCTCGGTGAAGCGCGTCACCGGCCACGACCTCGCCGGCGACGCCGCGGGCGGGATCATCCACCTCATCAACTCCGGGGCGGCGACCCTCGACGCGACGGGCCGCATGACGGTCGGCGGCCGGCCCGGGATGAAGCCGTGGTGGGAGATCACTCCGGACGAGGCGGAGGCCTGCCTCGCCGCGACGCAGTGGTACCCGGCCATGACCGAGTACTTCCGGGGCGGCGGCTACTCCTCCGGGTTCCTGACCCTCGGCGGCATGCTCTGCACGATGTCGCGGCTCAACATCGTCGAAGGCCTCGGCCCGGTGCTGCAGATCGCCGAGGGCGTGACGGTCGACCTGCCGGAGAAGGTCGCCACGACGCTGTGGGACCGGACGAACCCGACCTGGCCCACCCACTGGTTCGTGCCGCGGGTCGACGGTCGCGGCCCCTTCCGCGACGTCTACACGGTCATGAACAACTGGGGCGCGAACCACGGCGCCATCAGCTACGGCCACGTCGGCGCCGACCTGATCGCCCTCGCCTCGATGCTGCGCATCCCCGTCTCGATGCACAACGTGCCGGAGGACGAGGTCTTCCGGCCGAGCGCGTGGTCGGCCTTCGGCGCCCACGAGCCGCAGGGCGCGGACTTCCGCGCCTGCGCCACGTTCGGCTCGCTCTACGGGGACTGAGGCCGAGACGACGGCGACGGCGGCCCGCGCTCAGCGAACCGCCGTCGCGAGGATGACCTCGACGTTCAGGACCACCCGGCGTCCGCCCGCGGACGCCGCCACGGCCGAGAGGAACTCGTCCCGGTAGCGGACCGCCTCCTCGGCCGTGAGCTGGTTCAGGAACGCGCGGAACCCGGTGTAGCGCACGAGATCCCACCAGTCGCCCGGGCCGGCCAGGCCGTGGCCGGCCTGGAACGTCCGCGTCACGCAGTCGCGCAGGCCCACCGCCTGGAGGAGCCGCGCCACCTTCTCCGGCTCGTCCAGTCGCTCGTAGCTGTAGACCTCCGGCAGCTTCACCCCGAACTCCGCGAACTTCCGCAGGCAGATCCCGGCCTCGGGCTCGAACGAGCCCTTCGCGAACGAGGCGATCGCCACGAACCCGCCCTCGCGGACGGCGCGAAGAACGCCGGCGAGAGACCGCTCCATGTCGGACCAGAAGTGCACGCCGAAGGCGCAGGTGAGGCCGTCGAAGGACGAGGCCGGGAAGCCCGCCTCGTCCACGTCGGAGCGCTGGAAGTCCACGTTCCGCGCCCCGGCGCTCTCGGCCCTCCGGCCCGCACGGGCGAGCATGCCGGCCGAGAGGTCGATGCCGGTGACCGATCCGGTCGGGAGGCGGCGCGCCACCGCCACCGCCACCTTCCCCGTCCCCGTCGCCGCGTCGAGGACGCGCTCGCCCCCGCCGAGCGGCAGCGACCGGGCGAGCTGCTCGGCTGCGTTGTCGAAGAACCGCATGGCCGGGAGGTCGTAGCCCTCCGCCGCCTCGTCGAAGGCCTCGGCGACGGCGTCCTTGTAGCGGCGCTCGTCCATGCCTGCTCCCTCGTCGCTACCGGAGGAATCCGTCCTGGAGGCCGCCGTCCACCGGGATCACGTGGCCGGTCGTCTTGGCGAGGCGGTTCGAGACGAGGAGCAGGATCGCCTCGGCCTGGTCCGCCGGCTCGATCGGCGAGCGGACGAGGGACCGCTGCGCGTAGAAGGCGGCGAGCTTGTCCCGCAGCGCTTCGTCCGTCTCCGACTCGGCGAACGGGATCGCGTACTTCGCGAGCGACGCGATCACGCGGTCGCGCGGGAACATGGTGCTCCCCTTCACCACCGTGGCCGGCGCCACCGCGTTGACGCGGACGAGCGGCGACAACTCGACGGCCAGCTCGCGGACGAGGTGGTTCGCGGCGGCCTTGCTCGCGTCGTAGGCGAGGCTGCCCTTCTTCGCGACGACCGCGTTGGCGCTCGTCGTGAGCACGATCGTGGCCGGCAGGCCCTGGGCCTGAAACACCCGGTTCGCCTCGTCCGCGGCGAGCCAGGCCCCGGTGACGTTCACGTCGAAGGTCCGGGCCCAGAGGGCGTCGGGGATCCGGCCGGCCGTGTCCGGCGGCACGAAGACGCCGGCCGTGACCACGAGCGAGTCGACGCCGCCGTAGGCGAGCACCGCGTCGCGCAGCATCGCCGCGACGCTCTCTCGGCTCGTGACGTCGCAGGCGAGGCCGATCGCCGGCCCGCAGTTGCTGACGCCGGTCCCCGCGACGCCGATGCCCTCGCCCAGGCGGGCGACGATCCCGGCCGCCGTCTGTCGAGCAGCCTCGGCCTCGCGGTCCACGCACACGACGTGCGCGCCCTCCATCGCGATCCGGTGCGCCGTCTCCTTCCCGATCCCCGCGCCCGCGCCGACGACCACGACCACCCGACGGTCGAGCTCCTTCTCCGGTGGAAGGCGGCGGAGCTTCGCTTCCTCGAGCGACCAGTACTCGATGTCGAAGGCCTCCTGGGGGTCCATCGCCTCGTAGCGGTCGATGGCCTCGGCGCCCCGCATCACCTCGATCGCGCAGTTGTAGAACTCCGCGGTCACCCGCGACTCGCTCTTGTTCTTGCCCCACGCGACCATCCCGAGCCCGGGCACCAGGACCACCGTGGGGTTCGGGTCCCGCATCGGCGGCGAGTCCGGCCGCCGATGGCGCTCGTAGTAGGCCTCGTAGTCCCGCCGGTACCGGACGAGCCCGTCCTCGATCGCGCCGCGCAGGGCCGCCATGTCGCCTCTGGCGGGGCCCCAGTCGACGAAGAGCGGCTTGATCTTCGTCCGCAGGAAGTGGTCGGGGCAGGACGTGCCGAGCGCCGCGAGCCGCGGCCCGTCGACGCTGTTCACGAACCGCAGCATCTTCGCGTCGTCCTGGACCGTGGCGACGACGCGCTTCCCGGCCGAGAGCCGGCCGCGCAGCCACGGCAGCAGCTCCGCGAGCCGGCGGCGGCGCTCCTCCTCCGGGACGGCCGCGTGCCGCGCTCCCCCGAACGTCTTCTCGCCCTTGTCCCGCTCCTCGATGTAGGCCGTCGCGCGGTCGATGATCTCGAGGGCCGTCTCGTAGCAGCTCTTGTCGTCGTCGCTCCACGAGCTCATGCCGTGGTGGCCGAGGAGGACTCCCTTCGCCCTCGGGTGAGTCGCGATGAGCTCCTCGATCCGCAGGCCGATGTCGAAGCCGGGCCGCTGCCACGGGACGTAGATCACGTCGTCGCCGTAGACCTCGCGGCACAGCCTCTCCTGGTTCACCGAGGCCGCGATCGCGATGACGGCGTTCGGGTGGAGGTGGTCGACGTGGCGGAACGGCACGAAGGTGTGGAGCGGCGTATCGATCGAGCAGGCGCGCGGGTTGAGCCCGAAGACGCAGTGGGCGTAGCGCTCGTACATCTCGTCTTCGACCGGCGTCTTCGCTCCCCGCTCGGGGCTCGCGAGGTAGCGCGCCTTCATGGCCCGCACCCGCTCGGTGTAGAGCGACGCGAAGCCGTCCCGCTTCACCGTCCGCAGGTCCCCGCCCGAGCCCTTCACCCACAGCACGTCGACCGGCTCGCCGGTGAACGGGTCCGTCTCCACGAGCTTCGACGAGGTGTTCCCTCCGCCCGTGTTCGTGAGCGTGAGATCGGCGCCCAGGGTGTTCGACCGGTAGACGAGCCGGTCGACCCCGACCAGCTTGCCGGCCACTTCGTCACGCCACAGGGACTCGATGTGCTTCAGGCGCTTCTCGGCGCTCACCAGACCTCCTGCCAGGATTCAGTACACGTAGTTTCGGAGCAGCGGAACGCCCGTGCAACCGGCCTGCAGCCGCCGAGAGCCGGCCCGCCGCGTGCAGCCGTTGCCGTAGAATGACGGCCTGCCCACCCTGATTGGCCGGACCCTCGCCCACTACCGGGTCACCGCCGCCATCGGCGCCGGCGGAATGGGAGAGGTGTACCGGGCCACCGACACCCAGCTTCACCGCGACGTGGCGGTGAAGGTCCTGCCGCCCGAGGTGGCTCAGGACCTCGACCGCCTCGCTCGCTTCCGCCGGGAGGCGCAGCTGCTCGCTTCGCTGAACCACCCCAACGTGGCGGCGATCTACGGGCTCGAAGAGGCCGACGGCCAGCCCTTCCTCGCCCTGGAGCTCGTGGAGGGTGAGGACATCCGGCAGCGGATAGAGAGAGGCCCGATCCCCCTGGACGAGGCCCTTGGGATCGCGCTCCAGATCGCGGCCGGCCTGGAGGAGGCGCACGAGAAGGGCATCGTCCACCGCGACCTCAAGCCCGCCAACGTGAAGGTGACGCCCGAGGGCAAGGTGAAGGTCCTCGACTTCGGCCTTGCCAAGGCGTGGGCGGTCGAGTCGATCTCGGGATCGCCCGCCGATCTGTCGCAGTCTCCCACCGTCGCGCGCGCGGGCACGGCGGCGGGGCTGATCCTCGGCACCGCCGGGTACATGTCCCCGGAGCAGGCACGTGGGAAGCCGGCCGACAAGCGGGCCGACATCTGGGCCTTCGGCGTGCTGCTGTGGGAAATGCTCGCGGGGCGCACGCTGTTCTCCGGCGAGACGGTGTCCGACGTTCTCGCCGCCGTCCTCACGCGGGAGCCGGACTTCTCCCTGCTTCCCGACGAGGCCCGGCGGGTGCGCGACGTGCTCGGACGCTGTCTCGAGCGAGACCCGCACCGGCGGATGCGCGACATGGGAGACGTGCGGCTCGAGCTCGAGCGCCTGAAGGCGGCACGAGGCGGCTCGCCAGGCTCCGAGAGCCCCGTGCGGCCGGCGTGGTCGCGAAGACGCCTCGCCGTGTCGGGCCTCGCGCTGCTCGCCGCCGGCGTGACCGGGGGGCTCGCGGGTCGCGCCCTGGCGCCCGGGGCCCCTGCGACCGGCCCCCAGGTCCGCCTCTCGATCCCCCTCGCTCCGACTCAACGGGTCAACACGGCGGACAACTCTCTCCTCGTGTTCGCACCCGACGGCCGGAGCGTGGTCGTGTCCGTCATCGAGGGCGGGCGGCCGTGGCTCGTCAGGCGGCGTCTGGACGGCGTGTCGACGGAGCGGATCGAGGGGACCGACGGCGGTAGCGCGCCCTTCTTCTCTCCGGACGGGCGCTGGCTCGGCTTCATCGCCAACGGCAAGCTCATGAAGGTGCCGGCCGAGGGCGGCCGTCCGTTCGCCCTGGCCGACCAGCAGGGTGCGGGAGGCGGCGCGTGGGCGCCGGACGGCCGCATCGTGTTCGCGCCGATCTACTCCGACGGCCTCTTCCGCGTGTCGTCGGAGGGCGGAGAGGCGGAGCGGCTGACGACGCCGAACCGCGAGCGCGGAGAGCTGGGGCACTGGTGGCCCCAGGTCCTGCCCGATGGCCGGGCCGCTCTGTTCACGGCCTTCTGCTCCCCGGTCGACGAGTCGAGGGTCGGGATCGTCTCCCTCGAGACGGGCAAGACCCGTGAGCTCGTGGAAGGGGCCTACTTTGGCCGCTACGTCCCGAGCGGGCACCTGCTCTACGTCAAGGGCAACCGCCTGTTCGCCGCGCCATTCGACGTGTCGCGGGGGGCCCTCACCGGCCCCGCCAGGAGCGTCCTCGACGACCTCTTCGCCTCGCCGACTGAGGCCCTGACGATCCTCGACGTGTCCCGGGACGGGACCCTCGCCTGGATCCCGGGTTCCGTGGCCGACCCCCCGAGGGAGGTCGTCTCCGTGGATCGCGACGGGCGCGTCCGCCCCGTCCTCGCGGAGACCCGGCGGTACCGGGGGATGAGCGTCTCGGCCGACGGGAGGTTCCTGGCCACGGCGGTCCTCGACGCGGGCCTGGACGTCTGGACGCTCTCACTGGAGCGGGGCATCCTCTCGAGGCTGACCGCCGGGCCGCGTACGGAGTTCGCGCCCCACTGGTCGCACGACGGGCGGAGCGTCTACTACGTGGTCGATCAGCCGCCGTTCGAGATCCACCGCATCCCGTTCGGGTCGGCCTCCGAGGGCCAGCCCCTCTGGGGGGCCGAGATCGACTCCGTCATCACCGGCGTCTCGGCCGACGGCCGGCACCTCGTCTACACGATGACGCCGCTCGAGACCGGCAGCGACCTGTGGGTCGCCCCGCTCGGGGAGGGCGGGAAGGCGCGGGCCTTTCGGGCGACCCGCGCCACCGAGCAGTACGGCACCTTCTCGCCGGACGGGCGGTTCATCGCATATGCCTCGAACGAGACGGGGCGGCCTGAGGTCTACGTCGAGGCGTTCCCGGGGCCGGGAGATCGCTACCAGATTTCGGCGGACGGGGGCGAAGAGCCGCTGTGGACGCGGGGCTCGGGGGAGATCTTCTACCGCCGCGGAGAGGAGTTCCGTGCGGTCCGCACCCGGACGACACCCCGCTTCGAGTTCGATCAGCCCCGGCCGCTCTTCTCTCTGACGATGTACCTGGCCGGCACGAACGATCGCAACTACGACGTGTCGCCGGACGGCCAGCGCCTCTACGCCCTCGAGGTCCCCGACGCGGCGGCGCCCCGCCGCATCGACGTCGTCACCCGCTGGCTCGACGAGTTGCGTCGTCTCGTCCCGCCGGACGGATCCCCGCGGTGACGGCCGGGCCGAGCAGCGCGCGGCGATCGTGGGGCCGCCCGAGTACTTCGATTCGCATCTCCGGCCCAAGGCGCCGCGGGACCTGACCGCCCACGGCTGCATCAACCACCGCCTGGGCGCGGGCGCACCCGTCTTCCGGTGGGAACAAGGCTGCCGGCACCAACGCTGAGTCGCCGACCCGGCGGCGCTGCTCACCAAGTGGGCTAGGCTGAGCGCCAAGGTGTACCAGTTCCTCGAAGCCCGCCGGTCTTTCACCGGTGTTCGATGAGCGCGATCCGGGCTCCATTGGGATCCTCTACGAAAGCGAGAGACCCGACCAGGGTCGGCACGGGCTCCATGGTGATCCTGGCGCCTTTGGCCTTCAGACGCTCGACCGTAGCCTCGAGGTCGTCGACGTCCATCCCGACGGAGTACAGCCCGACCTCATGGGCGCCGTTCTCGATGAGCTCGACCATCGCCTCGCCCTGCCCCTTCATCAGCGTGATGACGACGCCCGGCAGCGGCTTGTACTGGCTGTCGACCTCGAATCCCATCACGTCCGAGTAGAACTCGATGGACTCGTCCATGCTCCTGACGATGATGGTCGCGTACTTGACCTTCACAGCCCCCTCGCGATCCGCTTCTCGCCGTACCCGTAGTCCAGACCCTGGCCGTCACCCAGTGGCTCGAGCGCTTCTCCAGCATCGCGTAGCCGCGATCGCCCGGCAAGCGATGGGGTCAGTCCGGTACTGCTTCGACCCTGCCACGAGCGAGCCCTTCGCGTACGCGGAGGTCGCGGACGAGCAGCGTTGGGCGGCGGTCGCCTCGACGGACGTGTGCCGCCAGGCCCAGCAGCGCGCGCCGCAGGCGGTCACGTTTCCACGGGCGCGCGGCCCGCTCGCTACACGAAGTCGCGGAACAGCTCCCGGCGCGGGCGCGGGATGACGGCCCGACCGACGAGGATGCCCTCGTCCTTCGCGATCGCGCAGCCGGCGGCGACCGCGGCCTCGACGCTCGCCACGTCTCCGGTCATCAGCACGAAGCCCTTGCCGCCGAGGGCCATCGCGAGGTGCACCCGCAGGAGGGTGACGTCGGCCGTCTTCGCCGACGCGTCGGCCACCTCGACGATGCTCGAGGCGGAGAACGTCTCGATGACGCCGAGGGCGCCCGTGGTGTCGGCCGGCGCGTCCACGGCCATGGAGATGGCCGGGAAGACGGCGGGGTGCACGCGCGGGATGACCCGGCGCTCGATGAGCGAGCCGGTCGATACGCCCGCGCCGGCGTCGACGGCGGACGTCGTCGCCGCGACGTCGCCGCCCACGACCACGATGTACTTGCCCGAGCAGATCGTGCGGGCGAGGAGCAGCTCCACCGGGGCCGCCTTGAGCATCGCGTCCTGGGCCAGGTAGCCGACGGCGACGCTCGACAGCTCGACGAGCCCGATCGAATCCAGCTCGGCCATCTCCGTTCCTCCCCTACGCCTCGATCACGACGGCGTCCGCGACGTCCCGCACGGTCCCCGCGATGCTCGCGTGGATCCGCGCTCCGAGGGCGCCTGCGGCCGGCTCGGCCACCACGTCGCCGGCCCTCACCCGCTCGCCCGGGCGGACGGTCGCGAGAGCGAGCGCGCCGGCGTGCTGCTTGAGCGGCAGGACGACCCGGCGCGGCGCGAGCGGCCGGTCCTCGAGCGGGCCCACGTTGCGGAAGCCCGTGAGGCCGAGCTTCGCCATCAGCCGCTTCGTCGGGACCCGTCGCGAGTCCGCCAGCGGGTGCGGCTTCACCTCGTCCGCCCGCCCCGCGAAGAAGAGCTTCCGCTCGCGGGCCTCGGGCTTGGCCTGCACGCACACGTTCTTCGGGTCGAGGTCTTCCGGGCACGAGTAGAGCGTGCACAGGTTGCACTCGCAGCAGTACAGCGTGCCCGCGATCAGCGGCGCCTTCTCCCCGGTGAAGCCGAGGGCCTGCATCGCGCGGTGCGGCTCGATCGGGTGGCCGAGCAGGTACCGCGGGCAGAGCTCCGTGCAGAAGCGGCACTGGTCGCAGGCGGCGCGGCCGATGCGCTGCACCTGCAGGGGCGTCGCAGAGTGCCGGCGCGCGAGCGGGTGCGCGGCCGGCAGCACGACGATCCCGCCGGTCGTCTTCGTCACGGGCTCGTCGAGCGAAGGCGCGGGCTTGGCCATCATCACGCCGCCGAGGAGGACGGCCACGTTCGGCTCCGTCGTCCCGCCCGCCGCGGCGATCGCCTCGCGAATCGGCGTGCCGATCGGGACGCGCAGCGTCACCGGCTCCTTCACCGCACCGGCCACCGTCAGGTACTTGTGGGTGACCGGCTCGCCGGCGCCGACGTTCACGAGGGTCTCGACGTTCACCACGACCGCGCCCACGTCACGCGGCAGGCCGCCCGGAGGAATCACGCGCCGGGTGACGTCGTGGACGAGCAGGAACTCGTCTCCCGACGGATAGCTGTCCGAGAGCGGGAACGTTCGGACGCCCTTCGGCAGCCCCGACTGCAGGCCGCGGAGGACGTCGTCGTACTTGTTCTTGACGCCGACCACGGCCTCGCTCGCGCCCACCCGCTCCATGACGGTCGCGAGCCCGGCGAGGAGCGGCTCGGCGCGATGCCGCAGCAGCTCCTTGTCCTTGTGGAGCAGCGGCTCGCACTCGGCGCCGTTCACGATCACGAGGGGAACCCGGGTCTGGAGCTTGACCGCGGTCGGGAAGCCGCCCCCGCCTGCGCCCACGACGCCGCACTCCTCGAGAGTCAGGGCCATCGTTCGAACGCTCCTCGTTGTGGCGGATCGTAGCCGAATCTGGCGGGATCCATCAAGTTCTTTCAGGCCCCAAGGCTCCCGCGAGCCGAGAAGCGCGGGCGACACTCGGCACAAGGTCGCACAAGCCCCGCCCATCGGATGGCTTAGAGCTGAATCAAACGCCTCTTGACCCATGGATCGTCGATGCTAGAATCCGCCAGATTCGCTCAGTACCTTCCACGCCGGAGGGAGTCTCGATGGCCACCGGGACGATCGCACCGAGCCGGGCCCAGGTCGAGCAGATCGTGCGGCAGGCCGTCACGGCCCGCCTGGCCGGCGGCCCGGACGCCGCGCCGCGGATCCAGGTGCACGCCTCGGCCCGTCACATGCACGTCTCGCGCGAAGACCTCGACCGGCTCTTCGGCCCCGGCTACGAGCTCACGCCCGACCGCCCGCTCCCCCAGCCCGGCAACTTCGCGGCGAAGGAAACCGTCACGCTCGTCGGCCCGCGCCGCCGGCTGATCTCGAACCTGCGGATCCTCGGGCCGCTGCGGAAGCAGTCGCAGATCGAGCTGGCGTTCACCGACGCGGTGAGCCTCGGCTACGACGACCTCCCCATCCGGCTGTCCGGCCACCTCGCCGGCACGCCGGGCGGGATCGTGATGGGGCCGAAGGGGGTGGTCGAGCTCCCGGAGGGCCTCATCCGCGCGGCCATGCACGTGCACATGAACCCGCGCGAGGCCGGGCACTACGGCGTGACGCCGGGCGACGTCATGAAGCTGCGCATCGGCGGAGACGCCCCGGTGACGTTCGAGCGCGTCCACGTGCGGGTCGACCCGCACTCGGTCCTCGACGTGCACATGGACACGGACGAGGCGAACGCGTGCGGGCTCTCCCGCGCGCGGCACATCGAGCTGTTCAGGTAGCAGGAGGAGGGCGACCTCATGAGACAGGCGTTGGGAATGATCGAGACGCGCGGGCTCGTCGCCCTCTTCGAGGCGACGGACGCGATGCTCAAGGCGGCGAACGTGACCTTCGCCGGCTGGGAGCCGGCCGGCTCCGGCCTCGTGACGTCGTTCGTCGAGGGCGACGTGGCCGCGGTCAAGGCCGCGACCGACGCCGGGGCCGAGGCGGCCGCCCGCGTCGGCGAGGTGGTGAGCGTCCAGGTGATCTCGCGGCCGCACGACGACCTCGCGGCGTTCGTCGACCACACGACGGGCCGCAAGTCCGCCGCCGGCGGCGGCAAGCCCGCGAAGGAGAAGAAGTGATGACCCAGGCGCTCGGGTTCGTCGAGACGAAGGGGCTCGTCGGCCTCATCGAGGCGAGCGACGCGATGTGCAAGGCGGCGAACGTGAAGCTCCTGCGCACGGTCCAGATCGGCGGCGGCTACGTGACCACGATCGTCGAGGGCGACACCGGCAGCGTGCGGGCCGCGGTCGACGCCGGGGCGGAAGCGGCGAAGGCGGTGGGAGAGCTCGTCGCCTCCCACGTCATCGCGCGCCCGCACGAGGGTCTCGTCGAGGGGATGCTGGGCTAGCCCGGCGCGAGGAGCGGAGAAGCCAATGGCAATCGGCATGATCGAGACGAGAGGGCTCGTCGCCCTCGTGCAGGCGACCGACGCCGCGCTGAAGGCCGCGAACGTGCAGTTCGAGGGCTGGCGCAAGGTCGGCAGCGGCCTGTGCACCGTGTTCGTGAGCGGCGACGTGGCCGCCGTCAAGGCCGGCGTCGACGCCGGCGCCGCGGCCGCCCGCGGGGTCGGCGAGGTGGTGAGCGTGCACGTCATCCCGCGCCCCCACGACGACCTCGAGGTCGCCCTCCCCCGCTGAGGCTGCGTCGATGTTCCTGGCCAAGGTGATCGGCAACGTCGTCGCGACGCAGAAGGACCCGAAGCTCGTCGGCAGCAAGCTGCTGCTCATCCAGCCCTACGTCACGAAGGACGAGGCGCTCGTCGCCTCCGGCAGCTCGATCGTCGCGGTCGACCTGCTCGGCGCCGGGAGAGGAGAGTGCGTACTCTTCACCCAGGGCAGCTCGGCCCGGCTCACGCCGCAGACGCGTGAGCAGCCGATCGACGCGGTGATCGTCGGCATCGTCGACACGGTGGAGGTCGGCGGCCGGGAGGTCGCGAAGCCATGAGCACGCTCGCCGGACTCACGACGGCCGGCCGCGAGGCGCTCGTGGCCGAGATCGCCCGGCAGGTGGTCGAGCGGCTGCGCGCGTCCGGCGCCTCGCCGGCCGCCGCGGCGAGGGCCGGTGCGGCGCCTTCGCCGCAGGCCGCCCCGCCCGCCCTCGGCCACGGGGTCTTCGCCACCGTCGACGAGGCCGTGAGGGCGGCGGCCGAGGCCCAGGGCCGCGTCGCGGCCATGAGCCTCGAGGAGCGCGGGCGCGTGGTCGGGATCATCCGCCGCCTCTGCGACGAGCACGCCGAGGAGCTCGGCCGGCGCGAGCTCGAGGAGACGGGCATCGGCCGCCTCGACCACAAGGTCGAGAAGCTGCGGATCGTGAAGAAGGTGCTGGGCGTCGAGGCCCTGCGCATCGACGCGCGCAGCGACGCCTCCGGCCTGTGCGTGATCGAACGGGCGCCCTGGGGCGTGATCGGCATGGTCCTCCCCGCCACCCACTCCGCCCCGACCATGGCCAGCAACGCGATCAACGTGCTCGCCGCCGGCAACACCGCGGTCTTCAGCCCCCACCCGGCGGCCGCCCGCATCGCGGCGCACGCGCTGCAGATGTGGAACCGGGAGATCGAGCGGGTGACCGGCCTCGTGAACGCGATCACGACCGTCGCCGAGCCGTCGATCGCTGCGGTCGAGGAGCTGTTCCGCCACCCGGGCGTCGCCCTCCTGTGCGTCACCGGCGGCCCGGCCGTCGTGAAAGCCGCGATGCAGACCGGCAAGCGCGTGATCGCGGCCGGCCCCGGCAACCCGCCCGTGGTCGTCGACGAGACCGCCTGCCCCACCGCGGCCGCGAAGGCGATCATCGAGGGGGCCGCCTTCGACAACAACCTGCTCTGCATCGGCGAGAAGGAGGTCTTCGTCGTCGCCTCGAAGGCCGACGCGCTCGTCGCGGCTCTGCGCGAGCAGGGGGCCGTCGAGCTCGACGCCCGGCAGATCGCGGCGCTCAGCGAGGCCGCCTTCACGTTCGACGGCCCCGGCAAGGGCTGCGGCCGGGCTCACGTGAGGAAGGAGCTCGTCGGCAGGGACCCGGCCGTCCTCGCCGCCGCGGCCGGCGTGCGGGTGCCCCCCGGCACGCCCATCCTCTTCGGCGAGACGAAGGCCGACCACGCCTTCGTGCAGGAGGAGCAGATGATGCCCTTCCTGCCGATCGTCCGCGTGCCCGACTTCGAGGCGGCGGTGGCCGCGGCGGTCCAGGCGGAGCACGGCTACCGCCACACCGCGGTCATCCACTCGAAGGACGTCTCCCACGTCACGGCGATGGCGCGGGCCATGAACACGACCCTGTTCGTCCACAACGGCCCTTCGACGGCCGCCCTCGGCGCCGGCGGCGCCGGCTACCTGAGCTTCTCCATCGCGACCCCGACCGGCGAAGGGGTCACGACGCCCCTCACCTTCACCCGCGAGCGCCAGATCTCGATCGGCGGCGCGCTGCGGATCGTCTGAGGCACGCCCTTGTACCTCGCGCGCGTCGACGGCCACCTCACGGCGACGGTGAAGCACGAGACGCTCGCGGGATGCCGCCTGCTCGTCGCGATGCGACTCGAGCCCGACGGCCGCGCGAGCGGCGAGCCGATCGTGGTGATCGACCGCGTCGGCGCCGGCCGGGGCACGACGGTCCTCGTCTCGACCGACGGCGACGCCGTGCGGCGCACGCAGGGCGACACCGTGCCGGCCCGGCTCTCGGTCGTCGGGATCGTCGACGCCGTGACCCTGGAACGCGGGCGATGAGGCTCGGCTACGTCCGCGGCCACGTCGTGCTGCACACCGCCGTCCCGGAGCTTCGGGGCACGCGGCTCGTCATCGTGGAACCGGTGACCGCGGCGAACCTGGCCGCCGGCAACGGCCAGGGCGGCGGCAAGGCGCTCGTCGTCGCCGACCACCTCGACCCCGGCCTCGGCCAGCTCGTCGCCTTCGTCGAGGGCCGCGAGGCCGCGAACCCCTGGTCGCCGGAACGCTGCCCGGTGGACGCGTACTGCGCCCTCCTCGCCGACGCGGTCGACTTCCGACCGCCGAGCGAGGAGAGCCCCCTTCCGTCAGGACAGGCCAAGCGATGAAGACCATCGATCTCAGCGGTCTGCGGGTCGTCTCCGCGAAGGACGTCGAGGACGCGGTCCGGCAGGGCGCCACGGCGCTGACGCTGGCGCCCCGCGCCGTGGTGACGCCGTCGGCCCGCGACGCCATGCGCCGCCACGGCTGCGAGGCGACCGGCGCGGCCGGCGCGCAAGCCACGCCCGGCAAGGCCGTGACGCCGGCCGCATCCCCGGCCCACGAGCGGCTCTTCCGCTCGCCCGAGGCCGAGGCGGCCAAGGCCGAGATCATCGCCGCCGGCCGCAAGCTGTGGCAGCGGTCCTACGTCGACGGCAACGGCGGCAACATCTCCTTCCGCCTCGCCGAGAACGCCGTGCTGTGCACGCCCACCCTCGTCAGCAAGGCCGACCTCACGCCGGACGACCTGTGCATGGTCGACCTCGACGGGAACCAGCTCGCCGGCAAGCGCGCGCGGACGAGCGAGATCCTCATGCACCTCGAGATCTACAAGGCCGTGCCGCAGGCGAAGGCCGTGCTCCACTGCCACCCGCCGCACGCGACGGCGTATGCCATCACCGGACGCGTCCCGCCGACCTGCGTGATCCCCGAGTACGAGGTCTTCGTCGGCGGCGCGGCCCTCGCGAAGTACGAGACGCCGGGCACCCAGGCCTTCGCCGACGCCGTCCTGCCGTTCGTCAAGGACCACAACACCCTCCTCCTCCAGAACCACGGGATCGTCTGCTGGGCCGACACCGTGACCCACGCGGAGTGGTACGCGGAGGTGCTCGACACGTACTGCTGGACGCTGATGCTCGCGCAGCAGCTCGGCGCGCCGATCACGTACATCCCGCAGGAGAAGGCGGCGGACCTCCTCGCGATCAAGAAGCGCCTCGGCCTCCCCGACGCGCGCCTCGACGGCGGGTCGCTGAAGGAGTGCCAGCTGTGCGACCTGCCGGAGATGCCGGGCGCCATCGCGGTGGCTCCCCCGCGCCCCGGCGGCCAGTGCGCCTGCGCGGGCAACGGCTCCTGCCCGGCGTCGCGCGGCGCGGCCGGGGGCGGCGACGACGTCGAGGCCCTCGTGGCCGCGGTGACCGACGCGGTGATGGCGGCCCTCCAGAAGTAGGATGTCGCCGCGGGCGCCGGCGCGGCGCCGCCGGGGGGCACCATGAGCGCGCAGACCTGCTACGTCGCCGCGGACCTGGGAGCCGAGAGCGGCCGCGTGATGCTCGGGCGCTTCGACGGCGAAAGGCTCGCGCTCGAGGAGGTCCACCGCTTCGACAGCCGCCCCGTCCGCCTGCCGGACGGCCTCCACACGGACGTCCTCCGGATCTTCGCCGAGATCCAGCAGGGGCTCGCCGCCGCCGCGGCCGCCGGCGCCGCGGTCGCGAGCGTCGGCGTCGACACGTGGGGTGTCGACTTCGCCCTCGTCGACGGCGACGGGCTCCTCCTCGGCAACCCGTACCACTACCGGGACACGATCGAGGGCCGCGTCATGCAGGACGCCTTCGCGGTCGTCCCGCCGGCCGAGGTCTTCGCGGCCACCGGCATCCAGCTCCTGGAGATCAACACCCTCTTCCAGCTCCTGCGGCTGAAGCAGCGGGGCTCGGCCGCGCTCGCGGCCGCGCGGCGCCTGCTGATGATCCCGGACCTCTTCTCGTACTGGCTCTCCGGCCGGATGGCCAGCGAGTACACGATCGCGACGACCTCGCAGTGCTTCGACGTCGGCCGGGGCGCGTGGGCGCACACCCTCGTCGAGAAGCTGGGCCTGCCCGGGCGCGTCTTCGGCGAGGTCGTCTCGCCCGGCACGACACTGGCTCCCCTCCTCCCCTCCGTCGCTGCGGATGCAGGCCTGCTGGCGACCACCCCCGTCGTCGCGGTGGGCGGGCACGACACCGCGCTGGCGGTGGCGGCGGTGCCCGCCCGTCGCGACGGTTTCGCCTACGTCAGCTCGGGCACCTGGTCGCTGCTCGGAGCCGAGATCCCCTCGCCCCGCATCAGTGAGGCCAGCCGCGCGGCCAACTTCACGAACGAGGGCGGCGTCGCCTCGACGGTTCGCTTCCTCAAGAACCTCTGCGGCCTGTGGCTCGTGCAGGAGTGCCGCCGCGAGTGGGAGAGGAACGGCGAGCCCGAGCCGTACGCCGCGCTCGCCGCGAAGGCCGCGCAGGCGCCGGCGTTCCGCTCGCTCGTCGACGTGGACGACCCGGCCTTCGCCGCGCCCGGCGACATGGTCGGCCGGATCCAGGCGGCCTGCCGCCGCAGCGGCCAGCCGGCGCCGGAGACGAAGGGCGAGATCGTGCGCACCGCCCTCGACAGCCTCGCGCTCAAGTACCGCTACGTCCTCTCCCAGGCGGAGGCGATTCTCGGCCGACGGCTCGATCCGCTCCACGTCGTCGGCGGCGGCGCGCGCAACGCGCTGCTGTGCCAGCTCGCGGCCGACGCCACGGGACGGGCGGTCGTCGCCGGTCCGGTCGAGGCCACGGCGGCCGGCAACGCGCTCATGCAGGCGATCGCCCTGGGCCACGTGGGCTCGCTCGCCGAGGCCCGGGTCAAGATCGCCGAGGCCGGGATGAGCGATCGCATCCAGGTCGCCCAGGGCGATCTGACCCGCCCCGAGAGCTACGCCGCGTGCGTCGGCGAGGCTGACACGTT
>WBZP01001938.1_pt1 | contig 24547 bp, 29 predicted proteins | sample 5204301 | NCBI WGS metagenome assembly WBZP01 (sample SAMN12412401, study PRJNA552823) | activated sludge metagenome | isolation source: activated sludge from nitrification reactor of wastewater treatment plant... | place: USA: Pennsylvania | collected 2017 | reverse complement strand
AGATCGCCACGTAGGCTTCGCCCTGCTCCCACGTGGCACTGGGTTTGTGGGCGAAGTAGCAGAGATATTGTCCGTCAGGAGAAAGATCGGATCGTCGAGGGAAGAGCCGCCCGCTGAGCCAAGCTCCGGGCTCGTAGCGCCCCGCAACCAGATCCCACCGTCCCACATGCGACCACTTCGTAGGCCCCCGGCGAAAGACCGCTACTACCGGCGCCTCAGTCGCAGGAATACAGTAGATTCTTGGAGGAACCGGCTTTTCCATCTCGTACGGCTCACCGCCTCACGTGATTCCCGTTATGGAGAGAACTGCCCGATCGACAACCCTGCAATCGCGGCGATGCCACCCACACAACAGAGAACGAAGCCGACCGCGCCTGCCACGAACCAGGGACGAACCGGCTCGAACTCGATCGGCGTGAGCCGGTCATGCAACTCAACCGGCCTGCGCCACCACCATGACGGAAGCGTCATCCGCCGCTTGAGTGCGCGATATAACACCACATGATACCACAACCCCGCCGGAATCCCGATCAGCAGGCCTCCGGCCAGGATCCACAATCCGAACTCGATCATGATCTCCGGCGTGATGACCTTCGCAATCAAGCCGAGCACCACGACCCCGACTAGACTGGCCAGTACCAGCAAGAACTCATGCATAGGGCGGATTGTACTGGAATCCCGCTAGGCGTGGGGAGAGGCAATCAGAATTCCACTTGGGGGAAGAGGAAACTGCCCTCACCACTGACCCGCGAAAATAACCCGAGCCAGACCACAAACCCTGACGACACTCCGAGCTAATCGACCTCGTGCAAGCTAGAGACCCAAATCAGAGAGTCCCGGATGCGCGTCCGGACGACGCCCCAGCGGCCAGTGAAACTTCCGATCCGCTTGCGAAATGGGCAGATCGTTGATGCTGGCGATGCGACGGCGCATGAACCCATGCTCGTCGAATTCCCAGTTCTCATTGCCGTAGGACCGGAACCAGTTCCCGGCATCGTCATGCCACTCATAGGCGAAACGAACCGCAATCCGGTCCTGATGGAACGCCCACAATTCCTTAATGAGCCGGTAATCCAGCTCCTTTGCCCATTTCCTCGTCAGGAACTGCACGATGGCGTCGCGCCCGGCAAGAAACTCCGCGCGATTGCGCCAGACACTGTCCGGCGTATAGGCCAGGGCCACGCGCTGGGGGTCGCGGGTATTCCAGGCGTCCTCGGCCATGCGGACTTTTTGAGCGGCAGTCGTTGCATCGAACGGAGGTAGTGGAGATCTCGGTGCTTCCATATCGCTCCTTACATGAAAGATTGAGTTCGACTATCGATTACGGCAAAGCGATCATAGACTCTGCAATATTGGCTCGTTCGTCCTATGTACACCATTGTCGATGAAATCAGCCACCCCCACTCCTGAGCAGCCGTGATGGCACAAGGTGATCAATGGCCCCTGGTGTACCAGTAGGCCCAGGCGATCAACAGGCCTTGAAGGGAAAGCCGTAGCCACAGGCCGAGCGACGAAGCCCATGGATACAATTCAGGGTGCAAGGCCATATGCACATTTGCCGGAAAGACCGCAATCAACAAGGCAATCAATCCCCACGCCGCCAACCGGGACCACCCTTCGAACAGCAGAAGTCCCCCTAACCCGATCTCCGCCACGCCGCTGATGTATACCAGCGCCACAGGCCACGGCAGCTACGGCGGCATGATGCTCACATAAAACGGCAGGTTCACGAAATGGTTCACTCCGGCCGCCATAAAGAACAGGCCGAACAACCAACGCGAGATGTCTTTGAGACGATTCATCACTCAGACTGATGAGGCGAGATACTCACCATGGCAGATCAACCCCCCTAGCGCTTGTCCGGCGGAATCGTTTTGAGCTTGGCTACGAACTGACCATGCGCCGCCGAATCCACCGGACGGTGTTTCACCGTGGTGCTCGCCGGATCTTTCCCCAGGAAGTTATCGCCATGCCAATTCGTCGCAGGCCTGATCGGCCTTGGAGCGAACCCGCCGCCGCAATTTGGACAGACATTCTCTAAAACCTGTTCGACGCAGGCCACACAGAAGGTGCATTCATACGAACAGATCCGCGCCTCGAGCGAATCAGGCGGCAGCGCCTTGTTGCAATGTTCGCATGTGGGTCTGAGTTCGAGCATGGTGCACTCGATGTGGAATTACCGATGACAATCAATCACTGGCTCTTGGAATCTTTTCATCTTATTGAGATGCAACCTTTTCGCAACTCTCGTCCAACATCAATCGCTCAGCAACACTAAGTCGGTTATGGGAGCCTTGGGCTGTGTCATATTCATCTTGAAGAAGTACCCCTGCTGGTGTTCCTTGCCTAACCTCCTCCAGTGCAGCACGATATTCTGGAAAAAGCTTGTCGGCATGAGCTTTTGCTTTTGAGACTTGCTGTTCATTGAACTTTGGGTCTTTAAGCTTCTGAGAAAAATGCCCGTAACAATATGTTGCCTTCAAGCTTTCCAACATACTAGCCGCGTCTGCATTCCCTATGAGATTGAGTAAAAGGCCGAGCACTACAAAATAAAGCATTTTTCTCCTTTAAATATTTGCATCTCTCAGATAACTAAATGGGATATCGGTGAAATTACCGGCGCACAGGTTTCCTAGAAACCTATCAGCTCTGATAGCTACCGAGGCCCAACTCCACCCGCTTGCTCGGTATTTTCTGGCACGAACGGAAGATCCTCGATGACTTCAAGAAGGCGATCTCGGCCTGAGGAATCAATTCTGTGCTGGTTTGCTTTAACGAATGCTGGGATATATTCCGTTCGGCACCCGCTGGAATCCCAAACTTCAGAATTGCTCACCGCAGCATTGATGAAGTCTGATACTTCCTCATCCGTAAATATAGAGAAATGTGCCACTAAAGGCTTAACGACTCCCTCCGCTCCTCTATAAGAACCCACGATTCTCATCTTGGCTATCTGGCGCGATATCATCAAACGCGGTCGCTTTCTGAAAAACGCACCTTCCAGCACAGCCTGAATCTGGGAGGCATCTCTGATATTTTGCCCTTGGAGGTGCGAGATGAAACCGTAGGGGGTAGTGCCATCAACACTGAGGGGAACAATAAGAACATCTTCCCGTGAAGCGATATATCCTATCTCCTGACTGCACCAATCACTGGCCTTAAATGCTTTGCTTAGAACAATGACGAATACATCTACCCTCTTAAGTTCCTCAAGGATTCGTGCCTTCCACTCATCAGAAACCTGGAGATCCTCATGTGCGAGGAAACAGGGAAAACCCAATTCTTCCAGGCAAAGCTTTACTCTGCTCCCAAAGAGCTTGTCACTCACCGAATAGCTAACAAATGCCTCCATTGCCTTCCCTCTATTCTACTGAACAGATTTGATGAGCCAATACAGTCAATATTTCCTGGAACATTTTTCAGTTGAGCTGCCGAACAGGGGGGGATTACCGGGGACATTCTGATTTTCTTGTTACGAGAAATGAACGGCACCCCTCAGAAATTCAGAATGTCACTGCTTAGTGCTCCCCGACTGAATTAGAGCTCGCTTAGTACGTCTTGATAAGGCCATTGAAAGCTACGGATAAACTGGTCCTCCTGCCCATTTTCGAGTAACGCTCTTAACTTCCGGATCTTCCTAGAGTTGAAAATCCGTACTTCCTCATGGCTCGGATGTTCTTGCTCTTGGACTGAAAAGATAATAGGTGCCAAGAGAACTTGTGCATCTGGAGGTAACCGCTTCCTCAGAATTGACATCACCTCGATCACACCTTGAATATCTTTTGCTTCCGGAGGGGTAATGGTGCAGGCACCCAGGATCATAGTTTTTGAACTTGCGTGATAGGCCAGAATATCTAGCGTGCCTCGCTGAACTTCTGTTCCTTCGCCTTTAATAAACTCTTCTTTGCCAAGGTCGATCGTTTGAAAGCCAGCCAATGTTAGTAATTGGGCAACAGACTCTTGAAAAACATGCTGAGCGTTGTGATCTCGCCTCTTGGGAGATGCGTTAAACGGGAGTTCAAGACGATCTCTGAATCTCTGCATGTCCCAAAACTGCCGGACAAAAAACAACAGAGGATTCAGGTAGGGCACGGGAATGAAGTTTCGGAAGCAGCCACTGACTTCGTCTAATACTGGAACGACATCGTGACTTAAAGTGCAAGAGAAGGTGTCGTCAGGTTCAAATTGGTCTAGCTTTAGTGAATTCCGGTAAAGTGTCCATATTCCGTCTCGGCCGATTTTCTCAAGTGGCAACACAAACGGTTTTCTTCCATCCCTATCGGTGCGGAGATACAAATTGAAGCTCCGAAGTTTCGGAACGGTTCGAACGATGATGTCTGGCAATGTGTCGGAGGCAGCTCGAATTTCAATGGCCGCTGGCATTTCAACAGAAACGCCTACAGGGATAGTGGTGGAGCCAAGGTGTTGATGGTTGAGTCCAAGGAAATGCGCCGCCATTTCCTCTGCTGAGCCCCACCCACTTCGTTTCACTCCGGCGTAGATTTCCGGATCAGAAAAGTGAGTAGTCCTCGTGCTACTGGGAAAATAAAACGTAGCAGGCCATCTATTCCCGTTCCATGATGCAATAAGACTCGGTGCATGCTCGAATTGACGCCGAATTTCGTCGGCCAATATTTGCTCGGGTAATCGGACGACCTCACCCTCAACCCTAAGCTGAGCAGACCCAAACCCCTCCAATACTTCTTTCAATCTATCAAAGGGAAATACCTGCCATAGAATGCGAAAAGGTCCTGCTATCCTCCTTTGACCGCCGCTTTCTAGTTCCAGGTACCGCTTGAGAACTGATTCAGGCGGTCTTGCTGAGATCCGGATCGTGGTCAAAACATTCAGCCATTCAATGGGTCCTCTCATTACTGCACATCGTATATCAATGCTTTGAAAGCAATCTCCAAGAACGTTCAGAAGAAGAGTTAATGCCATTGGCACTGACATAGCAACCAAGCCTCACATTAAGAGCGCGAGACGATTATAAAACAGTTTGAAGTTGCTCGCGAGATGTTGAATGAGGAGTGACAACTGCGAAACAAAGTCGCCCAACAGGCGCATTCTACTTTTCTCTCAGCATCACGTCGTTCTCTGCCTTCAGCTACGACAAGCACCGCCACCTGGAGCCTTTTCGATCTCCAGGTGCGCACAGGGAATATCCAACAAAGACTTGATTGCTGAAGACATTGAAGGCTTTCCAGCTGGGGCGTTCAATCCGGGGTACCTTGCCTGAACGAAACCGGCGACTTGCCATAGCACCAATGCATTCACCACGGTCGCCACGATCAGCGCACCGGCGATTCCCATGCCAACTCGCCGAAGCAGCCACTCAACCATTCCGCCGGTCAGCCCACCTATTGCGACGCCGGCTAGGAGACCGACCACTGCGAACACCGCATAAAACCCCATCGCGAACAACATCGCAAAACTATCGGCATTGGGGGCCACCCCGAGATACCCTCCAAATCCTATCCACGCGCCCCACGCCCCGCCGAGCACCGGCCAGGAGATGCGGACGGCCCGCCAGAACGCGTTCCCGTCCTCCATCACTTGCTGGCTCCCGGCCGCACGCTCTCTAGCGTTTTGCGTGCCCCAAGCAGGTGACGTGCGGTGGTGTCTATCTTTTGCAAGTGGCACCCCCCGGACGGCTCATTCCATGTCAATTTCAAAGATTGATTGAATCCGCTGCTGAGGACAAACGTTTCCAATGGCATGACACGGAGCCGGGGTGACGCCGGTAGCGGGGTAATTTGTTCGACGTGAAGGGACTGTTGCTGATTACGCCACTGCATTCGCGCACCAAGCCAGTTACCTGTCCCGCCATCGATGAGTACCCACCCCCGGCCGTCCTCGCTCAGATTCAGATAACAGTAAGCACCATGATGCCCCGTACCCGCCCATTCACCCGCAAAGAAACCTGGCGAGGTATCAGGCAAAGGCGTCAATGCGTCTGCAGTCCCCAACCACACCAATACCAATACGAGTCCTACGAAATAGCGCATGTGCTGGCCTTGTCCCTGGATACGAATACTTGTTCACAGGGGAATATTAACGGGGACATTCTGAATTTCTTGTCCGAGAAACGCACGCACCCCTGGAGCAATTCAGGATGGGCCCAGGTACTGCAGCTACCCTCTCTACCCTAACCGGCTTGACGGCCAGTCCAAGATCCTGGGCGCCGATGATGGTGGGCCACCGCGAGAATCAATGCGCCATCTCGTTCGAGCGAATAGATGAGCGAGTACCGAAAGGTCCGAAGTGTCCGTTTCCGAATGCCAGGCCGGATCTCCACGGCGGATTCAGGAAATTGTGCAATGCGATTTTCAGCCCGCCTAATCTCGTTAAAAAATCGTCGTCCTAACCCTTGCGCTTGCAACTCAAGGTAGCCGATCTCGTTCAGCAACTCGTCTTCCGCCGCCTCGTGGTATCGAAGCAGCGTCATCGAAAGAGTTTGTCCACCTTCTCATGGACCGCATCCGACGAAACCGCCTTGGCACGGCCTGACCGATACTCGTCCAATCGCCGTTGCGCTTCCTCCGCCCAAAGACGCTCGGCTTCTTCCTCACTCAATTCCTCTAGACTTGCCAGCAGTTTTTCCGCGAGCGCGGCCCGATCACGCGTACCCAAACTCATCGCGCCTTTGATCACCTCAGCCAGGTTCGACATCTCAACCTCCTATTTCAATACACTCTGTCGAGCAGGCCCCAAAGACCTGCGATTCTTGCGCGTGCCCAGGCACTTGTCAACGCTCATTGCCGATTCACTACCGAGACTACGTCACCACACAGGGACATTCTACGTTTCCCCAATTATCACGTCGATCTCTGCCTTCAGCTAGAACAAGCAAAGGCCCTGAAAACATGTTCCGCCTCCAAGAACAAGCACATCACCACGGTTTCGTGTTCACAGTTGCGACCGTTGGCGGCATCTACGGGGCGCGTTCGGCCCGTGCCTTTGACGCCGCAACATCCGGCAGCGGCTGCCCCACGAGCCCCCGCACATAGTCCTTGTCCACTGCGTCGAACAACGCCTGCCGGGCCGGACCTTCCGGCCCCTCAACGAGCAGGATCACGTTGTGCACGCGCAAGCCCTCACTGCGCCGCGCACTCGCCATGCCGAACGTCGCCGTTGTGGGGCCGGCCTCCGGGAATCGCTCCACATTCATCCCGAAACGCACGGTGATCTCCTGGGGAAACGTCTCCAGCCGCTTGGCCTGGGCGCGCAGGGGATCGCTCTGCGGCTTCACGCTAGCCTTGTGATCGGCGACAAACTTATTGGCGGCCTCCTCCAGCTTGCGGCCCTCGGCATTGGCGCGATCCGCCTGAGCCTGTTGCTCCGCCGTGAAGGGAGGGTCTTTGCGAGAACGGCGCGGCGCGGCGTCGTACGCTGCGCGCATGTGCGCGAGGAGCTGCTTGTACTGCCCCTCTTTCTCCGGCGGGAGCTTTTCTAATTCCTCAACTTGCTTTTCAAGACTCTTACGCTCGGCATACATGCGATCGGCCTCGGCTTTGGGGAACTTGTACAGATAGCCGCCGCTGGCACTGGACGAAAACGCGCCTTCCCCTGCGCCACGGCAGAACGACAGGCGCGGCTGGCGTGAAAAGTCGTAGGGGGCACCGCGCCGCTCGCTATTGGCAACCGGGGCTGGCAATGCAGCCGCCAGCGCCGCCTCCGCTCGAGCGGCGAATCCGAGTTCGGCCGGCGTCGCATCACGCACTCCGTCCACGCAGTCGGCCAGCCCGACACCGGGCACTCCACATAACGCCATGGCGGCTACCACGGCAACAGCGAAACGAGTCTTCGTCCTGATCATCATGATCCTCCAATCCTGACATGACATGAAACAGATGTGCTGAGTTAGCCCCTTTGTTTTCCACCACCATCTTGCGGCTCACAGTTCATCTCCCGGCTCAGGAAATGGCTGGTGCAAAATCGCCCTGAGCTGATTGCGCCTGAAGCGCCTGCAATTGCGCGCGCGCCACGTTGACGTCGAGGCCCAGCCAGGTGCAGGCGATGTCGGGAGAATTGAAGACGATCACCTTTACGCCATACCCTTCCACTGCTTTCAAAAACACCAGGGCTCGTTCGTACGTTTCCTTGTTCACCAGGAGCGCCATTCGGCCCACCTTGAGCTTCCCGATAATTTGGCCATAGAGATCGGTGATCTCTTTGATCTCCTCAATCGTCGTGCCGAAGTGCGCCCGTTCGGCGTCAACCAGCACTGACGCACCGGCCTTCACCGACGGATCGCTTAAATGCAGCCGTTCATGCGCAAGAAGTTCGTCGTGAGTGACCTGCCCTGTCCACAGCTCCACCACCACGCTTCCATCATTCAACACGGCATAGTTATTGGGCATGCGTCTTCCCCCTTTTCAGCCGACCGGCACACCAATCCACCGTTATTTCATGGAACCCTAACGATACAGCTTCCCGCCTGTCAATTGCCTCCTTCTCTAGGGTAAGCATTACCACGCCTTGCCCCGCTGCTGAATAAGGAATCGCCCCCTCCTCACCCCATATCCTTGCAGCTTTGAAGCAATCGTGATACTCAGGAATCATGGCACAACAGGTATCACAAGGCCTTTCAGGCATTGAGCGACAAATGGCTCATGTCATAGCTCGCCATGCCTCTGTCGTCATCGCGATACTTTTCGGTTCAACAGCCACAGGGCATGCACGGCCGGACAGCGACCTCGACGTGGCCATAGCCACCGTCACGCCGCTCACCGCTGAGGCTCGCATCGCGCTCATTGAAGATCTTGCGTTGACATTCGGGCGGCCTGTGGACCTCATCGACCTCGACCAGGTGCATAGCCCGCTGTTGCACCGGATCTTCACGCAGGGGCACATGATTCTCTGCAACGATCGGACGCGATACGCTGAACTCCTCCTGCGCATGATCTATGAAGAAACAGATGTTATGCCTTACTACCGCCGGATATTGTCCGATCGAAGGCACGCATGGATCGGGACATAGTCCAAGCCAAGCTCGAATCACTCCGGCGTTGCGTCGAGCGTATTGCCGACAAGACACCGTCCTCTGCGGACCGGCTTGCTCACGACCCTGACCTACAAGACATCATCGCGCTCAATCTTTAGCGTGCCGTTCAACTCTGCGTCGACCTTGCCGCTCATGTTATCGCCGACACCTCTCCCAAAGCTCCATCAACCATGGCCGACAATTTCGCAATTCTGCAGGAGGCGAACGTCATCACCCCTGCCTTGGCAGAGCGGATGATGAAAACCGTGGGATTTCGAAACATTGCCGTGCATAGCTATCAGACCATCGATTGGAACATCGTCTATCAGATCTGTACCCGCCACCTCGATGATTTCCGGCAGTTTGCCAAGGCCATTGCCCAGCAACTTGCCAAGCACTAGGCCTTAAATTTCCCTCTATTGCCCCTGAAAGGATTCCATTCCTCGCGCCATATCGTGGGTAGAAGGCAAGACCCCTCTACTCACGAGGTGCCGAATGGGCATAGATCGACTCAAGATTCAGCTCTCAACTCTAGATCCCCGCCTGTACCAAATCGCCAGTCTGAGCACGCTGCTGCTCTATGGCCTGACGTGGCTCCACTTCGATATCTCTCTATGGCGAATTGCCATTACCCTTATCACCGCCCTGCTGACTCAGTACGCCGGAACGCGTTTCTACAATCTGTCCGCCTTCGATCCCAAGAGCCCGCTCATCTCGGCCCTCTCCCTCTGCCTGCTCCTCCGCACGGATCATCTTGAAGTCGCGGCGCTGGCTGCCGTCGTCGCCATCGGCAGTAAGTTCATCATCCGCTGGCAGGACAAGCAGGTCTTCAACCCGACCAATCTTGCGCTGGTCGTTATGATCGGGAGCGGGCTCGGCTGGATCTCGCCAGGGCAATGGGGGCAGGTCGCCTGGTTCGGCTTTCTCATCGCCTGCCTGGGTTCACTCGTGGTGACTCGCGCCGCACGCGCCGATGTCACGCTCGCCTTTCTTGCCTTCTATGTCGGCCTGTTGTTCGCACGAGCGCTCTGGCTGGGCGATCCGCTCACGATCCCACTGCATCAGATCGAAAGCGGCGCGCTGCTGATCTTTGCCTTCTTCATGATCTCGGACCCGAAGACGACACCGGATTCCAGAACCGGACGGATCATCTACGCCCTGTTCGTCACGCTCGTGGCTCTCTACGTGCAGTTCGGCTTCTTCCGCCCCAACGGTCCGCTCTGGGGATTGATCGCCTGCGCACCGCTCGTGCCGCTGATTGACCGGCTGCTTCCCGCTGTCCGCTACGACTGGTCCCGGCCGACGACCGGGCAGCCGTCTGTGCCCGTGCCTCTCGTCCTGTCACTTTCACATCAAAGGAGGTTCTCATGAGACGCATCGTTGTTCCCATGCTCACATTATTACTCGGCCTGTTCGCCTGGAGCGGCGAAGCTTCGGCCTTCTGCGGCTTCTATGTCGGCAAGGCCGATACGAAGCTGTTCAACAAGGCATCGGAAGTCGCCATTGCGCGCCACGACAACAAGACCGTGATCACGATGGCCAACGATTTCAAAGGCGACGTGAAAGAGTTTGCGATGGTGGTCCCGGTGCCGACGGTCTTGGAGAAGGAACAGATCCACGTCGGCGATCCGGCGATGCTCAAACATCTGGCCGACTATTCGGCCCCCCGGCTGGTGGAATACTTCGACGAGAATCCCTGCCGGCGCTACGACATGATGCAAGACCGGATGGGCGCCATGAAAAGCATGGCTCCAGCCGCCGCTGAAGCCAAACGCGAACGCGATCAGGTCCTGGGCGTGACGGTCGAAGCCCAGTATCTCGTGGGCGAGTACGACATCCTCATCCTTTCGGCGAAAGAAAGCGCCGGACTCGAGACCTGGCTGGCGGAAAACGGCTACAAGATTCCCAACGGCGCCTCAGCCGTGCTCCATAGCTATCTGAAACAGAATTTAAAATTCTTTGTGGCGAAAGTGAACCTGGGCGAGCAAGCGAGGCTTGGCCTTACGCATCTGCGGCCACTCCAGATTGCCTTCGAATCGCCGAAATTCATGTTGCCCATTCGCCTCGGCACCGTGAATGCGGACGGCGCGCAGGAACTCTTCATCTATTTCCTGACCAAGCAAGGCCGCGTCGAGACCACGAACTATCGCACGGTCCGCTTGCCGGAAGCGCAGGAGGTCCCCCTCTATGTGAAGGACAAGTTCGGGGACTTCTATCGTGATCTCTTCACGCAACAGGTGAAGCGCGAGAGTGAACGAGGCGTCTTTCTGGAATATGCCTGGGACATGAACTGGTGCGACCCCTGCGCAGCGAATCCCCTCTCAGCCGAGGAACTGCGCGGACTAGGCGTGTTCTGGCAGGACAGCGTCGTCAACCCTCAGCGAGGCCGGAGCATGCCGATGGCTCAGAGCGTGTTTCTAACCCGCCTGCACGTCCGCTATGACGCGGCGCACTTCCCCGAAGACCTGATGTTTCAGGAAACCCCGGACCGGTCAAACTTCCAGGCCCGCTATATCCTCCGCCATCCCTGGACGGGCACGGACGAATGCGCTGCTGCGACCGCCTATCGTCAGCAACTGCGGGAACGCTATGAACGGGAAGCGCAAACACTAGCCACGTTGACCGGTTGGAATATCGGCGAGATCCGCAAAACGATGAACATCACTGCTGTACCGACAGTCGAGGGCAAGAAGTGGTATCAGCAGTTGTGGGCGAACTAGCACCAGCGTACACACGACAACGGCGAGGCCTGGGATCACCAAGCCTCGCCGTTGTCTTCGCTCGACGCCAGCCTTGCGGCCGACGCTTCTTGCACTAGCAGGATACAGATCCTGCGCTATGTCCTGATCGAGAGAGAGAGCGACGTCAAGCTGACCGATCGATAGGCCAAGACGGCGCCACTGACCGTCGTCGACGGTGTGCCCACCGGGGATTCCGGTTGGCCGGCAGCTGGAGTCGCAGGAACGGCTGCCGGAGCTTCCGGTTGACCGGCAGAGGACGCCGGCGGGGCCTGTTCGCGCTCTCCCCTCAATTCCTTCCCAAGATCTTCGCGCAACTTCTTGAAGAAGTCCGGCAGATACTTCCGGATCTTCTCTGATTCCACCTTCGCCTCGTCGAGCGCGGCTAAGACTTGCTCAACCAGCGACTTCGTCGCCGAAGCATCCGGCGACGGAGCGACGAGGCGAGTCGTCGCGTCCGCTGCCGGAGCCGCGGCGTCAGTCGAAGGCTGGGTGGGCGCCGTGGTACCGGTTGACGATTGCGGGATCGCCGCAGCCGTCGAAGGCGCCGCACCCGGGGTAACCGGTGTTGAGGGAATGCGGGACGTCTGAGTTGAGGTCGGAGCCTGAGCCGGTTGATGCTCCGGCAGCGCCGGCTGTCCGGTCACGGCAGAGGCCACTTGCGCCGCGACGACCGTCACCGACCGTTCGACATTGATGCTGAGATCCAAGCTGGATAGTGATGACAGCCCCCCGAACTTGTCAGCGAGCTTGGCCGTCTTGGCCAGCGCTTCGTCGTCCTGGCCACGGAAATACTTGCGGAAGATATTGCTTACCTTACGGAACAGCTTTTCGAGATCGTGCAACTCTTGCTCGTTCAGATCCCCTTCGACCGTCACGCCATACTGCTTCTTCAAGGAGGCTTCGATACTCGTCGCCTTGACCTCGACGGTGCCCTGTTCGGTCTCCGCCTTCGCCTGATAGTTCACGGCCCGATACCGGGCCTCAAAATCGGCGGTCAACGTAATCTTGTCGCCTTCGGCCGTCGTCACGCTCAGCTGCCCGGTCAGGTCCGTCGACGCAGAAATGGCGGACACTTTCGTATCCAACCGCTGGGCACCCGCGGCATTCGCCGCCGGGGCCTGGAAGAATTTGGAGGGATCGAATTGAGGAACAGCAGCGACAGTCATAACAGGCTCCCGGGTACCAGGGTGAGGTGCGTCTAGTCTTGGGACCTGTATCGGCAGGGGACTGGATTATCTTGAGGGAGGCTGTGCTATATTTACCCAATACTGAGGCGGCTCCAGACTTTTAGCCAAAGGAGAGTTCCTATGCCGACGATATTCTCTCCCGCATTCCATGCCGTAGGCGGTCTGGCCTTGGCTCTGACTCTGAGCGCCTGCACCCTCAAATCGACCATTCAACAGACCACCGACACGACCTCAAACGTGACAGGCACCACCTCTTCGGCCCATAGCTGGGTCACGGAAGACGAGCTCCTCAAGCCCGAGCACAAAGCCATCGCCTTCATAACCATCAACCAACGCAATGTTCAGCAAGATCTGGCGGCAGGCCGTGGCGAATATCTAACCTCGCTCGGTACGCTCCTGGGAGTGCCGGCGCCACAACAGATAGCCTACGGGGCTGCGGTCCAATCCCACTATGCTAAAGAATTTGATGGCTTGGAATCTGCTCCCGCCGTTTGGCTGACGATGCTTGCTGAAACGGCTCAATCATTTCGTCAGAGCGCACCATCGCTCTCCCAGGATCAAGAATGACCACTCTGCCCGCTCCTCCGCCCGCGCTCGCTTTCAAGCGAATCATCCACCCATCGGATTTCTCCGAGGATAGCCACACCGGCTTGGTCCATGCAATCAAGCTCACCGTGGCCGTCCAAGGGGAGCTTTCCATCATGCACGTCGATCCGGATGTCCGGCGTGAAGACTTCGAGGACTTCCCCAAGGTGCGACCGATTCTTGAGCAATGGGGCCTGCTGCCTGCGGGGAGCGAACGGACGCAGGTCAGCGACCTGGGCATCAGCATCAAAAAGACCCGCACGGTGGCCAAGAACCCGACCGAAGGGATTCTGAAATATCTCGGCAAGCACCCGGCCGATCTGCTCGTGATGTCGACCAACCAATATGAGGGGCTTGCCCGCTGGCAACATCAAAACGTCGCGGAACCGATCGCCCGCCAGAGTCATGCCCCCACGCTCTTCGTCCCGACCCATGTGGAAGGTTTTGTAGCGAAGGCCTCCGGTCAATCGAAACTTCAGCGCGTCCTGGTCCCCGTCAGCGCCGATTCGAATCCGCAGCTCGCCATCGATACGACCGCGCAACTGGCAACCACCTTGGGTTGCGACAATCTGACTGTCGTAGTCGTACATGTCGGCGATGACGAGACCCTGCAGTCCATCAAATATCCTATCCAGAATGGCTGGCTGTGGCACACGATGACTTGTCGAGGAAATGTCGTTGAAGTGATTCTCGCGATGGGAGCGGACTTCGATGTGGATCTGATCGTGATGACGACAGCCAAGCAACACTCCCTGCTGGACCTGATGCGAGGGAGTGTGACCGAACGGGTGTTGCGCGGCGCCCGCTCCCCCTTGCTCGCCATTCCGACTTGAGCGGAGGTTCCCTCCCCCCCCCCCCGCACGATTCCTATGCGCCCCCTCCCCAAGCTCGCATTGACAGACCAACATTCACTCTTCTAGATTACCCCTCGTTCCTGGTCAGCCACTCCCACAGAAAGAGGCTTTCAATGCGATTATCCTCCCACGCACAGAGAATCTGCCTGCGATCCCTTTGGGCCACCATCTTGGTCTTAGGCCTGTTGCATTCCGGCGGCCCTGCGTTCAGCGCGGAGGCCGAATACCTCCCGATTTGCAATCTCCCCAAATGTCTCAATCCTCAGATCACCACCAAGTCCGGTATCGGCACCGCCAATGCCACAGCAGAAGCCAGAATCTCCCCAGATGACGCAGCGAAGTGGTGCGCCACCTACAAGCCGCGCGACAAGTACTGCGCGAAAGAACAAGTTCAATCAGGCTGGATCGGATTTCGGCCTCTGTATCGCGCCAGCGCAGACTGCCTTGCCGGACGCATGAACGGAATCGATGGCGGAAACTACGTCTACGTCGGCGTCTGGGAAGAAGGAGCGGGCAAGGGCCGGCCTCGATTTCGCGTCAAGGGTGATGCGAAAGATCTGAAATGGGAAGGGTCAGGAGCTGCTGTCGACCATACGGGAACTTTCTTAGGATGGGGTGGCGGCAGTTCCAATCTCGCCGAGCAGTGGGAAGTGCTGTGCGCCGGGTCACCAGCGCCGGCACTAAAATGATCGGCACCGAGAGCCATCTCTTGCACGGGTAACCATCCGCGAACTACCCGGCCGGTATCCTGCGTGAACCACTCGTCGCGGGTCGGTGAATCATCGAGTCGTCCTTCGCTGTCACGGTCCGGGCAACCACGCCGTCGCGGAGCACGATGAAGTTAGAGGGCACTGCGGCGACGCGCGGTCCCGGCAGAATGACCCCGACAAGATTCAAGGGGTCGGACGCGGAAAGCTTGACCTCATGTCCTGTCGCAGCGCCGCCAACAGACTTGCGCAGGGCGCGCAGGGCTTCGACTGCTTCCGGCAGCGCGAACTGCTCGCCGACGAAGCCCGTCACAAATCGCCCGCCGCGCAACTCCCCTTGCAGTTCCAATTTCCGATACATCACGAGCAGATCCCGCCACGACTGCACCAACGATTCCCGTGCCAACAGATCTCGAAAAACCACCCCGTACCGCCGCAAAAGCTGACGAGCCATCTTCTCTGAAGAGCTTATAGCCGTTGGCTGACTGCTGAGCTCGCTTCGAAGCAACGACCAGCGTCCAGCTGTATGCCGTGGCCGGCGGGCCCGATCGCGCCCCTCGGCACGGCGGCGGCGAGGATCCATGAGGGCGCGGAGATTGTCGAATCCGTCGGCCGTCACCAGGCCGGCCGCGACCAACTCCCACAGCCCCGCCTCGACTTCCGCCGGCAGATGATTGGTCAGCCGCACCAGATCGGCAAAGAAGCTCGCACCTCGCTCCTGCAAGGCACGGCGCAGGTCCTGGGCCACGGCACTCAACTGGCCATAGGGATCCGGTCCAGCCTGCGCCGCACCCTCTGCGAATGCTGCCATCAACCACTCTCCGTCCTCACGCGGAAACAGGCTGATCGGTGCCACGCTGGTGGGCACGATGCGCCGGGCTTTGTCAGATTCACCGGATAAGGCCAGGCGCGGATGCGGCGAGATCCGTCCCCAACTGACCGCTCCGCTCAGACACAACCGGTCCAACAGCTCCGGCTCATATTTCGCCAAACGTACGCGCAAGAGCTGCGGTTCCCAGGCTGAAGCTGCCGCTTCGAACCCGGCCAGTTGAGTGATGATCTGCGTGAGACCGGCCTCCCCATGCTGACGAGAGCCCGGCGTCACATGCTGCCATTGGAGAAGAAAGCGCATGAACTCGGCGGCGGTGACCGGCTCAATGTCCTTGCGTAACCGGCCGATCGTGAGCCGATGAATCCGCGCCAGGAGCCGGCGATGACACCACTCGGACGCGGAGACGCCGGAAAGTGTTGAGTCCTTGGTGCTGAGTCCTGAGTGCGCTCTGAATTGGCCACGGAGGACTTGGCCTTGCGATTCCAGTTTCAGCATCGCCGCTATAACACCATCGGCGGGAAGATGCAGCCGGTCGGCTAGCTGCGGCACCGTCGTCGGCCCGATACTCTCCATCCACCCCTGGACCACCGTAACCAGGACCTCGTCATCGCCGTCCGCAAACAATCGTTCAACCCGCTCCCGATTCTCAGCCGCCACCCACCCCTGCACCGCTCGCCCCTCACTTCTTGCCGACAACTCCACTATCCGCCCTTCTTCGCTAAGGCGCGGCAGATACACAACCCAAGACGCTCCCTCTTTGACCGGCACCCAGACCAGCGTCAGCAGCGCATCGTGCAATTCGTCGGCATCGCGCACGACCGGCCACGCCTCCCGCTCGACATCTTCAATCGCCGCGGGATCGAGCGCACCGACCTGCCCGAGCATCTCCGCCGGCAGGGTCCGCCGCATTTCCACTGCCCTGGCGCGACGCTCTTCCAGTGGCGCGTCATCGAGAAAGGCGTAGGGGTTGGCGTTCAGAATCTCATGGGAAAAGACCGAGGGCACGGGCGTATCCACGGCGGCACAGCGAATGGCGCCGGCTTCGATGGCCTTCAGTACGGTCGTCAGCCCCTCCAGATCCATCGCCTCCGTCAGGCAATCGCGGATCGTTTCGTTCACGAGCGGATGATCCGGAATCAGCCTGGCGGCCCGCTCGCCGGTGAGATTCTCCTGGCAGGCAATCGCATCCGGGAAAACCGCCGCGAGCAAATCTTCCGACTTCATCCGCTGAATCTGCGGAGGCACCTTCTTGCCGTTGGAAAATCTGAGCAGCGCCAGCGAACGCGACGCATTCCACCGCCAGCGCGTCGCAAACATGGGCGCAAGAAGCACCGCCTGGATCAGCACCTCGCGGACCGTCTTTGAATGGAGATAGCCGAAGACCGACTCCAGAGGGAAGCTGTGCTTCTCGCCGAGCGAGATCACCAAACCGTTATCGGTCGCCGCGGCCTGCAACTCGAAATCGAACGTCACGCAGAAACGTTTGCGCAGGGCGAGGCCCCAGGCGCGGTTGATCCGCCCGCCGAAGGGCGCGTGCAGAACCAGCTGCATCCCGCCGCTTTCGTCGAAGAACCGTTCTGCAACGATCGTGTCCTGCGTCGGCACGGTCCCCAGCACGGCCTTCCCGGTGAGCACGTACTCAATGGCCTGCTGCGCGCCCCGCTGATCCAATGCGCATTCGCTCTTGAGCCAGCCGATGGCCGATAACTGATGACTGACGGCCGGATCATCAGACAGCGCGCGCGTTGCAAGCTCCTGCCGAAGCGCTGCTACCTCCGACGATAATTCGGCCGTCCGCGACGGAGCCTCGCCCCGCCAGAACGGAATGTTCGGCGGCGCACCCTGGGCATCTTCCACACGGACCTTCCCCGCCTCGATACCTTTGATGCGCCACGACGTATTGCCCAGCAACATGATGTCGCCGGCGAGACTCTCCACCGCGAAATCCTCGTCGACCGACCCCACCACCGTGCCGTCCGGTTCCGCCACCACAGCATAGTTGGCCGTATCCGGAATGGCGCCCCCGGAGGTAATCGCCGCCAGCCGCGCGCCTCGCCGCCCTTTGATCCGCCGGTTGATCCGGTCATGGAACAGATAGGCCAGGCCCCGCCCCCGCTGGGTGGCGATCCCATCGGCCAGCATGTGCAGAACGCCATCGAACTCGGCCCGTGAAAGATCCCGGTACGGATAGGCCCGACGGCACAAGCCGAACAGCTCGTCTTCCGTCCAGGTCTGACTGGCCGCTGCTGCGACAATCTGTTGGGACAGAATGTCCAGCGGAGCGGGCGGGATCGTAATCTGATCCAGCGTCCCCCGGCGAATCGCGCGCACGAGCGCCGCGCACTCCAGCAGTTCATCCCGGGTCATGGCAAAGATACGGCCTTTGGGAATCGCTTTGACCCAGTGGCCCGCGCGGCCGATCCGTTGCAGCCCCGTGGCGATGGCTCTCGGCGAACCGATCTGACAGACGAGATCGACGGTCCCAACGTCGATGCCCAATTCCAACGAGGCCGTGGCAATGACGACGCGCGTCTTGCCGGTCTTCAATCGCTCTTCTGCCGACAGACGAATCTGGCGGGAAAGACTGCCGTGATGCGCCGCCACCACATCGGGACCCAAGTCATGCAGTCGCTCTTCCAGGTAATGAGACACCCGTTCAGCCAGCCGTCGGGTGTTGACGAACACCAGTGTCGACCGGTGCTGCCGCACGAGTTCAGCCACACGGTCATAGACATCGGACCAGATGGCGTTCGTGGCCACGGCGCTCAGCTCATCCTTCGGCACTTCAACGGCCAGATCCAATTCACGGCGATGCCCGACATCGATGATCGTCGGAAGCGGGCGAGCTCCGACCAGAAATTCCGCCACCAGCTCGATCGGTCGCTGGGTCGCTGACAAGCCGATGCGCTGCGGCTTCACCAGCGTCAACGCTTCCAATCGTTCCAACGACAGGGCCACATGGGCGCCCCGCTTGTTCGGCGCCAAGGCATGAATTTCATCGACGATGACCGTTCGCACGGTCTGCAACATGCGCCGGCTCTTCTCCGCCGTTAGAAGAATGAAGAGCGATTCCGGCGTCGTCACGAGAATATGCGGCGGCCGCTTCAGCATCTGCTGCCGATCCGCCATCGGGGTATCGCCGGTGCGCACCAGCACGCGCAGCTCCGGCATCAGCAAGCCGGCTTGCAACGCCATCTGCCCGATTTCCGCCAGCGGCTTCTGAAGATTCTTTTGGATGTCGTTGCTCAGCGCTTTGAGCGGCGAGACGTACAACACCTGCGTATGATCGTCGAGTTCACGGGCGAGAGCTTGCGTGAAAAGAGAATCGATACAAGACAAAAATGCCGCGAGGGTTTTGCCCGATCCGGTCGGCGCGGCAATCAGGGCGTCCGCGCCGGATTGAATCGCCGGCCAGGCCTGCTGTTGCACATCCGTCGGCTGACCGACCTGCGTCAGGAACCAGTCCGCAATAAGAGGATGAAAGCGGGACAACGTCATCGCGGCATCTTAGCACGCACACAATGGCTGCTCCACAAGGGCAGGTCGCCGGCCTATCCATTCGCGCCAATCTACCAGCGCGGTAAAGTCACAGCGCCATCGACCGATAAAGGTAGCGAATAGATCTGTCGCCGGCCGGCGCGATAAACAACCATGCCTTAATAGAATACACAGGTGGCTATGCGTACGACTTTGCCGATCGCGACCTCTGGCGACTCCTCTGAGCCTCGGACCACTATGCGCTCGTCGATATTGCTCCTCGCCGCCTTCGGCCTCATCGTAGGATTCATCGTCACCATCGCCACGAGGGACCCTGCCGCATCCTGCCCCGACGAGTTGATCGGCACATGGAGTACCGCCGCACAAGGCTATGAAGACAGCATGCTGGTGATGACCAAACACGCCGTCGTATTCAGCGCAGGGGGGGATCATCTCGATGCGCAAGCAGTTCGCCGGCTGGACGCCATCCCTGAAGGACGTCGCGTCCTGTACACGCTCGTCTATGGCAACTCGCGCAGCGAGGAACAGACGCTCGTATTCTTCTACGATGCTCGCGAGCGGACCCTCACCTTCAAAAATCAAGCGCACCTCGTCTGGACCAGAACCATGGTGGAGTCGTGATCGCCTACTTCAAGCGACGACAGCTCTTCGTGCATCCCATTCAATATTGGTTTGTTGCCACGACACTGGTGTATTTCTCATGCCTCTTGGTCGTGCTCTACGGCGTGGTGTTTCTCCCGATGGTCCAACCACTCGACTCTCCCACGGTCTCCTGGGAAGAACGTGCCCAGGTCGCGACCCAGATTCTGGAGTTGAACACGCGGGTGTGGCCCTGGCTGCTCGTGACGTTCCTCGGGTTGCTCCTGCACTCTCTGTATTTCATGCACCGCATCGCCGGTCCCCTCTACCGATTTGCCGCCTTGTTTCGATCCATCGGAGCCGGCCACCTGCATCAACGCGCGAGGCTGCGAAAACACGACTATCTCCATCGCGAAGCACGGGACTTCAACGCCATGCTCGACTCTCTGGAGCACAACATTGCGCTGCTGCATCGGCATGGTACTGCCGTCTCCCAGACTTATCAGGATGCGGTCCGTCCGATCCGGCAACAGTCGTCGAACCAGCTGAACGCTGCTCTCCAGATGCTCGAAGCCGACATCTCCCGACTCCGGCTCTGCGCCGACACATTCAAGCCAAAGGAGACACAGCAGTCGGCCTCTCAACTCCCCCTCGAGTTCACGGATCGAATCACCGAGGCCCCAACGACCAAGTTGAAGGCCGCATAACCATGAACCACGTGCTTCCCGTCACAAGCAACCCGGCTCCGCTCAATGAGACGCCACCCGCTGCTTCGACGGCTCATCCGCCCTCGCACCATCACCAGCCCGGGCCACAGATCCCTCGCACAGAGAGACGACGGCTGGCCTTCGTGCATCCGCTTCAGGCTCGCATACTCAGCCTCGTGCTCTTCTATACCCTGATGATCGCGCTGCTGTTGGCCATCCCCGTGTTCAGACCCCTCATGCAAGCCCTCGACAACCCTGGGCTCTCCTGGCAGGAGCGAGCCGCCGTCGCAAACGACTTGCTCAATTTGCACGCCCGTTACTGGCCTTGGGCCCTTGGGGCCATGGCGGTACTGACCATCCATTGCCTCCACTCCCTGCGGATGATGCATCGCATCGCCGGTCCTCTCTACCGATTCAGGCGGCTCTACCGGGAGATCGGCGAGGGCAATCTGTCCATCAGAGCATCCCTGCGTCCACATGACTACCTGACACAGGATGCAGACGGCTTGAACCGGATGACGGCGCAGCTCCAGACCAGAATCAGCGCCAGCAAACAAGCACAGACAACAGTGGCGCTCGACGTCGAACGGCTCAAAGAGGCCGTGGCCCGTGAGCGCAACCAGACCCTCGCCACACTCGTGCAACAGACCGAACAGGATCTGGCGAGCCTGAAATATTCGCTCGAATGGTTCAAGACTCATCATGGATAGACGAGTGGACTACCGTACACACAAGCCCGATCAAAATACCAATCAGACAACCCGGCCAACGGCGCCTGGCGCATGGGGCACCACGACCGGCTTCACGCTGATCGAACTCATGATTGCGGTGGCGATCACCGGCATTCTGGCTTCCTTGGCCGGGCCGACCTATACCGACTTTCTCTATAAAGCCAGGATTGCGAGGACGGTCGCTGAACTGCACGCCTTGGCCAAAGAGCTTCAAGGGTTTGCCCTGTCGACGGAGCAATACCCCGACACCCTGGTGCAAATTGGCCGCAGTACATTGCTTGATCCATGGGGGAATCCCTATCAGTACACTCGAATCAACTGCGACCCCGTCACCATTGGCCTTCGCAACCAACCCGACCTTCCAGACCACGGATCTGACGGACGAATCGTTCCGGTCACCGGCCCTTCCACAAACGACGAGGCACGCGTCTACCTCACAGTCGAGTCTGCCAATAACCAACAACTCATCCGCCTTGTGGCAAAAGGAGGAAGCAGCGGGAGCGGAGGAGGAGGAAGCGGTGGGAGTGGAGGTGGAGGAGGGAGCGGAGGAGGAGGCGGCGGTTCGACCTGTGGCAGCGGCAAGCCGAGGAAAGACCATTTTCTGCACCCGATCAACTCAGATTTTGACATCTACAGCATGGGCCGAGACGGCGACACCGTCGCGCCCCTGACCGCGAAAAAGAGTCACGACGATATCATTCGGGCCAATGATGGCGGATTTTACGGTTTGGCAGCCAATTTCTAGCCCGTTGGGATCATGCAGCCCTGGCTATCTTCTTCACTCCTGCACAGTCGTATCGCACGCCGTATGTTTGGGCTATTCGTCCTCTGCGCCCTCGTCCCCACATCAATCCTCGGGTGGATGTCGTACCGACAAGTCACGGACCAGCTGATTCTGCAAACATCGTCCCGCCTCAAACAGCAGAGCAAAGCCCAGGGGATGGTTCTCTACAACGCCCTCCTGACTCGTCAAGCCGATCTTGATCGCATTGCCAACGAGCTCCGATCAGAGGAACCCGCCACCCGAGACGCACTCATCACCGCTTCAGTGAAGGATCCGTCTCGTCAATTCAAAACGCTCACGCTACTTGCGTTGAACACGTCCGCTCCATATCTTCAAACCGAGAAACAGCGCCAACACCTTCAGATGGGAAAAACCCTCTTGGATCTTCGCGCCACACCGGGCCAGCCGATGCGAATCTCCTTGATTCGCGCCATCTCCCCGGACAGGCTGGAGGCAGGACTGCTCTTGGCGCAGATTGACGACACCCAGCTCTGGCAGATGCAAGGGAAGGACTCCCTTCCTCCCGACACCGATCTCAGCATTGAGGTGCAAGAGCATCAGACCCTCTACTCGACCTTTGAGGATCGAATCAACATTCCCGGTCTTGGACAGTCGAGCCTTGCCGCTCCGACAACGAATTCGTTTGTATGGCAGAGCGACGGCACTGAGTACATTACAGCAGCGTGGCCGATCCCTCTGCGATACCACTTTCTTGCAGACCCTTGGATCATTGCGCTGAGCCAACCCAAAGAATCGGCGTTAGCTCCGGTCGATCAGTTCCGCCACACCTTTCTCCTGGTCATCGCCTCGGCCTTGAGCCTCGTGGTGCTGCTCAGCCTCTCGCACATCCGCCGGAGCCTGCAACCGGTGACGCTCTTGCACGAAGGCACGACGCGCCTCGCCGCAGGAGACTTTACCACTCGCGTCACCGTCACCAGCCGGGACGAATTTCAAGACCTGGCCGCTTCGTTCAATCGCATGACCGGCCAACTCAGCCAACAGTTTCACATGTTGGAAACGCTCTCGGCCATCAGCCATGCCATCATTTCAAGCCATGAACCGAGAACGATGATCCGGCTCGTGCAGTCCAGCATCTCCGAAACCATCGCCTGCGACGCCGTGGGCATGGCGATAATGGACTCCGGCCGCCCCGGATCGACCACCCTGTCGGTACGGCATCTGAACTCCCGATCGGAAACTGAATTTTCAGAAACCGCCTGTCAGCTTTCTGAGGCGGACCTGTGGTTTCTCCAGACTCATCCACACCACGTCATGCTGGAGTCCACCGCCTTGCCCGACTATCTGACGGCACTGGCTGCGCTCCAGCTCACAAGCTTCGCGGTCTTTCCGATCTTCGCAGACTCAGTCGTCACCGGCGCACTGGTACTCGCCTATCGGCAGGGACATACCCCTTCCGCAGGCGATGTCGTCTCTGCCCGCCGTCTGGCCGATCAAGTCGCCGTCGCCCTCACCAACAGCCGCGCCATCGAAGCGCGCGTGCGCGCGCAGATGGAGATCGTCGGAGCGGTCGAAGCAAAACAGCAGGCCGAGGAGCGGGCCACAGTGCTGCAAGCCGAGAACCAATCGCTGGAGACGAAAGAAGAACGGCTGCGGCATCAGCAGAGTGCTACACTGACGCTCGTCAAAGACCGGACGGTGTTCGAAGGCTCGCTGGCTGAAGCGGCTCAACTGGTCACCGCGACGGCCGCCCAGGCCCTCGGAGTAGAACGGGCCAGCGTGTGGATCTTTGAAGCGGGCCGCCGCCTCCTCTACTGCCTCGACAGCTACGAGCGGTCCAGGGAGCAGCATGGGCCGGAACGCACGCTGACGCTCTCTCGCTATCCTGACTATTTCGAGCAGCTCCGGCGCGGGCAGGTCCTTGCGGCTGCACAGGCACAGCATGATCCACCATTCCACGAGTTGGCCTCCGACCTCCTCGCGCCGCGCGGCGTCAGTTCGCGCCTGGACGCTCCGTTTCATACCAAGGCCGGCTTGGCGGGCGTGGTCATGATCGAACATGTGGGGCCTGCAAGAGAATGGGCCGCTGACGAGCAGCAGTTTGCGCAAGCCTTGGGAAACTTCATGACGCTGGTGCTGGAGGCCGCTCGCCGCCGCGAGGCCGAAGAAGCTCTGGCCATCGCCAAACTCGCGGCCGAAGACGCGACCAAAGCGAAAGCGGAATTCCTCGCCAATATGAGCCATGAAATCCGAACCCCGATGAACGGCGTGATCGGGATGACCGAGATCCTTGCACGCACGTCCCTGTCCGACACACAACGCCACTATGTCGAGACCATTCACAACTCCGGCGACACCTTGCTGGCCCTCATCAACGATATTCTCGACTTCTCGAAGA
>WBZP01001935.1_pt1 | contig 24564 bp, 29 predicted proteins | sample 5204301 | NCBI WGS metagenome assembly WBZP01 (sample SAMN12412401, study PRJNA552823) | activated sludge metagenome | isolation source: activated sludge from nitrification reactor of wastewater treatment plant... | place: USA: Pennsylvania | collected 2017 | reverse complement strand
CTTTTGCTCATGTTATTCTGTTGTGTCGTAACTACAAAATAACACCAAAGGCTCAATCCTTAAAAGGAAAGAGCCTTTGCTATTTATAATCTATTGATTTGCCTTACTTTTATCGGACAGTAGTGATTCAAAATATGAGCATTATGGAATAATGACCCACTTTATTCAGCGACAAGGTTTGGACAACGACTTAACTACAATGATTACAGCAATGAAATATATAGTTCGTGGTATTGGAGCAAGTTTTGCTTTTTGAACTATCCAGCTGACAAGTTAGCGGCAGAAAGAGAACAGATCTCAAAACTACAAAACGAATTTGACTTACTATAATCATAAAAACAATAAATCTTTAACAATGAAATCAGAAACTATTAAAAAGCTAAACAGATTCACGACATTACCAGTATTACTGGACTTGCTACAAAGAAAAAAACTAACTCTTCTAGATCCAAAATTATGGGACGACAAAAACGATTCGGAAGTAATACTAGAATACAAAAAGCAAAAGAAAATCAAGAACCTTTTTGCTATTTGTCTGTCTTGTGGAGACGAGACAGTCCATCATTGGAAAACATTTTCAAATGGAAATAGTGGGTGTGTAATAGAATTTGACGTTTTAAAATTATTTAATATAATTGACAAAATTGACAATTTAAGACATAAGAAAGTTGTTTATAAAAAACTATCTGAAATTGAAGATAAAAACACTACTCTTGACATTGAACAAATGCCATTTATAAAAAGATGGCCGTATCGCTGTGAAGAAGAATACAGAATAATTGTGGAAAATAACAGTAATGAAACCTTCTTTGAAGTAGATATTACTTTGGACATTATCAAACGAATCACTATAAGTCAACAAATGCCTGAACCGGTTTACGAGACAATTAAAGGCTATCTCAAAGATCTTAAAGGAAATCCCGATAGCAGAATTAATCGTTCAACACTTTATGAAAACAAACGTTGGATAAGCCGATTTAAAAAACTGACTAAAAATAATGACAGAAAGAAAACGGCAAATAACAACTAAGGTTTCGTCGCGTGCGTAACACTTCCTGCCCGCCGCGACGCGGAACGATGAAACACTTACTTGCAGGCAGCTCCGCAAGCCTAATTAGCGGTAGGTAAACCCATTGCCCGAGGTCAGGCAAAAGCCGGAATATTTCTGCTGAGCTCGGGATCGGTCGGGATTGAAGACTTAACGGAAAGTCCCACCCTACCTGCGCAAAAACGCTTTATTTGGATGATTTAATTTTAATCCTGTTGGACAACTTTGCTCGGGTTTTAGGCATTTTAAGCTTCCAAGGGTTAAAAAAGCATCAGGTAAGGTATTTTTGCCGTTGTCAGCCTTGCGGCGCACTATTGAGCGTATTAGAACCAGCCAAATCAATTTTCCCTTTAAACATCATGAAGTGTAATTGTTTAAAGGGGAATTCTTATATTTGTTTTTGCAGGAACTGACGTTATGGGCAAATGCTTATCAACATCCTCTAACAATTAAAACACCAGAAATTTAAGAAAAATGAACGACACAATTTTGGCAAGCATAATAGGTGGAATATCAACTATTTCTGCCGCCTACATTACTTTTAGGGCAACCAAAGAAAATATCTCAAAAATCACAGACCTTGAGTTTGAAACTACAGATTATGTTAAACATCTGAGAAGTCACAGATTACCTATTGACGGAATAAGACAAGCTTTTTTAGGCTCTACTGATATAGACGAACTTTCCCTGAAACTTAAAGGACTTTCCAATGCAGAAATAACATGTGAGTTTTTTGACCCAATGGAAATGAAAACAACTTTTTTAACTCCAATTAATAATGTGAGAAGTTGCCTTAACTTAAAAACTTTTGAAGCTTAATCGAATTTTAAAAATCTCCGAGTTATGAATATACCAATAAAACTTACTGACCTACTTAATATTCTTAGTATAGGTGTACTGTTTCAAGTTTGTCTGTACCTCTTCCTTCTCAACATAGACAAAAATTCTTTACCATTTGATGTCTCTTCAAAAATATTAAATAGTTTCATTTATATGAATCCGAATATTGCAATGGGCCTCATAATATTTTTAAGCTTTCCATCTTGGAGAATAGTTTCTAGTCTTGTGGAATATGTCATGTATTCAAATATTAGTCGTAAAATCAAATTCTCTGTGATGAAAAAATTTCGTTATTTCTATAAAATATTAAGGATATTAACAAGTTGGTATCGCAGATTTTTTTTTGGATTGAGAAGAACTGACTCAATTATGACGGGTAGATTGATAGATAGAATTCTTAAGAGTAGCAATGAGATGGATCTTTTCACTCAGAAAAATATAGCTAAAACTTTCAACATAGATCTTACTAAAATTGAACGGCAAGAAAGTAGGAGATTATTCTATTTGATTAAAAGCTACTTGTCGATACATTGCAGTAGGTATAGCACATTATATTCACAGCGTTACAACACAGTACTTAATTATCACGTAAGGCTTTCAATTATTTTTCACTTGGCATTTTACTTATCACTAATATTGACGATACTTAGCGCGATTGGAAGTAAGAATCATAATATTTCATTTGCCATTTGTTCATTTACTTCATTTCTATTGTGTCGCTACTTTTCTTCATCACACAAAGATTTTAGTATCCGTGAAGTAGAATTGTTGATACATGAATTCAATTCCATTGTCTGTCCCCTGCGTGTAAAGTAATTATTGCAGATATAAAATTATGATGACCAACAAATTAAACTTGACGTCGTATTGGGATCTACCAATAACAAGCATATTTGTTCAAAAAGGGATTTTGAACCAGATTTGGGGCTTACGTGCTACGTAGGCAATTCAGTGGTAGATTAATAATGAGTCACTTCGCAATCCTTTCAGCATAAATATGCCCGACGTTGTGCGTCATGCAAAAAGACCCCTTAAATGAAAACATTGTACGGAAATAAACTGTCGGGAGAACTTAAAAGACTTTCTGAAGAATGTAAAAAGCGGATTTGGATTTGTTGTCCATTTATTGGAAACGAAAAATTTGTTCGGGCACTTTTGGGAAATAACTTGTTCAATAAAAAAATTGATAGAAAAATAATTACAGATAATCACGAAATATCAAGTGTTAATTTTTCAATTTTTCAACACTTGAGCAAAGATGCTGAAATAAGATCCTTAGCAGGCGTACACGCGAAAATTTATATTATTGACAATGACTGTTTAATCACCTCTGCGAACTTAACAGAAACAGCATTTACTAAAAGACATGAAATTGGAGTTTTACTTTTGGATAACGAAGCTTTAGAAACAATAGAAATCTTTAATAGTTGGTGGAAAAAAGCGACAAAAATCAAGCATTTTACTTTACCCAAAACAGAAAAACAAAATGGAGTTAGAGATGAAGTCTATGGGTTTAGTTTGCCTAAAATATGGAATAACCCTGACACAATCAATGAGAATAGATATTGGTTAAAACCAATAGGAGTTACTGAAAGCCCAATAACGGAAGATAGAATATTTAACAAGCAGAATTTAGATTTACATTTCGCAGTTCCACCAAATGCCGTGCGAAGTAATGATATATTAATTGCATATGGCATTGGAGCTAAAAGAATACTTGGTGTTTACAAAGCAACTACCAACGGAATTGAAATGACTGAGGAAGAACGGGAAGTTGAAGAATGGACTAAACGTTGGCCATATTATGTAGAAAGCGAAAATCTAACACCTAATTTTGGACAGAATTGGATGAAACATAACTTATATGCAAATGATTTAGTGGCAGAGTTTTTACGTGATCATAAAGGAAAACATATTACATTTAATGGAGGCGACACCTTAGGTGCTTTGAATTATAGAAAGGATAAAATAAGACTTACAAATGAGTTTGCAGAATTTATAATATCGAAAATAAATGTACATGAATAAGAAAATAAACGAACGCATAACAGCGGTAACCGTTGCACAACTCTCTTCCGGAAAAAATCAGCCGAATTTAGTCTTTCATAAGTCCAATAGCCGCTATTTGCCGGGGGCTGGAAAAACTAGCGTTAATGGCGAACCTAAAATGGGGTGTCTTAAATTGAACATCTGAGCGGATAAAACAATACATTAAAAAAGAAAAATAGTCTTTCCCCTGTACTTCTGCATTTTTGCAGACCCATGGCAAGTATTCTTGTTTTCGGCTTTGTGAATCGAAGTAGTTACTTCAAGTTATAGGTTAGTGCGGCCATCATGACGTGCTTATTTGCACAGGACATTCCCTGGGAGTTGACTTTTTCAGATTGGTAAAGTTGATCAGCGTACCTAATACCGGCTCTACTGTTCGACTCCGTATTTTAATGTCTATTCCGGTCCAAAGTGTACCACTATTCCGTAGTAAATTGTACCACTATTCCGGAGCAAAGTGTACCACTAAAATAGAGGTTATTGCGGAAAAGTGTGCCAGTTTAAGTTCATATTCCGGAGAAAGTGTACCACGTTGTGGACCTGACATTCCGGCACAAGTGTACCACTGATACTGTGGTTATTCCGGGGAAGGTGTACCACTTTTTAGCAAATTTTTATTATTTTAGTCTCATACAAATCATTCTTAATATGCGATCTAAGATGAAAACTCAAACACCTATAATAATAGCTTTAATTACATTCTTCTCTTACAATTCTATTGGTCAGGATTTTGACAAATTCAAAGATGTGATTAACGAATGTAATGTAATAAAATACTATGAACCGGAAAATCAGTTGATCATTCAAAAATATATTCCATTTGATTCAACGAAGACTCCTTATTACAAAGTTGGAATCTATGTAAAACCGCAAAATGTACTGTACGAACAGTTCATGAGGAACGGGGTTATGATTGTTTTCGAAGACAGCTCAACGATTAAGTTTACAAACGAAACACAAACAGTAGCATTAGGAAACGACAGCTATCAGATCTCAGCGATACTCGATATTAACGATCTTTATCTTCAGAAATTCTTAACACTCAAAATTAAACGATTTAAAATTCACAATTATTGGTTCGACCTCGATAAATGGCAACCAAAGAAAATTCAGGACGCTTTTATCAAAATAATTGAAACATTTTAATATCCTTCCATACCCCCCCCAATTTCATACCCGCTGGATGGCGCTTCCCACAATAGCCGGAACCGGCTCCGGTGCTTGGTATTTTGTGTCGATGCCAGTGAAGATGACAATCCGCAAATTTGGCAGTCTATAAGCAATTGATTAAATTTGTTATTGCGCAATTGTCAAAGCCGTAGCGTCGTAGAATGGCCTGTTTGCCAGAATTACATCCCGAACCGACGGTAGTGCTAACTTAACTATTTGATCCCATGAAAAAACTCCTCCTTTCCTTTTCACTCACGCTGATGACAGCGGTCCTATACGGACAAATGTATTGGATCATGGACTTTGATACGCCCTGGTACTTGAAAAGAATTGTCAGAGATACCTCCGGCCTGTCTAAACATCCTCTGCCTGCCCCCAATCTTTTTAGTTTCACCAATTGTTCGTACCTACCTTCCATATCATAGTTAATATCCTGAAAAAAGTAGAAGTTTGCGAAAAAAAGCGGATTATATGTATTTTAACATAAAATTTATGGCACCTATAGACAATAAATGAAGGACTATTATTACATTCTAGGAGTAAAGAATAATTCTTCGCTTGAAGATATTAAGAAAGCTTACAGAAAACTCTCCCACAAGTTTCACCCTGATAAAAATGAAGGGGACGATTTTTTCACTGAACGATTTAAAGAGATACAAGAAGCTTACGAAGTACTTTCAGACTTGGCTAAACGGAAATCCTTTGATGAAACGATCAAAAATAAGTATTATGATAAGCAATATAGCACTGGCGTCAATTTCAATCCGGAAATTGAGTATTTTAAGGTTGACAAACAAACTTTTGAATATGATGAAAGCGTAACTTTTAGCTGGAAGACAATTAATGCCGATAAAGTATTTCTGCGCCCATTTGGCACTGTACCACCGATCGGTCAAAAAACATACAAGATAAAAGATTTCAAAAACCCAAATTTAATAATCGAGTTAATTGCAGAAAACTCGTATATAAACAGAATTATTAGAAACAAACTGATTTTAAATAACAGGACTTACATTGAACTGTACAATCACTTTAAACTTAAAATCGACGAAGATCAACAAAACCCCAAATACTCCAACCAAAAGTACACAAAGAAAAAAATATTGCTAATGCCCCACAAATCTGACAAAGGAACTTTACAGATCGAACAGGCACACAAAACTTATTCTGATATAAATCGTGGAGCGAAAGCATATCTTAATGAAAAACCTGCACCTGATGGGAAATACAAACTAGGATTTATGTGGTACATATATCTGAAAAATGGTATTGTTACTGACATTACAATGTTCTAATATCATAAAATATAAACTTTGATATCGCAAGTCATTATGAAAATAAATTATATACTATATCTTTCAATCTATTTCTTGCTTTTATTATCCAAACCAATAGCCGCACAAACCCTGGCTGATAATAAAATCGATGAATTTACTAATGACACCATTGCCAGGACATCATGGGAACACCTTAATTACTCCATGAAGTTCACTGCTTTCTTCAGAATAACTCGAATTAACGACAATGTTCAGTTTGATTTAAAATTGATGCTTGGAAGTGGCGCTGTATTTGCAATTGATAAAGATCAAGAAATTATGTTCAAGTTAGACTGTGGTGAATTTGTTAAACTTCAAAATTCGGCTTATACGATAACCTGTACGGGGTGCGGCGCTAAAGGTTTTGCTGGTAGTGGCGCTCAGGGAATAAAAACTTCTTATTTTATATCCAAAGAAGAGCTCACCAAGTTACGAAACTATAAAGTTGTAAAAATGAGAATTTATACTACAGATGGTTACCTTGAAGCTGATGTAAAATCAGGCACTGCTGAGAAAATATCAAAAGCAATTAAACTAATATTTCCGGAATAGATTTTTCAAGATGGATATCAACTACAATTTGTCATCAATATTAGAATTAATCATTATTTGACCCTATGCCCATCCCCAACTCCTTCAAAGCTGGACCCTTAGGCTCCCCATAGCTACCAGAACCGGTGCCTGACATTTTGTGTCGTTGCCGAGGTAAATTTTTAAATGAAGATTTTAGCCGGTAGAGGCAAATTCTTACATTTGTTTTTGCACACTTATCCAGCAGAATTACGGGAGACTACCTACCAAAGCCGAAACCACAACTGCCTAGCATAACAGATATAACAATACCCGCAAACTCAAAAGACAGCCATCAAGCATGGGAACCTGGGGAACCAACATATAAGAGAATGATACTTCTGCAGATATCTACGAAAGTTTTTTCGAGCTTTACAATGACGGAGAAAAACCATCGGATATTTCTGCAAAACTTATTTCGGACAATACCGAGCTGATCGACGATCCCGACGATGGCAATAATTTCTGGTTTGCACTGGCATTGGCTCAATGGGAAACAAAGGCATTGGAGCGGGAGGTGTTTGAAAAGGTTAAAGTAATCATCGAAAGCGAAAGCGATTTGCACATCTGAAAAAAACTGGATGCTGACGATACAGATATCGAAAACAGAAAAGTTAATTTGCAGGATTTCCTGAAGAAAATCCAAACTGAAAAGGCAAAAGCAAAACCAAGGGTCAAGGAAAAGGTTAAAAATGTAAAACCAATTTTTTCCACCGGCGACTGCTTGACATTCATCCACGAAAACGGAAATTACGGTGGCATTCTCATCCTGGCTTCAATTGATGACAACGAAACCGGAGTTAACTTAGTTGCCGGAACCCGGATAAACCAGTCCGGCAAACCCACCTTAAGGGATTTTGAGAATGCCGAAATCCTAATTAGAAATTATGCAAACTGGAAAGACAACCCGATCATCGTCTGGACCTCTCCCGATAGTTTCCACAAAACGTTTTCGGATTTCTTTGAGCACATTGGCCAAATCAACGTTGATAGACCTTACAGCACAGAAAAAGATAAGTTTGGCTATGTATCCGACTGGGGAATCACAAAATTAGCAGCCGCCTTACAATTTGAACATGAAAAAAGGAATCCCGGGCCTACAAAGAAAATAATGGTCCGTGAGTTAACAACCAAAAACAAATGGTGGAAATTTTGGTAGTGACGTTAGCTTGACGACAAGGCAGCCAGCAACCTCAAGGATTACTTCGTGGAGATTCCGGACCATGTTGCCCCCCCTATTCCAGAGAAGCTAACCCCCAGGGTAGGTGATTAGCCGGAAAAACTAAACGGATACAAACATTTACTTTACGGCTAGTGTCGCGGGCTGGCTGTACCTTTGACCCATTGGGCGAGGTTGAAGTCTTCACAGGACTAAAAACACGCGTGGAAGGGTTTTTAGCTTGTTTCAGTTTTGGGGCGTAGTAGTGAGCGGAAAAAAAGCAACGAATTGTTTTCAGCCTGTATGCCATCATGGAGGGGAATAGATTAGAAGTGAATTCTAATATTTTTTTATGTTCGGGCTGTCGCAACCGAGGCATTGCGGAACTGACATTAGAAGTATTGGGAGAAGAACATTTCCAAAAAATGAAACACAACTGATAAAATATAAAATTGTAGTATATAGAAAAGAAAATGAACAATCGTTTTACGGAAATAATTCAGCTGATAAAACAATCGCGGGCTAGTGCTATAAGAGCAGTAAATGCAGAGCTTATAAATCTGTATTGGAATATCGGAGAATACATCAGTAAGAAAATAGAACAATCAGAATGGGGCGACGCAGTTGTGACAGAATTAGCCAAATTTATACAGACTCATGAACCAGAAATAAAAGGCTACTCCGACAAAAACATTTGGAGAATGAAGCAATTTTATGAGACGTACAAAAACTCTCCAAAACTCTCACCACTGGTGAGAGAAATTAGCTGGACAAACAATCTACTGATTTTTTCAAGGTGTAAATCCATTGATAAATGGAATTTTATCTTACGTATGTAAAGCAAGAAAATTATAGTAAACGAGAACTTGACCGACAAATATCTGCAAGTCTTTTTGAGCGGACGATGATTGGCAACTCAAAACTCTCACCAGTGGTGAGAGAAAGCAATAAAGACATTCCTAATACCTTCAAAGACAGTTACGTCTTTGAATTTTGAACTTGCCTGATCCTCACAGTGAAAACGACTTGCAGCGTGGACTTGTAAGGCAAATGAAAAATTTCATTCTCGAACCTGGAAAAGATTTCTTGTTTATAGGCGAAGAGAACAAGTTGCAAGTTGGAAATAGCGACTTTTACATTGATCTGCTTTTTTACCATCGAGGGCTTCAATGTCTGGTAGCTTTCGAACTTAAAGCCGACAACTTTAAACCCGACCACTTGGGACAGCTTAACTTTTACCTGGAAGCATTGGACAGAGATGTAAAAAAGCCTAATGAAAATCCCAGCATTGGAGTTCTTTTATGCTAAGGACAAGGACAGTGAAGTTGTAGAATATGCTTTAAGTAGAAGCCTATCTCCAACAATGGTTTCCGAATATAAAACACAGCTGCCTGATAAGAAAATTTTACAACAAAAACTACACGAACTATTTGACAATGAAACGGACGAGAACTAGTGCCACTCCAACTAACATCAACTACCCAAAAGACGGAGTTTCGTGCTCCGAAGACTTTTTTATACTTGCCGAAAGTTCCACTCTCCGCAATTACACTTGTGCTGAAAACCAGCCACTACGCCAAACCGTATCAACTACGTCTACTATTTAACAACACTACACAAACAAACAACGTGAAACATCTATGAATCGAATTACGAATTCATCTTTTTCACATAAGTATAATTGCTATGGACACAGTTTATGTAACACCACCGATGGCCCTGCGACCGTTGCCCCCGATAGCTATCAGGGACCCAGCGTCCCTCGGTTAAACCCCGGATTTCCATCTCCTCTGAGATTTCAATTCCATCCATCACTTTTCCATCGACTTAAACCCAGGGCTGCTTATTATGTATATATTCATACCCCTGCGATCCTGGCGCAATCCCAGCGTCCCAGCGGTTAAGCCCCGGATTTCCATCACACCCTCGCCCTGTAATGTTACACCGTAAATAAATTGGCTCTAATTCCGCCTATTCCCATCCCCTACTCCTTCAAAGCTGCACCCAGGAAGTATGCCGGTGTATGGTATTTTGTATCGCTGCCGGTGAAGATGGCGAAAGAGATAAGGACCGCGTTACGGCAGGAAGAAGAAGGCTGGGGCAGTCTGAAAGCAACGGCACGGATCGGTAACAGCGAATACGTTCTGCATTCCGTCGCAAACTACTTCCGGTAGCTGCCTGTTCAGGAATATAAAACGGAGGAAGGAAGGCAGCGAACGTTAATTTCCAGCTGCATTCCTGCTATCAGGTATCGTATATTACTGTTTTTAAGAGGATTACATCGAACAAAAACGAGAAGAATTACCTTGAAGCACTCGGATTTTCTACCGGAATAAAGGCCGGAACAATGAAATAGTCGGAAATTTCCGGGTGATAATCGTCTCATTTCGTATCAAATCGTATCAAATTAAACAACATTTTGGGTTCATAATCGTATATTTGCGTATCAAATCGTATCAAGTTTCAAAAAATGGTTTACACTTTTAGTCTCAGGATCGACTGGAAGCTGATTCAACTGATCAGCGAAATCGACCGTTTTGATGCCGGCTGGACAGCCATCGAACGCCGGGAAGGGCAAAGCCTCAAAACGCTGAAGAGCATTGCCACCGTACGAAGCGTAGGTGCGTCAAATCGTATTGAAGGTAACCGCATGAGTGATGAAGAAGTGAATGTACTGCTTCAGCAAATTGACATTTCGAAACTCTACGACAGAGATGCGCAGGAAGTTGTGGGGTACTTTGAAGTATTGGATCTGATCGTAGAAACCTACACCAACATTCACCTTTCCGAAAACCAAATAAAGAGTTTGCACAATGGTTTAATGAAATACAGTGAAAAGGACGGATGGCACAAAGGCAATTACAAGCTACATAACAACGCAGTGGAAGCTTCCTTTCCGGATGGTACCCGTCAACTCATTTATCAGACAACGGAGGCGGAATTTCCAACAGCGGAGGCCATGTCCCAACTGGTGCAGTGGTTCAATACTGAAAGAGATGTGCATCCACTCATACGTGTCGCTGCGTTTGTGTACGAATTCCTGAGTATTCATCCGTTTCAGGATGGAAATGGAAGATTAAGTCGCCTGCTCTCTACCCTGTTATTGCTTAAATCCGGATATAACTGGATTCAGTATATCAGCTTTGAACACGAAATCGAAAACCGTAAAAACGAATACTATCATTCGCTAAGAACTTGCCAGGCTCAACGTCCCAACGAAGATATCACGGTATGGGTGTACTTCTTCCTCAGCTGCCTTTCAAACATCCAGCAACAATTATTATCAAAGCTGGAAAAAAGCGGCTTGGATACGCAACTAACGCATAAGGAAAAATCAATATTAACGTTGATTGAAAACCGACCTGCCATTCAGTCGGGCGAAATTGCAGAACGGCTTGCTATTCCATCTCCCACCGTCAAACGAATACTGACCATCTTACTCCATAAAGGTTTGATTGAGAAGCAAGGTTCCGGTCGTAATGTGTGCTATACGATAAAATAAAAAATACAAAAACGAAATCGCTGCTTGCAACAAACCGCATTGCAGGAAAAATAAATTTATGGTTCTAATTAGACTTGGCGAATTCCTCCCGTGATTTAGGTGGCTAATACTCAATCATGGTGTATACTAAAAGCGAATTCTTATATTTGACTTTGCACGAACTGACGTTAGCCTCTATTGATTATAAAAGACGAAAAAAAAACTATCTTTTACAAAAGTATGTGAAAACCGATTTAAACAGAATAAAACATGAAATTATGAAAATGAAAATTCTCCTATTTGTATTTCTTCTGTTATCAATAGCAATTATTGAATTTAGTGGTTGTAAAAAGGAGGACGCCGTACAAACAGTGAATATGGGAAGCGGCACGGGTATTATTACCGCACTAAATTGTGGCACGACCACTAACATTGGAACATTAACTGTTGGTACAGCTGCATCAGGAGTTAGCATCAGCATTCCCTACAATGGGGGTAATGGTGGAATGTATAGTGGACAGACTGTCACCTCAACAGGGGTAACAGGATTAACAGCATCCCTTGTTGCAGGCACATTCGCCACAGGAGCAGGCAATTTAATATATACCATTACCGGAACTCCAATTACGGCAGGGACGGCAAGTTTTGCTTTGAATATTGGCGGACAAACCTGTATACTTAATAGTGCAGTGAATCCGGGCGACAGTACCGCAAGTTGCGGGGCCATCAATGTACACAACCCTAACCTTGCTTATGGCAGCATGACAGACCAGGATGGCAATACCTACAAAACTACCATCATTGGCAACCAGGAATGGATGGCCGAAAACCTCAAGGCGAGCCATTACCGCAACGGAGATTTGATACCGGTAGTAATATATAATTTAACATGGTCTGGTTTAAGCACGGGTGCCACTTGTTGGTACAACAACGACAGTGCAACCTATAATTGCCCTTACGGTAAATTATACAACTGGTACACCGTAGCCGACCCACGCAAAGTTTGCCCCACAGGCTGGCATGTGCCAACAGACGCCGAATGGACTACATTAATTGACTATTTAGGTGGAGAACCTGTTGCAGGTGGCAAAATGAAAAGTACCGGAACACAATATTGGTTGAGCCCCAACACGGATGCCGTCAACAGCTATGGCTTTTCAAGTCTTCCTGGTGGTTTGCGTAAAGACGGTGGGCCGTTCCGCTTCAATGGAGACTACGGTTTCTGGTGGAGTTCTACGAATGATTTTGGAAACCTTGCCTGGCTCCGCTGCCTATATTACGACTATGGCTTTGTGACCAGGTTCAGCGACTATAAGGAAATGGGTTTGTCTATTCGCTGCCTCAGGGATTAATAAATTGCGCAGCGGGGAGTTTCTGAAAATCGGATGAGGTTATAAAGCCACCTTATACTAATTGTTGTAAATTTGTTAGAGTGATCTTGCCCCTTTGGGCAAAGCATCCGCTCCTGTTTCAATTACCCAAATAACCGAATCATGAATACAATCAAAAATCAATTTTCACATCTGATGAGCAAAATACTATTGACACTTACCTTTGCGCTGATGTGCTTCTTCGCGAACGCACAAGACAAAATATTCACCCACAAAGGCGATTCAATTGTCTGTACAATAACTGAAGTTGGAGATAAAACAATAAAATATAAGCATACAGGTGAAGAGCTGGTTAACACCATCTCTAAGAATATCGTTTCACAACTGCTTTTCAACAATGGCAGAAAACAAGTGATTTCAGAAAAAATTGTTATCACTAATGAAATGGATTGGGAAAAAGTGATTATTACGAAGGTAGAGTCGGATGTGGACGGCTTAACACGTGTAGGTGAAATCATGGCAAAGGCAAATAGTGGCTGGAGTACAACCAATCAGGGCAAGATGGAAATGAAGGCCATGGAAAAGTTAAAAAAAGAAGCTGCCTCTCAGGGGTGCCATATAGTTTTATTACTTACAACAACCGGCAAAGGTGGTCATTATGGTATCAGTGGTGGTACGAAGGCGAGTGTAACCGGAATAGCCTATAAATATTAGACTAAACAGTTTCATTTTATCGTGAGGAATCACAGAGGAAAGTTCAATAGTGATCACCTTGATTTCTCCGACACGTATTTGCAGAAATTTCATAAAACCCGGGGTCGGAATTTTATAAAATTATACTGACGTTGACCACTCATTACGGATAATACAATTACACCAATGCCCATCTCCTACTCTTTCAAAGCTGCACCCTGGCGATATGCCGGCGCGGGTGGCTGGTATTTTGTATCGTTGCCGGTGAAGATGGCGAAAGAGATCCGTGAAGCATTGCGGCACGAAGAAGAAGGCTGGGGGCGCTTGAAGGCTACCGCCTGCATTGGCAACAGCGAATGGAAGACCGCCATCTGGTTTGACACCAAATCGAACACCTATCTGCTCCCGCTCAAGGCAGAGATCCGTAAAAAGGAAAACCTTATAGAGGGAAAAATGGTGAAGGTGGTGGTGAGGTTGTGATCAGCGGCCGGGTTTGAGGAATTGAAGCAGATCCTGCAGTGACCCATTTTGCTTAGTAGCCGAGAATAACTTCAACCTCCCCTTAAAGCAACTTATAAATGATAGTATCAAATGATAGTATCAATGAACCCTCTATACGAGGTTTCTCCGTAACATTTAAAGATCATCAGTGCCATCTCTGAGAAAATACAAGGGCTGAAAGTTTCTGTGAAGCGAAACACCCTCCTATTAGTGATGTGTTGCAGGAAGGATATATGAGTGGAAATTGATGAGGTTCTACTGTTTACTGCCGGTTCGCAACCGGGTTAGTCTTGCAGGGCTTTCGCAGTCAATTGTATCAGCCGATTAACACAATCAAAGTGCATCTTTTCTGTCTCAATGCGGATAATTTAATGAAGGACCTGCCACCGGTTACATTACACCCTATTAAAAAACGGGCACGTTTTATATCAGTATCGTAACTCCAACCCTAAAAAAAACTCCGAATACATCAGTTTTATGTCTTTACTTTTTACTGTCAAATTTAATCCTGTATATTTACCCATGCAGTTCAGTTAACCTGCACGAAAGCTGCCGTATAAAATCCCGAACGGTGCAAACATCAACACCAAAGGCAACCAAACTTCTGCCAGTGTATCATCTCATCTTAATCACCTTATGAAAAATATTCTACTCGCTCTTCCCTTCATTTTTCCCGCTGTTTCTGGTTTCGGTCAGGGCTTTGCTCCTACTGCACAAAACAGGGATGTACCCAACGTTGAAGTCATCTCCGAAGACATGGATCAGATTTCGAGTACCAATTACGCACTATTCGATATCACCGGCGATCACTATCCGGATCTGATCGACACCGAAGACAATGCCACCGACAGTACCTGGCAGAGCGGTACACAGCGATACTGGAAAGTGTATTCCGGAAATGGTACTTCGTTCAGTCCGGCTGCACTCAACTGGAATGTGCCGAACATAGAAGTGATCTCTGAAGACATGGATCAGATTGCAGGAACCAACTATGCGGTGCTTGATATCGACGGAGACGGATTTCCCGATCTGATCGATACCGAAGACAACGCTACAGACAGCACCTGGCAAAATGGGGTGCAACGCTATTGGAAAGTATATCCGGGCAATGGAACTTCATTCAGTGCAACGGCAATCATCTGGGATGTTCCGAATGTGGAAGTACTCTCAGAAGATATGGATGAGCCCTCCGGTACCAACTACGGTTTATTGGACATGAACAGCGACGGCAAACCCGATCTGATCGACATGGAAGACAATGCCACCGACAGCACCTGGCAAAATGGAACGCAACGCTTCTGGAAAATATATCTTAATACCGGCACTGCTTTCAGCGCGAATGCGCAAGACTGGAATGTACCAATCGTTGAAGTTAGTTCAGAAAATATGGATGAGATTTCCGCACTAAACTATGCCATACTCGACTTTAACGGCGATCACCTCCCCGACCTGATCGACACGGAAGACAACAACACCGACAGCACATGGCAAAATGGCGCACAGCGTTACTGGAAAGTTTACCTCAGCAACGGCTCATCCTTTGCAACAACGGCAGTCAACTGGAATGTACCGGACGTAGAAAATTTATCCGAAGATATGGATCAGGTTTTCGGCACCAGTTACAGTGTAATAGATCTTGATGGTGATGGCAGAATTGACCTCGTGGATACAGAAGACAATGCCACCGACAGCACCTGGCAAAACGGAACACAGCGTTATTGGAAAATGTACACCGGTATTGCAGGATCCTTTAATGCGACAGCGATCGACTGGAACGTACCGAATGTAGAAGTGCTGTCTGAAGACATGGATCAGATTGCAGGTATTAGTTTTATGGTGATCGACATGAATGCCAACGGAAAACCGGATCTGCTCGACACGGAAGATAATGTTACCGACAGCACCTGGCAAAACGGAACGCAGCGTTTCTGGAAAGTGTACCTCAATACTTCTAACGTTGGCTTGGACAATATCAGCTCTCAAGCTTCACTCGTCACAGTATTCCCCAATCCGTTTACCGATGCATTCACGTTTGAAACGACTGCTGTAGGTCCACAATCTCTCACAATTTATGATTTAACCGGACAACAAATTATAACAGAAACATTCACTCACCGCGTCACAATCCGTGGAGCGAATTTTGCAAATGGTATGTACCTGTACCAACTACGCAGTTCAGATGGTTCAGTCAGCAGTGGCAAGCTGATACGTCAATAAGAAATCTATCCTTCTCCGCTGTTACGGTTTCGCTTTGCTGCGGACCCGTATAACGCTCGTCCTTTCTTTACTCTTCCGGCGTACAAGTTCGAGTGCAACAACCATGATGATTAGGAAATTATAATCCGGCAGAGATCAAAAAACTTATATTTGTATTGGTCATAATTGCATCCGGCCCGATAAATCTGTACAGGGAAACTGAGAATAAGATCTCCGTCAAACCTCTGAAACAAGTATGCAGGTATCTGCGTATAACGACCTTGTGCTAGTAAGAACTGATACCACAGCCATAGCCGAACGAACCCATGCGCTGCTGAGAGACATCAAACGCGCTGCTAACTACCAACCAGACCGCAACTATGCTGTTTAACTCCATCGAATTCGCGATTTTTCTGCCCATCGTGTTTTTGCTGTACTGGCTGGTCACCGCTAAAAACCTGAAGCTGCAGAATGCGTTGTTGCTCGTTTCCAGTTATTACTTCTATGCCTGCTGGGACTGGCGGTTTATGTTCCTGCTGCTGTTCTCCACCCTGCTCGATTATTTCACCGGGCTCAAAATGCAGGAAGCCGGAGATAAAAATGGGAAACGCTTCTGGTTCTGGCTGAGTGTGATCATTAACCTGGGTTTTCTGGCCGTCTTCAAGTACTTCAATTTCTTCGCTGCATCCTTTGCCGATGCAATGTCGAACTTCGGTGTACAGGTGAACCCCTGGTCGCTGAACGTAATTCTTCCCGTTGGAATTTCTTTCTATACGTTTCATGGATTGTCGTATGTGATCGACATCTACAAAGACCGGATCAAAGCGGAAAAGAACTTCGTGGATTATGCTGTCTTCGTGAGCTTCTTTCCCTTGCTGGTTGCAGGGCCGATCGAACGGGCCACGCATTTGCTTCCGCAGATAAAAAAGCCGAGAACCTTCGATTACGCCAAAGCGGTTGACGGGATGCGGCAGATCCTCTGGGGATTGTTCAAGAAAATTGTGATCGCCGATAATTGCGCCACCTATGCCAATCAGATTTTCAATCACTCAGCGGACATGAGTGGCAGTACGCTCGTGATGGGGGCACTCTTTTTCACGTTTCAGATTTACGGAGACTTCTCCGGCTATTCAGACATCGCATTAGGCGTAGCCCGATTGATGGGAATTGAACTGCTGCGGAATTTTGCGTTTCCCTATTTCTCGAGAGATATAGCAGAGTTCTGGCGTCGCTGGCATATCTCCTTGTCAACCTGGTTCAGAGATTATCTCTACTTCCCGCTGGGAGGGAGTCGCGGAAACATGTGGCTGAAGGTGCGGAACACGTTCATCATTTTCATCGTGAGCGGATTCTGGCACGGCGCCAACTGGACCTTCATCGCCTGGGGTGCTCTGAATGCAATTTATTTCCTGCCCCTGCTGCTCACCAACAACAATCGCGTTCACATCGAAACCGTCGCACAGGGAAAACATCTTCCCGATCTGAAAGAAATAGCACAAATGCTTCTCACCTTCAGCATGACGGTATTGGCATGGATTTTTTTCAGAGCAAACAACATCGGACACGCGCTGAGTTATATCCGCGAAATTTTTTCCTCGTCGCTGTTCACCGTCCCAAGTATCCTTCCCGGAACCACGCTGCTACTGGTAACAATATTTATGGTAATTGAGTGGATCGGAAGAGGTGAACAGTTTGCGTTGGCGCATATCGGTTTAACATGGAAGCGTCCCGTACGCTATCTCCTGTACTATATTCTCATCGCAGCCATCTTCTGGTTTGGTGGTAAAGAACAACAGTTTATCTACTTTCAGTTTTAGCCATGAGAAAATTCTTCATCCGTTTCATCGTGTTCCTGTTCTTTCCGAGTTTTTACTTCGGAATAAACATGATCATCAATCACTATCTGTTCACGCATCAGGAGGTGAAGATGGAAAAGAAGCAGGTGATGATCGCCGGCGATTCGCATGCAATGAAAGGACTGGATCCACAGTATTTCGCAAGTGCTGCCAACATCGCACAAACAGCGGAGCCGTATGTACTCACCTACTGGAAGCTGAAGAAAATATTCAAAACGGTAGTGCCGGACACACTCATCCTAAGCTGCTCGCCACACAACATCTCTGACTTCAACGATACGAAATTCTCGAATGATAACTGGTCGGCAGAAATGTTCAGGAGATGTTATCCCATTCAGGAACTCGATATTGTATCGAAATATGTGGAAGTAGATTACAAAACCTACTACAAAGTACTGTGGAAGCAGACCGCTTTCTATCCGAAAAAAAATCACATCATCTACATCGGGCATTATACCAACACCACAAAAAGTACATTTGCTGACTGCGACTCCACCGTCAGACGACATTTCTACCAGGAAGGAACGGTAGCCGGAGTCTCAACGCTCGCCATACAGTACCTCGACTCAATCATACAACTTTGTACTGCTAAAAAGATCGAAGTCATTCTTACCGGCACACCCTTACATCCACAATATTTATCACGCATACCTTCCGGCATCCTGAACGCCTACCATGAACTGATGACATCGTACAGTCAACAACATTTCGTGTACGATCGCACCATCACCACCTATCCCGACTCCCTCTACCTCAACTGCGATCACCTCAACACCTATGGAGCGACACGGTTTACGCAGGAGTTTTTGCAAGCACTGCAAGCCCGGCGCGACACGCTGCGATAGGTTTATGGACATTCAATTCTGCAGCAATTAACATAAACAACGCATGTACGATCTCTTCAGACTTGAGTATTTCTATTTAGCATTCAGGATCTGGACCATCATTTCATTGTGTCTGGGCTTAACTGGAATAGTGATTTTTCTCTATCATCGACGAAAAAAAGAAAGCAGGAAGAAATTCATTGGAGCAATACTTTTTGGACAAATGTGGTTATCGGTGCTTATTTTAATGCTCATTAACAATACTATTCAATGGAAAGCAAAAAGTGAATTATTGCATAAGATAAACCTGTCAACGAGCAGCATTCAACTATGCGACCATGAACTGGACGAACAACAGACTCCAGCCTACAAGCAGCTATTACTGAACATAGGAGAAATTCCAAGACATCATTCCAGCGCAACTTATTGCGGCAATATAAAACTCAAATCGGGCAGCGAAACGATAAAGCTCAGGTTTGAAAGAGATAATAATATCAAAACTGAATATTGGATATATTGGGATAAATACACAGTTACAAAAGACAATGCCATCGGATATCTGAGAACAAATAAACTGGATGAAATGAACTGCCGGTAAAATAACTTTTACGTCAAACGATACAGGCACGTTGTTATTTTATAAGCCGCATTTAACTCAGCGCAAAGCCAAAAAACCCTTACCGTCCTAATCAGCACAACCACATTCTCACAGGTAAATCATACCTTTACGCACTCAACCAACATTTCCCATGCGCAAACTCATCTTCTTCATGCACGCATCTCTCGACGGTTTCGCCTGCGGGCTCAACGGAGAGATGAACTGGATCCAGATCAACGACGAGATATTTGACTTCGTAGCTACCATTACAGCAAAAGCTGACACAGGGCTGTACGGTCGGGTCACTTACGGCATGATGGAAAGTTACTGGCCCACCGCCGCCGACAAACCCAACGCCACGAAGCACGACAAAGAGCATGCCCTCTGGTATAAAAATGCGGAGAAGATTGTACTTTCCACCACACTCAACGCTGAAGGGCGCGACAACACAACAGTCATCAGAGATCGGTTGAAAGAGCAGATCACTGCGCATAAAAACAAAGAGGGAAAGAATATTTTGATTTTTGGGAGTCCGAGGGCCTCACATGCGCTGCTTGCCGAAGGGCTCATCGATGAATTCTGGATTTTTCTGAATCCGGTACTCATCGGACAAGGCATGCCGCTCTTCAAAAACATCCATGAAATTACGAAGCTCACGCTCCTCGAAACGAAGGTATTTTCAGGAGGAGTGATCGCCTTGCATTACGGAAAGAAATAGACACATCATACAGTAGAAATACATGCTCATCACGTCGCGGGCCGGCGATGCCAAGCCCGCGGGTTATGATGCCCCTTCGGGGCGTTTGGCATTTGTCGCCCCTCAAGCAAGGGCAAAGCCCTTGCTTGAGGATGGCGCCCCTTCGGGGCTTACATTGTCGTTAACATCGCGGGCCGGCGATGCCAAGCCCGCGGGTTATGATGCCCCTTCGGGGCGATGGGTCCTTCTCGCTCCCGCAGTATAGACGTAGCCTTTGCTGCGGGATGGCGTCCTTTCATTGCGATGGCGCCCCTTCATGGCTATTTTACGATGCGGACCACGCTCGCACAGGATGACGCTCCTACGGAGCGATAGGTTCTTCTCGTTCCCGCAACAAAGGCTACGCTTATGTTGCGGGATGCCGCTCCTTCGGGGCTTGTATTTTTTAGATTTTTTCTATTTTTGTGTTGATGAGATAATCGCTCATCCTAACAAAACCCTTCTTCGTAATTCCTTCGGGACTTTATAAACGTTTAAATTATTTATAAATGAATCTCTCTGCCTTCACGCCCTGAAAGGGCGCCATTCCATCCGAGGAGCGAAGCTCCTCGAAGAAAAGCTATTTGCCATCACGCCCTGAAGGGGCGCCATTCTATCCGAGGAGCGAAGCTCCTCGAAGAAAAGCTATTTGCCATCACGCCCTGAAAGGGCGCAATCTCTGCCGCGCGGGGCAACGCCCCAAGCGAAAAAAAGCTCTCTGCCATTACGCCCTGAAGGGGCGTAATCTCTGCCGCGCGGGGCAAAGCCCCGCGCGCTATGAAGAATTTCCGGCGAAGCCCTCTTACAATGTCTGATTAACTATCAATTTATATGGGACAATCTCTTATTAAAAACTATCTACACTTAGTGTTTAGCACTAAACACCGCGCGCCACTTATCGACGCAGCCATCGAAGAGGAACTACATGCTTACATCGGAGGAATCTGCAGCCGGCTTGGATGCACTCCGATAAGAGTAGGAGGATACAAAGATCATATTCATATCCTCTGCATTCTCTCTGCGAAAATTCCGTTGATGAAACTGATGGAAGAAGTGAAAGGACATTCTTCGAAATGGATTAAAACGAAAGGAGAAGCCTACAAGTATTTTCGCTGGCAGAATGGTTACGCAGCATTCTCGGTAAATCCGAGAGGTGTAGAACGGGTAACGAAGTATATCGAAAATCAGCATGCTCATCACGGGAAAAATACGTTTAAGGAAGAGTTGATTGCATTTCTTGAGGAGTATGAGTTGAAGTATGATGAGCGATATCTCTGGGATTAAGGATTTGTCGTGAAGACGGCGCCGCTTCGCGGCTAAGCATGCTCATCACTTCGCGGGCCGGCGATGCCAAGCCCGCGGGTTATGATGCCCCTTCGGGGCGTTTGGCATTTGTCGCCCCTCAAGCAAGGGCTTTGCCCTTGCTTGAGGATGGCGCCCCTTCGGGGCTTACATTGTCGTTAACATCGCGGGCCGGCGATGCCAAGCCCGCGGGTTATGATGCCCCTTCGGGGCGAGGCATTTGTCGCCCCTCAAGCAAGGGCAAAGCCCTTGCTTGAGGATGGCGCCCCTTCGGGGCTTACATTGTCGTTAACGTCGCGTGCCGGCGATGCCAAGCCCGCGGGTTATGATGCCCCTTCGGGGCGTTTGGCATTTGTCGCCCCTCAAGCAAGGGCAAAGCCCTTGCTTGAGGATGGCGCCCCTTCGGGGCTTACATTGTCGTTAACGTCGCGTGCCGGCGATGCCAAGCCCGCGGGTTATGATGCCCCTTCGGGGCGTTTGGCATTTGTCGCCCCTCAAGCAAGGGCAAAGCCCTTGCTTGAGGATGGCGCCCCTTCGGGGCTTACATTGTCGTTAACACCGCGGGCCGGCGACGCCAAGCCCGCGGGTTATGATGCCCCTTCGGAGCGAGGCATTCTTCTCGCTCCCGCAGCAAGAGCTACGCCCATGCTGCGGGATGCCGCCCCGCCGGGGCTTGCATGCAACATTCTCGTTTTTCGGGAGGGCTTTGCCCTTCCCGCTTTTGATGTGGCCCCGATGGGGCTTACTTGCTCATTCTTTAACATCGCGGGCCGGCGATGCCAAGCCCGCTTTTGATGTGACCCCTACGGGGCGAGGGTAATTGGGAATCAGGCAACTTTCGTATCTTACATCGTCTTAAAATCATGAGAGCGCTGGGGGTAATTGTATTGGTGTTGGTTTCCGGGTTTTGCTGGGGACAAAATCTCTTTCCCAATCCGGGTTTCGAACAGTATTCGCTCTGTCCTACTTATACTTCGCAAATTGAACGGTGTACAGGATGGGATTCTATCAACGGTACAGCGGATTATTATAATTGCGGGTACTATGCCAACTCTACAATCGGTGATTATGGGGTGCCTCATACTGGTACAGGCGCTGTGGGAATTATCTGTTCAGCACCTTCGGTCTGGAATCCATCAGGATATTGGTACGGTGAAATTTTTGGTGCTTCCTTACTGCAAACACTTGTGCCGGGTGCTACCTATCGGTTATCTTCCTGGTGGTTGAGCCCGACGACGTGTTTGCCGGTAACTCCAATCGATTGTTATGACGTTGGATTTTACTTCTATAAATCGTCGCATCCGCCAACAATTCCTCTTCAGGGATGTTCCGGACTACGACCACAGGTGCGTATTGCTCCCAATCAGATTCAGGTTAGTTCATATACCCAGTTTACAAGCGACTTTATTGCGGACTCCTGCTACGACAGAGTTATGATTGGACTTTTCTGCAGTGATTCTACCCTGAGCCCTTCCTGCATGCAGATCAATGAAACCGACTACTTCGATGTAGATGATATCTCTCTGACAAAAATCGCGGATCCACCTCCTACGCAGAGCAGCTTTACGCAGGATAAAACATCCGTCTGCGAAGGAGATACAATTACGTTTACAAATACGTGCAGCCCTGACCGTTATGCTTTCGAGTGGACGTTTAACGGAGGAATCCCCTCCGCTGCGACCGGTGCCGGACCTCATGTTGTATTTTACAACAATACCGGTGCCTACGATGTAACAATGATCACTACCTACGAGTGCGGTCAAGATACGACCTCCCACCCTGCTTCTGTAAAAGTTCTGGAATTACCAACGCTAGAAATTTCGGCTGACACCGCATTGCTCTGCGTGGGTATTCCGAGAGTGATTACCGCACAGAGTAATGCGAATGTCTCCTGGTCAAATGGAGAACAAGGAAACGAAATCACGGTAAGGAATACCGGCCAGTACATAGCTCTCGCAGAAAATGGTTGCGGCTCCACCAGCGACACTGTTTTTGTGCCGTATAAAAACTGCCCCTGCGCTGTTTGGATTCCGGATGCATTCACTCCGAATAATGACGGAAAAAACGAATTCTTTAAAGCCTATTCAGAATGTGTGCTTGAAAAATACAGAATGAGTATCTACAACCGGTTCGGACAACAGGTGTTTTCAGAAACAGATATTCAAAAAGGCTGGAACGGAGATAATGGATCTCCAGCTCCGGAGGGTATATACGTAGCCGTTATACAATATGAGGGATGGGAAGAAGGAAAACTGAAAAATCATGTTCGATTGGAAAAAGTGACGTTGGTGCGATAATACCAAAGAAATGACAGTCCACTGATTATCTAGTGCAGATATTCCTTATTTCCTGACCTGGTTCTTTCTTTAAGGTTCCTCGTATTTTCTTTCAATTGCAACCAGAAGGTTCCGACTAACATGACCCAACAACTGCTCAGCCATAGCCAGTAACCGGACTTATACGAAACGATTTCACGGACATGCCCAGCTTCCGTATCCACAATTCCGTCGAACATCAGAAAGGCAAGGGAGAGCAGACCGGCAAGGACACTGAAAAGCATTGACGCTTTCAGATTTTTCTCCAGCAATATCCACGACATCACAAGGAATGGATTCGCAAGCCAGGTTAGCGTTGCACCTCCGGAGAAAAGTCCCAGCCAGCCGATCAATACCACTATAATAGAATCACCGCATGTACTGGTTGTACAATAACATTTCTGTGTCAGTGAAATCGCAAACAGAGCGATACTGAAGAGACGGAGGTTTCGGTTTGACATGTAAAAATGTTAGAAGAGAGGTAAGAGGGGCAAGAATTGGTAGTGGCCGGTCGCGACCGGCATGAACGGACTCTTCACGGAGTGAAAGAGAGGTAAGAGGGGCAAGTGGGGCAAGAAG
>WBZP01001934.1_pt1 | contig 24566 bp, 22 predicted proteins | sample 5204301 | NCBI WGS metagenome assembly WBZP01 (sample SAMN12412401, study PRJNA552823) | activated sludge metagenome | isolation source: activated sludge from nitrification reactor of wastewater treatment plant... | place: USA: Pennsylvania | collected 2017 | reverse complement strand
CCATGGAAACCAGCGATGAATGGGAGACCGGAAAAGTGTATCTGTCCATGACACCCTAATCGCTGTCCGGCAGCTGCCGTTGCCGAGGAGCGCCCCCAAAAGTACAGAAGAGATGTTGACTAATCGTGCCGTGCAGAAGGAAACACACCAACAAGCATAACGCGCGATACTACCATCCCATAAACGATACAGCAGCTCATTCGTTTGAATTGATTGCCAGGAGAAAAGAAATAATCGGCAGTCCAATTAATATCCAATGTAATACATGCAGAAAGCCTGCTTGGCTAGATGGCATACAACCGATAAAACCTTGATTCATAATTACAATGCTTAGCAAAGGCGTAGGCAATAGCAGCAAAAATTTTTGTGTTTTAAAAAATCAACACCTAGCTTACCAATTTTAGCCCTATAAGACAACATATAATTCCGTATTAATACTAAATCTAGAACAAGAAGCAATACACCTGAAATGAGTGTAATATATGAAAGGTTATCACACAGAGCTATCTCCTACGCTCTTACACACGGGCCAGACCATAATCTTACCCGCACAGCAGTACCATTCCTAGCCGTAGGGGTTACTTCTACATCCAGGCTATACAGCGGGACTGCCTCAGTCTGCCCAAAGCGGAAAAAGCTGTCATCAGTACGCTCAGCCGAAAGCCACCCCTCTTTGGCTAAACGCTCCTTGTAGAACGCAATTATCGTCTGAGGAGAATCATTTGTCTGGAAGCCTATATGTTGTACGTTACCGCCATCCTCAGGTTGAATGATCGGATGTTCTTGCTGCGCGTTAGGGTAGGCTGGGATACTCAATGGAGCACTGCGCCGTATGGTCGGGCAGGCATAGTGTTGTTGGGCGTACGTGCGAATGAGAAATACGCTGATGACCGTCATCACGATGATGCTAGCTATAAGGCCAATGATGCGGCTATTCATGTTAGCCTCCGATAGCTTGCAGTAGCTCGTTTTCGTAAAACGGCTGCCCGTTCTCGCCATGCAGCGTTGCGCCAAACCCAACCGCATGGACATCGACCGTTAGCGGTGTCGGTGAGGTTCACGCCTGTGGTTTTCCAACGCTTAATAATAAAGGCAGGGCGCGTATGAAAATTGAACATCAACGGTCGTACCATGTTCGCTCGAACTGAGATACATGGTCACACCATAGATCGGCAATCCCCTTTTTTCATTGAGACTCAGAATATTATTGGTTTGCGAAACTACCCTCCAGCCAGCGTTTTGCAGGGCCTCTGTATAAAAAGCCATGACGGCCTCTGGCGAATCAGGGGTGGTAAATTCGAACGTTTTCATATAATAACCGCCCTTTTTTTCCTCGCTCTTGGTAACTATCGGTGTTGCGTTTTTATACTCAGGCAGAGTAAGCTCACTTTTGCGAACAACACTCGGGCAGTATGTTCGGTAGTATTCTTCATACACCGGCTTACTAATAAAGAATACGAGAATACTACTGAAAAGCACGATAAGCGGCACTAAAAGCTTTTTGCTCATTATTCACCTCAAGCAGCAGTTTGGTTGATTCGAAAAACTGATGATACTGAACAAAAGGCAGGGCTTTGCGCTACATAACCGCCAAAAAAAGGAGACGTGAAATACACGCTCATCAGCACTATGCGCCCTTTCCGCCGATGTATACGCGTGCTGGCTCCTATCAGGCGGGCGGCTGGGGTTTTAATTCAACTTCGACAGACGTCACACCATTGGGCCTTTGCTCAGCGATAATATCAAGTACAAATAGAATACGGTAGGCGGATGAGCTAAAGGATATGATCGGACGCAACGCCGAAGGTACTTCTAAATTCACGCTCCACCCCTGTGGGAGTAGTTGCTGCTTATACCACGCTACAACCTGTTCAGGTGTTTGATCGATCGTGAAGTGAACAATTTGACGCGGGCCTGGTGCGCGCTGTACGGCTTGCGCCGCACTTGGGATGGGGATCGTTGGGTCGGGGCGGGGCTGCCCGCAGGCGATACACAGCAGCACAATACCCACTGCGGCCAACATGTGCCTGGCGCGCTGTAGCGCGCGCGGCATGTGGTGCGTTTTATCTGCGCTGATCATGGCTAATGCCCCACCGCATTATTACGGCGCACAGCCACACAATTGTGGAATATCCGTTGGGCCAACCGAAACTGCAGGCGCAATCGAATATAAGGCACCGCAGTTTCATTGTAGTACAAAGGGGCTGAGATAGCTAGCAGCGTGCAGTTTGTGCAAACTTACAGCTCGCGGCGAAACACCAGCATATCGTGAATGCGAATGCTGTTTTCATAACGCGGCGCAGGATAATACCAGAAGTAATCTTTCCGTATCGAATCCATACGGAAGCCACATTTCTGGTAAAACGCAATATTCCCAATGCTTGAATTGGCGGTACCAACCAGCAGCGCGCTATATCCACGCGCCTGTGCCTCACCCACTAGCCACTCAATCAGCTGGCGGCCGATTCCCTGGCCCTGCCGCTCAGGAATGACTGCCAGCTCCATCACTTCGCACGGGTCGGCGCGCCATTGCATGGTGGCTGCCGCCACCAGCGCGCCAGCGTCATCGGCTTGGTACACCGAATCGGAGAGGTGGGCCAGTCCCCAGCGTAGCGCCTCCTCCGATTCTTCGGCCTGCACCAGCAGTGGAATAAGCGCCTCAATCTCTTCGGGGCGCGCTTGGCGAATAGTCAGCGTCATGCAATTATTCGAGCGTCAGCAGCGCGTGCAGGCCATCCATATCTTCATACGGGCCAATCACCGCCATATGCAGCGCATCCTGGTGCAGCACGCGCCCGGCCACCCGCAGCACATCTTCGCGCGTCACCTGCTCCACTTCGGTTACGACCTGCTCAACCGGAATGACCCGGCCATAGCGCAGCTGGTGCGAACCATTACGCGATGCCACCGACCAGGTATCTTCCAACGAAAGCAGAATACCGCCCTTCACCTGCTCCTTCACCCGCGCTAGCTCTTCGTCGGTGATACCACTGGTACGTGCGGCGCGCAGCTCGCGCATGGTGGTAGCGACACATGGCTCCAGGTTATCAGGATCGACACTGCCATACACCACCCACTTGCCCGCATCATGATGCTCGCGGCTGTACGAGCCAACGCTGTAGGCCAAGCCCTGCTCTTCGCGAATTTCCTGAAACAGCCGCGACGACATGCCCCCGCCCAGCACGGTATCGAACACTTGCATCGCACGCCGGTCGGGGTCGTTCTGGGCGATGCCGGGGAAGCCCAGGCAGAAATTACCCTGTTCGCTATCGTCGGCGCGCAAGGCCAGCGCCGGGCCAGGTTGCGGCGGCGCGCTGGGCACAAAGATCGCGGGCGCGCCAACCGGCAGCGCATCGAAGGCATAGAGAATTGCCTGGGCGGCGCGCTCGGCATTCACATTGCCCGCAATCGAAATGACCGTATTGGCGCGGGTATAGTAGCGCTGCCAATGCATCAGTACCTGCGCATGGGTGTAGGCCGCTACCGCCGCCTCGTCGCCAGCAATATCGCGGCCCAGCGGCTGGTCGCCCCACATCGCGCCGTCAAGCAGCAGGTGCACTAGCTCCGAAGGCGTATCTTCGGTCTGGCGCAGCTCCTCGGCGATCACCCGGCGTTCCTTTTCCACATCGCGCGGGTCGAAGCACGGGTGCAGCAGCATATCCGAAAGGACATCGACGGCGCGATCGAAATGAATATCGGCGACCTTTGCGTAGTAGACGGTTGACTCGAAGCTGGTGTACGCATCGAGAATACCGCCAATCCCCTCGATCGCATCGGAGATCAGGCGTGGTGTGGGCCGGCGGCGGCTGCCTTTGAACAGCATATGTTCAATGAAGTGCGAAATACCGCAGTCGGGCGGGTTTTCGTGGCCCGAGCCAACCCCCACAAAACAGCCCACCGACACCGAATGCGTGTGCGGCAGCTCTTCTACCAGCACGCGCAGGCCGCCAGGGAGCATAAACGTTTGGAGCATGCTTCTCCCGTGTGTTATAGAGCGAATCTGGCCTGTATTATACGGCGATCTGGACCAATGCGCGCACGACCTATGCTATAATCCGGCATCATCGAATGGTATCGACAATCGGGGAGGATTTCGTGTACAGTAAGTTTGGAACTATTATCGCCGTCGCTATAGCAATCTTTCCATTCGCGCTAGTGCTCGCCAAGCTGGCGGAAACCGAGGGGACGCTGACGGTTGTGATCGTTGCGGCCATTTTCGTCATCTTCTTCGCCACCGTGCTGCTTGCCACACGCGTCACACTCGAACCCGAACCCGACCTTGCCGAAGCCCTGCGCGCACCAGCGCCCCCAATTGCCTGGAGCTGGGATGGTGTCAATCACCAGCCCGAGGGCGGCGACGGCGCAGCTACCACAACCGAATCCCACCACTAAACCCAAGAAAATATCAGCGGGGCGGCGTACTCGATAAAGTACGCCGCCCCATTGCTGGTGCCTTATTTCGTCGCTAATGCGCCTGCACACCCTCAGCCACAGTACGCTGAAAGCGCCGCCACATGAGGAATGCGGTACACGGCGCCACGACCAGGAAGGCCGACCACACCGCCGCCAGCCCGCCGCCAAGCGTGTGAATTAGCACATAGCCCAATGCCACCGATAGCCAGATACTCACACCACTGACCATCAGCGGGAACGTTGTATTGCCCGAACCGCGCAGCGCCCCCGATTGCACAAACAGCACCGCCCAGAACGGCTGGATTAACGCAACCATCCGCAGGCCGCTGGCCCCAGAATCAACCACCGCCTGATCGCTGGTGAATAGGTGCAGCACCTGCGGCGCGAACAGGAATAGCAGCACGGCAATCGCGCTCATCCAGGTCACCGCCCAGATAGTTGCCACGCGCGCCGCCGCACCGCCTTCCTCGATCTTGCGCGCGCCGACGCTCTGGCCCACGAGTGCGGTGGCAGCAATGCCAAAGCCAATGCCCGGCAAAAACGAGAGCGACAGCGCATTAAACGCAACCCGGTGCGCTGCCAGCACCGCCGTGCCCAGGTGCGCCACCACCACCGACATTGCCAGGAATGCACTCGAAACCAGCAACTGCTCAAGCGCCGCCGGGATGCCGATGCGTAATACCTGGAGTGCAATCTTTACATCAGGCAGCCAGCCGCCCCGGCCCCGAATCGTCACACCATTGCGGCCATTCCACAGCGCCGCTACCAGCAACACCAGCGCCAGCGAACGCGCCAGGAAGGTGGCCCAGGCGCTGCCTACTGCGCCTAGCTGCGGCAAACCAAAATGACCATAGATCAGCCCATACGCCAGGGCAATATTCACCAGGTTTGCCAGCGCCGTTACCAGCATGGGGGTGCGCGAATCACCTGCGCCGCGCAGCACACCACCGCCAATAAAGAGTGCCACCAACACCACAATCGTGCCCATTGTGACCTGCAAATACTGCGCGCCGATTGTGGCGACGGCTGGCTCCAGCCCAAAAATACTGACAATCGGATGCGCAAGCAGGTAGCCAACCAGCGCTAGCGGAATCGAGAAGATTACACTCCAGATCAGCGATTGCCGCCCCAGGCGACCCGCCTGCGCCGTATCGCGCGCGCCAACCGCCTGGGCCACCAGCACCGCGTTCCCCACTGCCAGCGCGCTCAACGCCGAAATCAGGAAGAACATCACTTGCAGGCCCGCGCCAACGCCCGCAATCGCCACCGCACCAAGCCCGGCGACGAGAAACGTATCAACGATCCCGAGCAACGTTTCCAGAAAATTCTCGCCGATGACCGGCCAGGCTAGCCCAAACACACGCCGCCGCAAGGCCCGAGTATCGAGCGCCGCTTCTTCGTTCGTTTCAGCTATCGCCGGGCTGTTCAGCTGCTCTTCCATTGTTGCCACACAAACTCCTATCTCGGGGGCACCGTGCCACCGGTTGATGTTCCTACATTGGCTTCATGTATGTCGTCGGCTTAGTCATGCTACCCGCTTGGGCACCGTTCCGCAACGCCCATACGGCCAAATTAGCTCGGTCGTTCGACTGATCTTTGGGGCAGCGCTAACACGGGGCAATACGCATACGAATACCCATCAGCGGCGAGCCAGTTGGCCGGTACACTTGCATAATCTGCTGGACAGGCGCTACTTCCAACCGGTAGTGCCGCAACACATAGGCTACCAACGCCTTAATCTCTACCTGCGCGAAGTTGATACCGATACAAATTCGCGGCCCGCCGCCAAATCCGACTAACGCATATGGCGTTCTCTTATGCTCTTCACGCGGCGGCGCAAAGCGATCCGGGTCGAAGCGCGCAGGCTCGGCAAACACCTCGGGCAGCATATGCGAGGCTGCAATCGAGTACATTGCGTACACGCCCGCTGGCACTGTGTAGCCACCAAATTCAAATGGCGCAACCACACCGCGTGGGCCTTCGGCTACTGGCGGAAACATGCGCTCGGCCTCGCTCAGCGCATACTCAAGCACCTTCATGCGCTTGATATCTTCCAGCCTCGGGTCGGCGTCGGAGCCTCTCATCAACGCATCTTGCTCGGCCAAAACGCGCGCCAGGTAGGCCGGGTGCTGCACCAGCAGGTAGAGCAGCCAGGCGCTCAGGCTTGTCGAGGTTTCGTGGCCGGCGAGCAGCAGGATATTAGTATGCGCAATCAGCTGTGCATCGCTGAGCGCCTGGCCGTCTTCGTCGCGCGCCTGCACCAGCAAGCCAAGCACATCGTCGGTTGGATGCGCACGGCGGGCCTGGATTTTGGGCAGCAGCAGGCGATGCAACTCGGCCTGGAGCATAGCCAAACCCTCGAAATATTCTTGTTCGCTAGCCACATGCTCACCCAGCATCAGTAGCGCGAAGAACAGCTCACGAAATTGATCAACCTCGGGGCCAGTGCGAAAGCCGACCAATGCCTCTGCCGCTACGTCAAAAGTGATTTTACGTGCCTCGGCGTAGATATCAACCTCGCCGCGCGCTACCCAGTCGGCGGTGCGTTCGCGAATAATGCGGTGCATCAGGGGCAAGTAGCGATCCATGTAGCTAATTGCAAAGGCCGGGTTCATTACCCGGCGATGCTCGTCGTGGCGTGGGCCATCCATGGTCAGCAGCCCATCGCCATATACGTCGATCACACCCATCAGCTGGCCCCAGCCCACCCGGTGCGAGAACTTATGGCGGTTGCCCGCCAGCATAAAGCGGTTCGCCTCCGGCCCCACCAGATAGACCAAATCATTCCCGAGCATCGTCTTGGTGCGGAAAATCGGGCCGTGCTGCGCATAGCGCTCGACCATGACGCGCGCGGGGTTTGTCGCCATCGCTTCGGTTGGCGCAACCAGCGGAATTTCGTGGAACGGCCGCGTGTTCATACCGCTGCTCCTTTGGAATAGGTTGCCAGAACGCCATGGACAGCCCGGGCAATTAGCTGTGTGGCTCGTTCAGGCGTACAGTCGATGCGCTGGGCCATCGTCAGCGAAACGATGCCATGAAGCGTAGCCCATAGCAGCATCACATCCGCTTCAAGCTCGCTGCGTGGAACACCGGGCGGGGCAGCTGTAGCCAGCGTTGCTCGTGTCAGCTCGAAAACCTGGTCGGCTTCGGCAAACGCATCTTCAGGAACCGCAATCTCAGCCTCAGCACAGAAGGGTACGCCGCCCAACCCATGCATTACCTGGTAGAGCTCGGGGTATTGCCAGGCAAAGGCCCAGTAGGCTTGTGCCAGCGCCAGTACCTGCGCTTCGCCAGTAGAGGCAGCAGCAGCGGCGCGCTGCATATCAGCCAGCAACAGGCCAAACCCTAAGCGCATAAGCTCAAGCAACATTGCATCTTTGCTGGCAAAGTGCTCATAGATCGTCGGTGGGCTGTACTCAATCCGCTCAGCTACCCGGCGAATAGTAACTGCCTGCCAGCCCTCTTTCCCAGCGATTTCGCGCGCGGCCAGCAAAATGCTCTGACGCAGCTCATGTCGTTCGCGCTCGCGGCGTTCTTTCACTCCCATACCGAATACCAATCAATAAATCTAACAATGTTCGGAAAATATACTCCTTTTCAGTGATACTGTCAATCGGTGCGTGCTGGCCTGTCAAGTCGGTAGTGTATGTGGCGTTATGAGGCAGTGGCGTAAGGTACGCGAGCGCCGCGCCACACAAAGGAAACTCGCAGGTGGCGACCAGAGGGGCGCGGATGTAGCATCAGTCGGGACTTCGATGCGGCATTATGGTGTCAGTGTCATATTCAGCACATAGGTATTTGGCTGCTTGCTTGTTTTACTCCAAAGGAAAATGCGCACATAATATCTGCCTGCTGCTTGCGCAGTATAGCTCATTGCCTCATTGAGATTCCCCGATTTCTGGCTAAGCGTGAGGTATTTGGCGGTGCTGTAGTTTGGCCCCACAATCGCCGCGTCGAACAGGTAGATATCGTAATCGGCACCATCGGGAATATTCGTCAGATCGATTTGAATGCGCTGTCTGGCGCGCACATCAACCGCATACCAATGCTCTTCGCGCTGGCCCTGCGTCGTGGGAAGCTGCGCCCGACCAGTACAACGTAAGGCGCGTGTGGCTAACAGTGTGGCCTGAATTGGCGGCGCGGTCTGATCCTCGAATACAGCGAGCGGCGGGCGGCAGGCAGGCGGCTGAAAGCTCGACAGTGGCACAAACACTGGGCCGGGCGTTGGTGCCTGGGTTGGCGTGGCCGTGCTGGTTGGGGTAGCCGTCGCGGTGTCGGTTGGTGTTGGCGACTGCAGCGGGGTCGTCGAGGGCGTGGGCGAAATTTCAGGCGTATCGGTTGGGGTAGATGTGCTGGTCGCAGTTGAGGTAGGCGTATCGGTTGGGGTAGATGTGCTTGTGGGTGTGGCCGTGTCAGTCGCAGTAGCAGTAGCGGTTGGCGAGCCATAGGTTACATCAATGCGCAGGCTATCAACAACGAAACCAATATCGTTCACCGACACATCGCTAAAGAACGCTAGCCCGAGCCACACCTGTGGTTGGCCTAGCTGGTCGCTCAGATCCAGCGTTTTCTGCGTATACGCGCTGGAATGATCACCCCAACTCAGCCAGCCATGATATAAGCCATAAAGCGCCGTATTGGAACCAACCAGCAGCGCATCGAACGGGCGGCCATTCGCATCGGTTGCGGCTTCGCTGCGCCCACGCAACCAGTATGTCGCCGATGCGCTGGTGGCATTGCTGAAATCCAGCGGGCCATAGATCGCCCATGTGTTGATATTATCGGGATACGAGCTGCCACATGTACGGCTGCTGCCCAGCGTTCCCCCACCGGCTGCCATCGCACTATAGCTGCCTGCCTGGGGTTGGCACGCCCGGCGCGCCCAAAGGTATTCTCTGCCGCTCGTACTATTATCAAATATTGTCCAGCCGGCCGAAGGCCAGCTTCCTTCAAAGCCCTCGCTCAGCACAATATTTGCCACACCAGCCTGGCGCGGCCCGGCCAGCTGCGATAGTTGTACTGGCGTAGCCAGCGGCTGGGCACGTAGCGCACCTGGCCCGCCTATAGCCGCGCGGGATGGCGGGGGTAGCGGTGTAGTGAGCATCTGGGCACGGCTGGCAGGCTGCCAGAGCACGATGGCAACAATGAATGCCAGCAAGGCCACGGCCTGGTGTTTCGCGCGCATGGCAGTTCCCTTTCCAGCACATGGTCTGTTGTAGCGCCAATTAGCTGGGCATTTCGCGTGCCCAATTTCAGCAGCAAGTGCGCCGACTCAACCGACGTTGAGCAGCAAGCAAAGCAGCGGGTGAAGAACATGTGCTTGTAGAATAAACGCTGCAGATGGAACGATTCGGCGGTAGACGAGCAGTTATAGTAGGGGAAAAGCGGATGAGCGTCAAACGTGGTAAAGGCTGCCACAGCCGGGTGCCATTTGGCAATACCTGCGCCCTACAGGCTAGCCCGCCGCATATACCAGCGTATAAATCTGGGCGCGCGCCTGAACAGTTTGAATGTTTGTGCCTGGCGCTGCGCTATCCAGATCAGCGAGTGCGCGCCGTGTTGCCGTATCGACGTGCTGGCGAACATCTGCATACGCAGCAAGTGTCGTCATCTGCGGTACTGCGGCACTGAGAAGGTTGGCAATTTGCACAAACGCAGTAGCCGCGCCGCCCATCCCCACCTGGGCAGCCAGCTCGGCAGCCGCTTCTAAAACAGCGGCGCGCGCGTACAGTAGCATGTGCAGAAAGCCACACAACTGGGTTGGCAGCAGAGCGCTTTCTGGCATAACAATATAGCAATCGGTTTGCCCGTGCTGATCTTCAGCTACATACGGCATACTCAGGTGGCTGCCCTCCATTGTCGCTGTTGCGGCAAGCAGGGTACCATCGAGTAAGAGCCGGAATGCCTGCATTGGAACCCAGGGATGATGGCGGCGCAGCTGAAATCGCCCGCTCTGCACCGCACTGGCAACCAGCGCCGTCATACAGTGTACGATTCCGCCACTGCCATTGCTAAACACAATACTCGTATGCAGGCCGCGCGCTAACCAACCGCCTTCCGAGCCATCGCCATCGATCGCTGCGCCCAGCAGCTCATCATCGCGCAGTAAAAGCACGCCACTACGCCCGGCACCAATCATCACCTGTACATGCAGCACAGCCCCATCGGCGGCGCGGTAAGCAAGCGTGCCGCTATAGCCTGTGCTGCGCTGGTTATCGATGAAGAGGTAAATATGTTCGGCGCTGTAGCGCACCTGAAGGAGCAGGCCATCGCTATCGGCCCAGGCATACCGCGCATTACCGCCCAGCGCCTCAAGCGTTTCATAGAGTTGTTCGGCACCAAGCGGGTATGGCAGGCGTGGCTTATAGAAAAACCCCGCGGCGGGCGTATGCTCGGATGGGCCAAGCAGCGCAAGGTTGCTCGCCGGAGCAAGCAGCTGTGCCGCCAGCGGATGATGCGTGAGTTCGGTAGGAACTGCAACAAGCTTATAGGCCGCGAGCTGTGCGGGCGTGGCTGTGGTAATGTCGAGGAAGGCAAACGCCACATTTGTGGCGGTTAAGGTGGCGATTACAGTTTCGAATACTGGCGGCGACGCGCCATCGATAAGCAGCGCAAGTTCGGCGGGAATACGGGCCGTAGCGAAATCGCCTGGGAGTACAGTTAGTACACTGCGCAGGCTACGCACGCGCCAGAATGCTGGGCGCGGGCTACCATCGGAGCGCAGCAGCGCAGCCTGCGGTGGAACTGCCTGTACAGCCAGCACTGGATCGACCGCTGCGGCCAGGGCGCCGGGCATGTGTGTGCCTTCTGGAAACGCAGGCAATGGATTGGGGAAGGGCGTGGGCCAGCCTGCATCGCGCAGCCAATCGGCGGCCTGGGCGCTGCCAGGGTATAGCTGCAAGCGCACACGCGGGCGCGCGTAGTGCTGAAACGGTGCCAGTTGCTGCACAATCGCATTGGCCCAACCGCGCGCCGCCGGGTGCATAACCCGGGCTTCCGGCTCGGACGCTGCTGGTGTGCGCCCGGCCTCCGGGCTGGCCGCCAGGTCGAGCTGAATCAGTACATCTAGAGCGAGCCGACCACATTCCTGAATCAACCCGAGCAGATCGTATTCGGGCGCCGTTACACCGCACAGATCAAGCTCGCCATCGTCAGCGGCGTGCTGTGCCGCAACCAGATGGACAACGACCGTGCTCGCCCCGAGCTGGCGTGCGCGCAGTAACGCTACTAACCACAGGCCACGCGGGATAGCCCGATAGTGAAATGTCAGCCGCTGCAGCGCTGTTTCCAGCGCATCGCTTGCTATCATGAGCGCCCTGGCCCCGCTTCCTATATATATCCACTATGAACAGTGGGACTATAGCATAAAAAAGGTGGCAAGATCGTTATTTTGAGGTTGCACTCAGATGACAGTTTCGGCATATTGCCGGCTTCACTTCTCGGTATAATGATACATGATATTTAATATGTGCGGTGTGCAACGCGCAAAACGACCACACACCGGCAACATTGTATGGCATAAGCGCGAATGATATTCGGAGGATCTGATGCAGGTACACCCGGGAATTTTTAAGGCCTACGATATTCGGGGCATTTACCCCACCGAGCTAAACGAAGATGCGGCCTATGCAATTGGGCGCGCATTTGTGACCTTGTTGAACGCTGAGAAGGTGCTGGTTGGGCGCGATATGCGTACCTCGGGGCCGCAGATTTTTGCGGCGGTGACGCGCGGAATTATGGATCAGGGCGCGGATGTGGTGAATATTGGTATGGTTAGCACCGACCAGTATTACTTTGCTTGCGCCCGGACTGGCCTGCCCGGCATGATGGTAACCGCCTCGCATAACCCCAAAGCCTATAATGGCTTCAAAATGGTGCGCCAGATGCCCTACCTCTTGAGTGGCGACGAGGGCATTCAAGATCTGCGCCGGATTGTAGAAACCGACGACTTCGCACCGGCGATCCACCAGGGCAGCATGACTGAGCTTGATCTCTCGGAAGAGTTTATTACGGCAGTGCTGGGGCTGATTGATGTTGCGGCGCTACGTGCCCACCCGCTGAAGGTAGTGGCCGACACCGGCAACGGCATGGTCGGGCCGATTTTACAGCGGGTGTATGCGCGCTTGCCGGTAGAGCTGGTGGGCCTGTACCTTGAGCCAGACGGAACCCTGCCCAACCACGGGCTTGATCCATTGCAGCCGGAGAATCGCGCCGAGCTTGAGCAGCGGGTGGTGAGCACGGGTGCAGCGGCCGGGTTCGCCTTCGATGGCGACGGCGACCGCTTCTTCACGATTGACAATCGCGGGCAGTTTGTAGCAGGTGACTACATGACCGCACTGCTCGGGCGCTACCTGCTCGCGAAGCAGCCCAGCAGCAAAATTGTGTACGATGTGCGCGCCTCGTGGGCCGTGCCCGAGCTGATTAGCGCGGCAGGCGGCACGCCGCTGATGGAGCGTGTGGGGCATGCGTTCATTAAGCGGCGTATGGCGGCGGAAGGTGCGCTCTTCGGCGGCGAAGTGACCGGGCACTACTATTTCCAATCGTTCTACTACGCCGATTCAGGGCTAATTCCTTCACTGCTGATTATGGAAATGCTGGCAAAAACCGGCAAGCGCATGTCCGAGCTGCTTCAGCCGCTTGAGGCAAAATACTTTATTTCGGGCGAAATTAACAGCAAGGTGGCCGACGCCAAAGCCAAAATGACCGAAATCGCCGCGCGCTACTGCGATGGCCGTATCGAGCGTATGGATGGCATTTCGGTGAGCTACGACACCTGGCACTTCAATGTGCGCGGCTCAAACACCGAGCCATTATTGCGCCTGAACCTGGAATCGGTGGCTAGCCCGGCGGAGATGGAGCAGAAGCGCGACGAGGTGCTGGCGCTTATTCGCGGCTAGCAGCGGCTAGCGCCAGAAAATGATTACGCCTGCGGCGCAAGGTACATTTTTCTTCTTACTGGTGATGGTTTGTACTCCGCACAAACCATCACCAGCACCGCTCCCAAACTTGCTTTGCGCGGGCGCTGTACCGCGCTGCGAAAGACAACAGAACATAGCTAGGCTATGACTCGCTGATCGTCACCTTCACGATCTGCTCACCCGGCGTGGTTGGGTTCTGCTCGGGGTCGCGCAGCGGAATACCATTCACAATATCCTGCCCGCTCTGCACTTCACCAAAGATTGTATACTGGCTGTTCAGGCTGGTTGCAGGCGCGGTGGTGATGAAGAACTGCGAACCATTGCCATTCACATCGTTGCCGGGGCGAGCCATCGCCACAATCCCGGGCTTGTCGAACAGCACCTTGTCGGTGAACTCACCGGGGATGGTGTAGCCCGGGCCGCCCGTGCCAGTGCCAGTCGGGTCGCCGCCCTGCGCCATGAAATTCGGTAGCACGCGGTGCCAGGTCACGCCGTTATAGAAGCCCTCGTTCGCCAGAAACACAAAGCTATTCACCGTCTGGGGTGCCAGGTCGGGCCGCAGCTTGATCACAATATCGCCACGCGGCGTGGTGATCGTCGCAGTGTAATTCTTCTTCACGTCGATTGTCATGGCGGGCGCACTCTTATATTTATCGTTGCGGGCGGCAACATCATTGGCCGCGCTGGCCGCTGCCGCCGCGGTTGGTGCCGCAGGCTCCGCCGAAAATGGCGCAGCGGTAGGGGCAATGGCAGTGCTTGCGCCGCGATTGGAAACGAGCATAACAACCAAACCCGCCAGTACGGCCACCACAACCAGGGCCGAAAGAATAGCAGGTAGCGAATTTTGCGGCGGCGGTGTGTCCGCTCGCTTCGGGCGATTTGCTTGACTCACGAATACACTCCTCTAATCGTAGGGTTTAGTATGCCGAACCAGCGGCTATTATACTCGATTGTGCAGCACAGCAACCTAAATTTCTGCTAAGAACAGGCCAAAGCCAATTTGACACACCTCGCGTAGATCAGTATTATCGCAGCACGCCGCGCGCATTCGGGATTGTTCGAGCGCGCCGCCAAGTGTTACGGCTACGCACGCGCCGCCGCAACACCGCCGAGGCATAAAGGGCACTATGAGCGAGAATGATACGACCAGCAGCCGCAAGCTCGACCATGTGCGGATTGTGCTTGGCGAAGATGTCGCTGCCAAAGGCATTACCACCGGCTTCGCCGCCTACCAGCTGCCCCACGAGGCTCTGCCCGAGCTTGCACTCGACGAAATTGACACCAGCACAACGTTTCTTGGCAAACCGATGCGCGCGCCACTACTGATCAGCTCAATGACCGGCGGCGCGCACGATGTTGCCAGCATCAATCTGGCGCTGGCGGAAGCGGCTGAGGCGCTGGGGCTGGCGCTGGGGGTTGGCTCGCAGCGCTCGGCCATCCGCGACCCCAAGCTGGCCTACACCTACCAGGTGCGCACGGTTGCACCGCATATTCCATTGCTGGCGAACCTGGGCGCGGTGCAGCTCAACTATGGCTATGGCGTTGGTGAATGCCGCCGCGCGGTTGAAATGATCGAGGCCGACGCGCTGATTTTACATCTCAACCCGCTGCAAGAGGCAGTTCAGCCCGAGGGAAACACCAACTTCAAGGGGCTGCTGGCGAAAATCGAGCAGGTGTGCCGCGCCCTGCCGGTGCCAGTAATCGCCAAAGAAGTGGGCAATGGCATTGGTGCCGCCACTGCGCGCCGCCTGATTGAGGCGGGGGTGTGGGGCATTGATGTGGCCGGTGCGGGCGGCACCAGCTGGAGCGAGGTCGAGCGTTTTCGGCATACCACTGACGCGGGTAACCGTGTAGCAGGCGCATTCGCGGGCTGGGGCATCCCTACCACCGAGGCCATTCGGCAGGTACGCGCGGCCCTACCGCATGTGCCGCTGATTGGCAGCGGCGGCGTGCGCAGCGGCGTCGACCTGGCCAAGGCGATCGCACTTGGAGCGGATATAGGGGCCACGGCCAAACCCGCACTTGGCCCGGCGAGCGGCGCGCAGGCCACCGAAGCAGTGATTACCGGCCTGGGCGCATATATTGCCGAGCTACGCGTCGCCATGTTTTGTAGCGGCTGCGCCAACCTTCAGGCGCTGCGTGGGCTAGCGCTCGAACGGATGTAGGAGTTCTTTTTACCGTTCAGGGTTCATCCTTCACCCTGCATCCTTCGCCTGATTGGTTGTACCACATGCACGTTACCTCACTCAGCCTGCGCGATTTCCGCACCTACGAACGGCTTGACCTGGCGCTTGAGCCAGGCACTACGCTGTTCTACGGGCCAAATGCCGCGGGCAAAACTACCATCCTCGAAGCGCTGTTTTACCTGGCTACCACACGTTCGCCGCGCGCCGGGGCCGACCGCGAGCTGGTGCGCTGGGATGCCCAGGGCGATATTGGCACACCGCCATTCGCGCGCCTGCTGTGCGAAGTAAAACGCAGCGATGGCAAAGTGCGGCTGGAAGTTGTGGTGCAACGCCGCGCCGACGATGAAGGCCAGCTCACCGGCGCATCGCTCAAAACCGTGCGCATCGACCGGCGGGCCGTGCGGGCGCTTGATTTAGTGGGCAACCTGCGGGTGGTGCTGTTTACGCCCGCCGACCTGGCGCTGGTCACCGGCGCGCCTGCCGAGCGTCGGCGCTACCTGGATGTGACGCTCTCGCAGCTGAATGGCCGCTATGTACGCACCCTTTCGCACTACCAGAAGGTGGTGCAGCAGCGTAATAGCCTGCTGCGCGCCTGGCGCGAGCGCCGCCGCCCGTTACGCGGGGCCGACGACGAGCTAGCCTTCTGGGATCGTGAGCTGACGCTTTCGGGCGCGTATGTGCTGCACGAGCGCCTGGCCGCCGTCGCCGAGCTGAATACCCTGATCGGCCCAATCTTCTGCCAGGTGAGTGCGGGCGATACCCCACTGATTGCGGCTTACCAGAGCACCGTAGCCGGGCTGGATGGTCTGCCCGATGAGCGCGCAATCGAGGCGGCGTTTCTGGCAAACCTGGCGCGCATCCGCGACGACGAGATTGGGCGCGGGCAAACCCTGATTGGCCCCCACCGCGACGACCTGCTGCTGAGTATGGGCAGCATTAGCGTTGGCACCTACGGCTCGCGCGGGCAGCAGCGTAGCGCCACCCTGGCACTCAAGCTGGGCGAGGCCGAGCTAATGCGTGCCCGCGCTGGCGACGCACCGGTGCTGCTGCTCGATGACCTGCTTTCGGAGCTGGATGCTGAGCGCCGCAGCCACCTGCTGGCAGCTCTGACACAACCCGGCCAGCAAACGCTGGTGACAGCGACCGGCATGGAGGATTTCGACGCGGCATTTCTGGCGCAGGCCAAGAAGATTCGTGTCGAAAACGGGCGGCTGTACCCTTCATAAGTACAGGCTTACCGAACCACAAAGATACGCATACAGAGTGAAGCGAAGAAGGGTACGCGCCGATACCTGCCTGCTGAATACCAGCCACCCTGGTGCCGAAACACGTAAACCTCTCCCTGGTACTTTTGCCCACGCTATGAAGCTATCACCCGAACAGCGCGCCTTCGCCCACCTGGCCCACAAGCTTGCACCGGGCGGAACAGTTTTGCGTACCCAGCCGCTGAACGGCGGCAGCTCGGCCCGCATGGACGCGCTGGAAATAATGCAAGCCAACGGTACCTGCCTGCGTGTGGTGGTGCGCCGCCCGGGTGCCGCGGCGTTAACGCGTAACCCACAGACTGCGCGCAATGAATATCAGCTGCTAGTGGCACTGCATACGCAGGGCATCGCGGTGCCGCGCCCGCTGCTGCTCGATGAAACCGGCAGTTGCTTCCCCACACCTATTCTTGCGCTTGAATACATCGAAGGTGCTGCCGATTTTGCGCCGAGCCACCCCATTGGCATAGCACATCAGCTCGCGGCACAGCTTGCCCGCATCCACCAGGTGAATATCGCTGCGCCTGGGATAGAAAACCTGCAGCAGCTTCCCGCCGTGCTTAGCCCATCCGCTGCCACAGCGCTAGAACAGGCACACATTCGCACAGTGATTGCGAGCGCCTGGCCACCACCGCAGAGCAACGCACCCACGCTGCTGCACGGCGACTACTGGCCGGGTAATGTGCTCTGGCGCAACGAACAGCTGGTGGCAATTATTGACTGGGAGGACGCCGGGCTGGGCGAACCGCTGCGCGACCTGGCGATTGCCCGGCTCGATTTGCTGTGGATCTACGGGCGTACGGCGATGGAGGCGTTTACCAGTGCCTACCGCGCGCTGCAACCAATACACTATCTCAATCTGCCAGTATGGGATTTATTTGCGGCGCTGCGCCTAGCGCGCCTGGTTGGTACCGACCTGGACAGCTGGGCGGCTTTCTTCCCGCCCCTTGGCCTCACCGATATTACCGCACAGCACATTCGCGCCCACTACAATTGGTTTGTCGCGCAGGCGTTGCGCCAGCTTAACGCGTAGCAGGCGCCGTGCAATATCGCGTTAGCGCGCAGACAATTGCATGCCGCTGTGGATCGTGTATACTGGCGGCGATGCCCAGGCACATCTGCCTGAATGATGGAGCAAAGAGGAACAGCGTGACCAATCTTTCGCAAACTCAGCGGCAATTTCTGCGCAAAATCGCGCACGAGCTTAAGCCGATTGTGCAGGTGGGGAAAAACGGCCTGAGCGAGAGCCTGCTCGCTTCGGCGGCAATCGCGCTCGATACGCACGAGCTGATCAAGGTAAAATTTTACGATTACAAAGACGAAAAGCGCGATCTAGCCGATGCAGTGGCCAGCCAACTTGGCGCTGAGCTCATCGGGCTGATTGGCAATACCGCCATTCTCTACCGCCGCAACCCCGATGACGACAAGCGCAAGATCAATTTGCCGCGCGAATAGGCGCTACAGCCAGCGCCGCCGCCGGAAAAACCACAGCAACCCCAGGCTAATACCCACCATCAGCGCCAGCGCCCAGGGATAGCCCAGCCGCCAGTGCAGCTCGGGCATAAACTCAAAGTTCATGCCGTAAATCCCCGCCACCAGCGCATTGCACATCAAGATAATCGAGGCGATGGTAAGCACCTTCACCACCTGATTGAGCTGGTTCGATTGCAGCGAGAGAAACGCATCGAGCGCGCTCGACAGCAGATCGCGGTAGGTGTCGATGCTATCGGTGATCCGCACAATATGATCGTACACATCTTGCAGGTATAAAATCGTATTGCGCTCGAAGATCGGCACCTCGCGCCGAATCAACACATTCAGCACATCGCGCTCGGGTGCTACCACCCGCCGCACTGCCAGCAGATCGCGTTTGAGGGAAAATACCTCTTGCAGCGCTTCTTCGCGGAAGTGTTCGAAAATCTGCTGTTCGATATCTTCAACGCGCTCGGCCAGCTCATCAATCACCGGAAAATAATCGTCCACAATCGCGTCGAGCAGCGCATACAGCAGCGCACCACTATCGTTGCCAAACTCGGCGGTGTGGTTCTGCCAGCGCGCGATTGTCTCATCGATTGTAGCAATCGGCCCGGGATGCACGCTTACCAGATAGTTCGCACCAATGAACAGGCCCAGCGCCTGGCTGAGCAGCTTCTGCTCGTCGCGCATATAGTGCAGCGCATAAAACACCATAAAATAGTATGTGTCGAAGGCTTCGAGCTTGGGGCGTTCGTGGTGGCGCGCAGCATCTTCAATCGAAAGCGGATGGAACCCAAACTCATCGCGCAGTAGCTGCAAATCGTCGGGCTGCGGGTCGTGCAGATCGAGCCACACGAATGTACCGGGGCGTGTGAGCAGCTCGCTAATATCGGCAGCATCGATTTGGGTCTGGAATTGCCCCTCGCTTGCACATACCACCGCGCGGCGGCTATGTGTGGCTGCGGGCTGTGGCTGCACATTCTTATTTGGTAGATGAAGTTTCGGTGGCATGCTCGCGCCTTCTGCTCAGGCGGGCGTTCCCGCGCGATTCCGGCGGTATTATACACCGCCGTTGTGTGAACGCTGCTCAGCGGTGTACCCGGCGATGTCAACGAATTTTTATCATCCACTACGCAGTTACTACCTGAGCCCAACAACGACTTTACCGCATCTTAATCGGATATTCATATACACACGCTTTACATTCGCTTGAGCTTTGCTTAACAAAAGTGTCACTTCATCTCGCCATATCCGTAGCGTATACTGGTCGCTAATGATGTTGAGCTTTCCATAATCCTCTTGCGGTGTTGCCCCTCCACCGAAGCATGATTAGAAAGATGCGCGTCGATGCGCAAAGCACCGCCTTCAGCAAATGTTGTAGGCTGATCAAATTTTGTGGTACATGCGTTAATGTGATGGAGAGTGCAGGTATGCGGCGTTATCAAATTATATTATTTGCCTTGATTACCACGATTGTTGTCGCCTTATTCGCACCACTCACTGGAACGATCCCTCAGGCCACCGGGGCAAATGCGAATATCGGGTTTGTGGATGACCCTTTTGGTGTAGCTCCTGGCACCGACCCAACCGCCGATAAGCCGCAGAGCAAGCTCTGGTTCAACGATGGCGCATGGTGGGCAGTGATGTTCCAGGCCAGCACCAGCACCTGGCGCATTTACAAGCTCACCTGGCCCAACAAGTGGAACCCAACTACGACCGTCATCGACACACGGGCAACCTCACGCGCCGATGCATTATGGGATGGGCAGCACCTGTATATTGCCTCACTTGTACGCTTCAGCCCATCAAATGTTGGGCAGTTTTCGCGCTATAGCTACAATGCCAGCACCCAGACATACACCCGCGATGTTGGTTTCCCAGCGACTATGATGACTGGCAGTGCCGAAACGCTGGCGATGGATAAGGATTCAACCGGCAAATTCTGGATCACCTATACGCAAAATAGCGAGGTGTATGTGAACCGCACCACCGGTAGCGATACCAGCTGGGGCACACCATTTATCGTGCCGGGGGCCACAACCCTAGACCCCGACGATATTTCATCGATTGTGGCCTACCACGATGCCGACGGCAATAGCGTTGGCGTATTATGGAGCAACCACACGACGCCTTCGTCGATGTACTTCAGCTACCATAAGGATGGCGACCCCGACACCACCTGGCAGCCAATCGAGCAGATTTATACATCAAAATGCGCAGCCGACGACCATATAAATATTAAATCGCTCCAGGCCGACCCCGGCGGCTCGATCTATGCGGCGCTAAAAACCTCAAATGGCGACAGCGGATGTGGGAGCAGCAATAGCGACCCGCTCTTGCGCCTGGTGGTGCGACGGCCCAACAATACATGGGAATGGGCCACCTTCGGCACCGTTTCAGATCAGCATACCCGCCCGCTCGTGCTTCTCGACACCACCAATCGTAAGGTCTACATGTTTGCCACTGCCCCTACCAGCTGTGGCGTCATCTATATGAAATCGACTAGTATGGATAACCTGAGCTTTCCTAGTGGCAAAGGGACGCCATTTATTAGCAGCAGTACCTACACCTGTATCAACAATGTCACTTCCACCAAACAAACAGTTGATGCCGTGAGCGACTTAGTGGTAATGGCGAGCGACGAGAGTAAGCGGGTTTACTTACATAATGTGCTCGACCTTGGTACCCCGACACCGCGCCTACTCTTCAGCGCGCAGCCCGGTACCGGCAATATCAACCAACCACTTCCAATCCAGCCTGTAGTAACCATTCTGAATGCCAAGGGGCAGACAGACACAACCTTCAATGGTTCGGTCACACTGGCGATCAAGAGTGGCACTGGTACCTTGGGCGCAACCTTGCTCGGTACAGTTACGCGGAATGCAGCGGCTGGGGTAGCCACCTTTACCGACCTGGCTATCAACAAGGGTGGCACTGGCTACCAGCTCACGGCTACCGCCGCCGGGTACCAGGCGGTCGATAGCACCATGTTTAATATCAACAAGAATAATCAGACTATTACGTTTGGCGCGGCACCCACCGGGAAGCGCTACCTTGATGCGCCCTTCACCGTGAGTGCCACCTCTTCATCGGGGTTAGCCGTGAGCTTTAGCGATGCGAACCCGAACGACGCCTGCACCGTCAGCGGAGCTACAATCACAACCGTCGGCGCAGGGTTATGTACGGTAAAGGCCGACCAAGCGGGCAATGGCGATTTTAACCCTGCCCCTACCATCACACAGGGCTTTACCATTCTGAAAGCGAACCAGAGCATTAGCTTCGAGCTGCCAACCAACAACCACTTTGGCGATCCGCCGTTCCGTATCAATGGTACCGCAACATCAAATCTTCCCATCACGTTCAGCGCGACCGGTGCCTGCACGATTACCGACGAAAACCTGCTGACGCTCACTGGCCCACAGAAGTGTTACGTCACCGCTAAACAGCCCGGCGATACCAACTTCAATGCCGCGCCGAGCGTAACCCAGGAGCTACCGACCGACTATAAAGCCTACATACCTATGGCACGATAGCCATTAGCCGGTTACTCAACTTGCGGTAAATTCGTACACAACGCGCGGCAAATACAATGCTACGCGTTGTGTGCTGTTAGCGCATACACTGGGTACGATATACTTTCAGTTCTTTCGCGTACCATGGATGTACCTGCGGCAGTGCGGCAGCAAGATACACTTCATACAAAATCCGGTATATACTCTGTTGTATAGTGAGGTTTGGGGCGGCTGCGCCACCCCAAACCTCATTTTCTCGTGCGGTGTTCGGCATCGCCAGGCGCAGCATGAGAAAACCAAGGAAGCAAACGGGTTGAGTATCAATTCCCTGGTGATGGTTTGCGCGAAGTGCGCACCGGAAGCGAAGCATATAGGTTCAGTTGACATAGGCGAATGCATGCGGTAACATACGCACGCGATATAATCACCACGGTAAACAACGAGCGATTTCCCTGAGATAGTGCAAAACACCAACCATTGCCCCTGGCACAATGGGGGCTTTTGGTGTCTGCATATATTGGCGCACTACAATCCGAGCGCAGGCAATTTGCCGCCTGCGCACTATGGAGTAGTTATGGACGAGCAAGTCGAACTCTTTCTTCTCAGCCTGGCTGAAAAGCGCGGCCTATCGGCAAATACCACCGCCGCCTACCGCACCGACCTGGAACAGTTCGGCGAATTTATCCGCGAACGCCAGATTGCCGACTGGCTTTCGGTAGGGCACGAGGATATCATCGCCTTTCTGCTCTTTCTGCGTGAGCGCCGCTATGCGAATTCAACTGTGGCGCGTCGCACTGCCGCCGTAAAGTCGTTTTATGCCTTCCTGAAAAGCGAAAAGGTTATCGCTGCCGACCCGACGGAGCAGATCGATTCGCCTAAAGTGGATCGCTATTTACCAAAATCGCTCACCCCTACGCAGGTCGATGAACTGCTCGAACTGCCGTTGCGCGAGCCAACCCCCGAGCGCCTGCGCGACAAGGCCATGCTTGAGCTATTGTATGCGACGGGCATGCGCGTGAGCGAGCTGGTGGCCTTGAACCTGCGCGACCTGAATATGGAATCTGAAAGTGTGCGCTGTGTTGGCAAGGGTGGGCGCGAGCGCATTTTGCCGATTAGTGGCTCCACAACCACGGCACTCGAAGAGTACCTGGATATTGCTCGTACTCAGCTGGCCCGCAGCTCGGCGCAAAAGACCGAGGCGCTGTTCCTCAATCATCGCGGCAAACGGCTCACCCGCCAGGGCTTCTGGCTCATTCTCAAAGGCTATGCCGAAGCACTGGGTATCGGCGACCTGACGCCCCACACATTGCGGCACTCGTTTGCAACGCATATGCTCAATAGCGGTGCCGATATTCGTTCGGTGCAGGCGCTGTTGGGGCACGCCTCAATTTCTACCACCCAGATCTACACCCAGCTTAACCAGGCTGGCGAGGTGCGGCACTCGGTAGCCAGCCCCAGCAACGCCGAGCTTGAACCAGCAACGAGTATACAGATTGAAGATGAAGTTGTTGCCGAAGATTAAGCATTTGCTCACTTCCAAGTATATGCACGCAGCAGCGATTGCTTGCACATCATGCTATAATTCCTGCTAACGGACATTCGGGAACGACGGGAACCCACGCACGTCCGCAAAAGGAGGAGCATCATGGGCGATAAAAGTCCGAAAAACACCTCGAAGCAAAGCAAGCAAAAAGAGGCGAAGAAAACCAAAAAGTAGGCTTCGGGTTTAGCTCCAATCTTGGCTAAGGGCAACAGCGAGTAATAACGCTGCTGCCCTTTTCTTATAGCATGTGAACTAACAGGTTTTCCTGTAATGGAAACCCCATATCCAAAAGGCTATTGGCCAACATACCGCAGGCAGCCATCCTCGCACCTTCGCCCGGGCGTTGACAGGCACCGGGCCTGCTGCTACAATCCGCGCCGCTCACTCTACACATAGGGAAGTAAGGTTAACCTATGCCATATGCTCTCAGCTTGCGGGCGATGTACTGCTTGTTTGGGCTAGCCTTAGCCCTCGCGCTGGCGGCCTGCGCCCCACCACAGCCCAGCTCGCCACGCCCCACCGCTGCTACAATTATTGATATTACGCCCGCCCCTACGCAGAATATCGATGCAACAGCCACCGCCTATGCGGTACTGCTTATTCCCACACCAACACCGGCGGGCCTGTACGTGGTGCAGCCCGACGATACGCTTAGCAAGCTCGCCGAAGATTTTGGCACGACTGTCGAAGAGCTGATGGCGGCGAATAACTTGACTGACCCCAACGCGATTCAGGCCGGTCAAACCCTGCTTATCCCTTCGCTGATCAGCGGCACGCTTACCCTTGAAACACCCGCGCCATTGCCCACTGCCACGGTCGTCATATCGGGTACCGCCACTCCAACGCTATCATCGCCTTAGGAACAGCGCGCATATGCCCGACGCGCTCGGCATACGCAGAAAGAGCATCATGATGGAACCTACAACCAAACAGCCGCGTGCAGTGCTGTGGGATATGGATGGAACCTTACTCGACTCAGCCGAATATCACTGGATTGCCTGGCGCGAGGTGATGGCCCATGAGGGTGTGGCGCTCACACACGAGCGCTTTGTTGCCTCGTTTGGGCAGCGCAACGATACGATTCTGCGCGAGTGGCTCGGCGAAACGCTGCCCCTGGCGGAGATGGCGCGGATTAGTCAACATCTCTTCTGTACTTTTGGGGGCGCTCCTCGGCAACGGCAGCTGCCGGACAGCGATTAGGGTGTCATGGACAGATACACTTTTCCGGTCTCCCATTCATCGCTGGTTTCCATGGC